>Ga0156023_1111_pt1 | contig 54736 bp, 53 predicted proteins | sample RifCSPlowO2_02_FD_107677 | JGI IMG/M metagenome (GOLD analysis project Ga0156023, IMG submission 107677) | Betaproteobacteria bacterium RIFCSPLOWO2_02_FULL_67_26
GGCTGCACGCGGCGAACAACGTGTTTCTCGCGCTGGTGGCGAACTATGAAGGCTCCGCGCTGGCCACCGAATCGGTGTTTACCGCGCGCGAGCTCGATCCGGTCTATTCGCTCGCGAGCCTGGTCGCCGGGGCGTTCGTCTTCCACTGGTGGATTTTCCGCGGCCGGGCCGCGCCGGCGGACGCGGCTTCGTGACCGCAGCAGGCGCGCTACAATGACGCGCCTCGCACGGGCCGGTTCGGACGCCATGCACCTTCACATCCTCGGCATCTGCGGCACTTTCATGGGCGGCCTCGCGTTGATCGCGCGGGCGGCCGGCCATCGCGTGACGGGCTGCGACGCCAACGTCTACCCGCCGATGAGTACGCAACTTGCCGCGCAGGGCATCGAGCTGATCGAGGGGTGGAACGCGGACCAGGTGGCGCTCAAGCCCGATGTTTTCGTGATCGGGAACGTCGTCACGCGCGGCAATCCGCTCATGGAGGAAATCCTCGAGCGAGGATTTCCTTACATTTCAGGGCCCCAATGGCTGAGGGAAAACGTCCTCGTCGGAAAACGGGGCATTGCGGTTGCTGGTACCCACGGCAAGACCACTGTCGCCGCCATGCTCTCCTGGGTTCTGGAACACGCCGGGCTCGAGCCCGGCTTTCTCATCGGCGGTGTGCCGGGGAATTTCGGCGTGTCTGCGAGACTCACCAACAGTCGCTTCTTCGTGGTCGAGGCCGACGAGTACGACACCGCGTTTTTCGACAAGCGCTCCAAGTTCCTGCATTACCCGGCGCGCACCACGATCCTCAACAACCTGGAATTCGATCACGCCGACATCTTTCCCGACCTGGCGGCGATCGAGACGCAGTTCCACCACTTCGTGCGCACGCTGCCGGCGAACGGCTTGATCGTCGCGAACGGCGCCGACGAGGCCCTCGCGCGCGTGCTGGCGCGCGGCTGCTACACGCCCGTCGAGCGCTTTGGCGCGCCTGAAGGCTGGAGCATTGGAGCGCAGGACGCAGGCGGCTTCGAAGTGCGCTGGAAGCGCGAGGCGCAGGGACGCGTCGCGTGGTCGCTCACCGGGGCGCACAACCAGGCCAACGCGCTTGCCGCGATCGCGGCGGCGCGGCACTGCGGCGTCGCGCCGGCGCAGGCGATTGCCGCGCTCGGCGCGTTCGAAGGCGTCAAGCGCCGCATGGAGCTGCGCGGGGTGGTGAACGGCATTTCGGTCTACGACGACTTTGCGCACCATCCGACCGCCATCGAGACGACCCTTGCGGGGTTGCGCGCCCGGGTGGACGGCGCGCGCGTGATCGCCGTGCTCGAGCCGCGCTCGAACACGATGAAGCTCGGCGCGATGCGGGACCGGCTCGCGGCGAGCCTGGCCCCCGCCGACCGCGTGTTCTGCTACAGCGCCGGCCTCAAGTGGGATGCCGCGGCGGCGCTCGCGCCGCTCGGCGCGAAGGCGGAGGCGCATGCCGATTTCGACCGCTTGCTCGCGGCCCTTGCAAGCGCCGCGCGGCCCGGCGACCATGTCGTCATCATGAGCAACGGCGGCTTCGGCGGCATCCACGACAAGCTCCTGGCCCTGCTGGCCCAAGGGAAGCCATGAACTCCATCGTCGCCAACGACCAGCTCGGCGCGTTCTGCCGCCACACCCACGTCGAGATGAATGGCGCGGATAGCGGGCCGCTCAAAGGTCTCACGTTCGCGGTCAAGGACATCTACGACGTATCGGGCGTGAAAACCGGCTTCGGCAGCCCCGACTGGTTGCGCACGCACGAGCCGGCGGCGCGCACCGCGCCCGCGGTGCAGTGGCTCCTCGATGCCGGCGCGCATCTCGTCGGCAAGACCCACACCGAGGAGATGGCGTGGAGCCTGACCGGCGAGAACGCCCACTACGGCACGCCGGTCAACGTCAACGCGCCCGGCCGCATTCCGGGAGGATCCTCGAGCGGCTCCGCCGCGGCGGTTGCAGCGGGGCTCGTGGATTTCGCGCTCGGCAGCGACACCGGCGGCTCGGTGCGGCTGCCGGCCAGCTACTGCGGCATCCTGGGCTTGCGCCCCAGCCACGGGCACATTTCGCTGGACGGCGTGTGCCCGCTCGCGCCGAGCTTCGACACCTGCGGCTGGTTTGCGCGCGATCCGGCCATCTTCGAGCGGGTAGGGCGCGTTCTTCTGCGCGACGCCGCTCCCGCGCGCGCGCCGGGACGGCTGCTGGTAGCGCAGGACGCATTGGCATTCGCCGACGACGCAGCGCAGACGGCGCTCCAGCCGGCGCTGGGCAAGGTCGCCGCGCTGATTGGCGCGCCGCAGTACGTAACGGTAGGGGACGAGCCCCTTACGACCTGGGGCGATTACTTCCGATTCCCGCAGGGCGCGGAAGCCTGGGAATGTCACCGCGAGTGGGTGACGCGCGCGAAGCCCGGGTTCGGCCCCGCCGTCGGCCCGCGAATCGCCTGGGCGGCGACCGTCGCTCCAGGAGACGTTGCGCGCGCGCGGGCGCGGCGCGAGGAGATCACCCGGCGCATGGACGAACTGCTCCGGGATGGCGCGGTGCTCGCGCTGCCCAGCGCGCCCGGCATTGCATTGCTCAGGAACTCTCCGGCCAAGGTCGTGGACGAACTGCGCAGCCGCGCGCTGCCGATGCTGTGCATCGCCGGGCTTGCGCGCCTGCCGCAGGTGTCGCTGCCGCTCGCGACGCTCGACGGCTGCCCGCTCGGTCTTTCGCTGATCGCGGCGCGCGGCAACGACGCGCTCCTGCTCGATCTCGCGAAAAAACTGTGCTGATCTACATCCACGGCTTCAACAGCTCGCCCGCTTCGTCCAAGGCCCAGTTGCTGAAGGCGCGGCTTGAAGCGCTGGGGCGGGGCGGGGAATACGCGGCGCCGGCGCTGCCGCACAGTCCGGCACGGGCCGCGGTTCTGTTGGATGCGCTCGTGGCCCGGCATCACGACGCGGCGCTGGTCGGCAGCTCGCTCGGCGGCTATTACGCGACATATCTCGCGGAGAAGCACGGCCGCAAGGCGGTGCTGCTCAATCCCGCGGTGCGGCCGTACGATCTGCTGAAGGATCACCTCGGCGTGCAGCAGAATTTCCACACGGGGGAGCGCTACGAACTCACCGCGCGGCACGTCGATGAACTCCGGTCACTGGAGGTGACGGCTATCACGCCCGACCGCTACCTGCTGGTGGTCGCGACCGGCGACGAGGTCCTCGACTACCGCAAGGCAGTAGAGCGCTACCGTGGATGCCGGCAGGTCGTGATAGAAGGCAGCGACCACGGATTGAGCGATTTCGCGGATTATCTGGACCCGGTGCTCGGCTTCTGCGCCCAGCCGCAGCCGGGCTGACCCGCGGCGCGGCGCGCCCGCGCCGCCATCGCATATAATTACGCCCGCATTGGAGACGGCGGACTGGTCGGTCCGCCGCTCAACGCGGTTTTTCTATTGAGCCGCCCTCTCATCGGCCCGCCATCGCGCAAACACCCGCACCATGAGCAAGAATGTCTTTTACGAAGAGGAGGGCGCGTTCAAGGTCGGAGCCGTGCTCGCCGATAACGATACTTCGCTGCAGGTGGAGGCCCCGCACGGCAAGCGTTCCAAGATAAAGGCTTCCGCCGTTCTGTTCCGCTTCGACGGCGCGCGCCTCGGGGAGTTCATGGGCGCCGCGCAAAAGCTCGCGGAGGGAATCGACGCCGATTTCCTGTGGCAATGCTGCGGCGGGGAGGAGTTTTCGCACGAGACGCTGGAGCGCGAATACTTCGGCCGGCCGGCGACGCCCATGGAGTCGGCCGGCCTCCTCCTGAAGCTGCACGGCGCGCCGATGTACTTCTACAAGAAGGGCAGGGGCCGCTACAAGGCCGCGCCGCCGGACGCGCTCAAGGCCGCGCTCGCTTCCGTCGAGCGCAAGCGGCGCGAGGCCGAGCAGCGCGCGCAGTACGTGGCGAGCCTCGTCGAGGGGAAGCTGCCGCCCGAGTTTGCGCCGCTGCAATCGCAGCTGCTCTACAAGCCCGAGAAGCAGGGCATCGAGTGGAAAGCGCTCGAGGAGGCGTGCGAGAGGCTCAAGACGACGCCCGCAAAGCTCTTCGAGCGCTGTGGCGCGCTGCCCTCGTCGCACGACTACCACCTGAATCGCTTCCTGTTCGAGCATTTTCCGCGCGGCACGGCGTTCCCCGGCCTGCCGGCGCCGGCGGCGCCGCAGGACCTGCCGGTCGCGGAGGTCGCGGCATTCAGCATCGACGACGTCACCACCACCGAGATCGACGACGCGTTCTCGGTGACGAAGTCGCCCACGGGCAACTTGCGCATTGGCATTCACATCGCCGCGCCGGCGCTCGGCATCGCCCCGGATTCCGCGGTTGATGCCGTTGCCCGCGAGCGGCTGTCCACGGTCTATTTTCCCGGCGGCAAGATCACCATGCTGCCGGATGCCGCGATCGAGGCTTTCACGCTGTCGGAGCGCCGGCAGTGCCCCGCGCTCTCGCTTTATCTCGACGTTGCGCCCGACGGGTCGATCGCGGCGCGAACGACGCGCATCGAGCGGGTGCCGGTCGCTGAAAATCTCCGCCGCTACGCCCTGGAGGAGGCGCTCAGCGAGGATGCGCTCGCGGCAGGCCGCGTCGAGCACCGTTTCGGCGAGGCGCTCACCGTGCTGTGGCGATTCGCCCGCGCGCTGGAGGAGGCGCGGCGCGGCGAAACCACGGATTTTGAAGCGCGCCCCGAGTACAGCATCACCATCGAGAACGACCGCGTGCGCATCGTCCGACGCCGGCGCGGCACGCCGATAGACCGGATCGTGTCGGAGTTGATGATCCAGGTGAACAGCGCCTGGGGTAGCGAACTCGCGCAAAGCGGCACCGCTGCCATCTACCGCGTGCAGGACGCCGGCAAGGTGCGGATGAGCACCGTGGCGGCAGGCCACGCGGGCCTCGGCGTGGAGAGCTACGCCTGGGCGAGCTCGCCGCTGCGGCGCTACGTGGACCTCGTGAACCAGCGTCAGCTGATCGCGCTCGCGCGCGGCGAGGCGGCGCCGTATCGCGCCGGCGACGAGGCGCTGCTGTCCGCGATGCGCGACTTCGAGTCCGCCCACGAGGCCTACGGCGAGTTCCAGCGCCAGACGGATCGCTACTGGTGCCTGCGCTGGCTCCTGCAGGAAGGCGTTTCCACGGTCACGGCGACGGTGATACGCGAGAGCCTGGTGCGTTTCGACGCGCTGCCGCTGGTGGTGCGGGTGCCCTCGCTGCCGGCGCTCGAACCGGGCGCCCGCGTCGAGCTTGCGGTCACGGACGTGGACCTGCTCGAACTGATGCTCCATTGCGAATTCCGCGGGCAGCGCAATCCGGAATCCTTCGCAACGAGGGCCGCCGGTTAGCTCTGCCGGGCCCGTTTCGAGCTCGCGACTTCACTTTAGATGAGTGAGACAACCCCGCGTTATTAAAAGGCTTTCCGTGCGGAATCCGGGCGGGTAGGTTACAATGAGCCGCATGGGTCTGCTACCGGACAGGAAAGTCGTGCCGCTCAGGCGGCGGGCGAAGCACGCCCGCCACGCGCCGTGGCAGGCCGCGGTGGACCGGCTCGAAGCGCGCGTCGCCGAGCTCGAGCGCGGCATGGCCGCGTTCGACCGCCGCATGACGGCGCTTGGCAAGCATGGGCGCATGCAGGTGGCGGTAGCCGTGTCCGTCATGTTCCACGTGATCGTCATTTTGGGCGTGAGCTTCAAGCTGCCCGACCTGTCGAAGTCGATGAACCAGCCGCTGGAAGTGACGCTGGTCAATGCCAAGAGCCAGGCCCGACCGACGAAGGCCGACGCGCTGGCGCAGGCCAATCTCGACGGCGGCGGCAACACCGACGCCAGGCGCCGCGCCCGCAGCCCGCTGCCGGTGCCGCGCGAAGCCCGGCGGGAAGCCGACCTCGCCATGGCGCAGAAGCGCGTCGAGCAGCTCGAGCGCGAGTCAAAGCAGCTCCTGACGCAGGCCAGGTCGAAAACGGCGGTGGCCGCCGCGCCCGAGGCGCCGCAGCCGAAGGAGGAAGCCCGGGCCGCGCCGAACACGGCGGACATCATGAGCCGCAGCCTCGAGATCGCGCGGCTGGAGGCGAGCATCGCGCGCGAGTGGGAGAGCTACCAGCAGCGGCCGCGGCGGCGCTTCATCGGCGCGCGCACCCAGGAATTCCGCTTCGCGCGCTACGTCGAGGACTGGCGCGTCAAGATCGAGCGCATCGGCGAGCTCAACTACCCGCAGGCCGCGCGCGACCAGCGGCTCTACGGCAGCCTGGTGGTGACGGTGTCCATCAAGTCGGACGGTTCGCTCGAGCGCGTGGACATCAACCGCTCCTCGAGGAGCCGCATCCTCGACGCGGCGGCGCTGCGCATCGTCCAGCTCGCCGCGCCGTACGCGCCATTCGCGGCCGACATCGCCAAGGACACCGACATCATCAGCATCACCCGGACCTGGATATTCACCCGCTCCGATCAATTCGTAGCCGAATAAATCCAGTTTCGAGTTTCGGGTTGTGAGTTTCGAGTTATATTGATCGTGATTTCGGTTTAAAACTCGAAACCAGAAACTCGCAACTCGAAACTGACGCATGTCCGACCAGTACGCCGTCATCGGCAATCCAGTCGAGCACAGCCTGTCGCCGGCGATCCACGCGGAGTTCGGGCGCGCAACCGGTGAGGACATCGCCTACGGCAGGATCCTCGCGCCGCTCGATGGATTCCGGACCGCCGCGCTGCGCTTCCGCGACGAGGGCGGCAGGGGCCTCAATATTACGCTGCCGTTCAAACCGGAAGCGTGGCGGCTGGCCGACAGCCATTCCGCCGGAGCGCTCGTAGCGGGCGCGGTCAACGCGCTCAAGTTCGAGGGCGGGCGCATCGCCGGCCACAATACCGACGGCATCGGGTTGGCGCGCGACCTGAAGGACAACTTGGGCTGCACCGTGCGCGGCGGCCGCGTGCTGCTGATGGGGGCCGGAGGCGCGAGCTATGGCGTGATGGAGCCGCTGCTGCGCGAGCTGCCGCAGTCCGTGGTCGTGGCCAACCGCACCGTGGAGAAGGCGAAGGCATTGATCGGCCATTTCGCGAAACTGGCGAGCGACCTCCGGGTCGGCCGGTTCACGTGGCTCCCTTACGACCGCCTGACAAACGACTCTTTCGACATCGTCATCAACGCGACGTCGGCGAGCCTGAAGGACGGCATGCCGCCGCTGCCGCGCGAGGTCTTCGCGCCGGGCGCGCTGGCCTACGACATGGTCTACGGCCGCGACACGCCGTTCATGACGTTCGCGGCCGGGTGCGGGGCGCGGGCCGCGGACGGCCTGGGAATGCTGGTCGAGCAGGCGGCGGAGTCGTTCTTCATCTGGCGCGGCGTGCGGCCCGCCACGGGGCCGGTGATCCGGCTCCTAAGGCAAAAAGGCAAAAGGATAAAGGCAAAAGGAGGCCCATGAGCATCGGCCGACTCCAGCTTCACTTGTGCCTTGTGCCTTGTGCCTTCTGCCTTTGAGGCGGCGACATGCGCCGCCTCATCCGCTGGACGTGGTATGCGATGCTGTTCGCCCTGATCGTGCTGGTGGGAGCGCAGTTCTGGATCCTGGCGCACATCTGGTACTGGACGGATCACGACCCCGAGAGCACCGCATTCATGCGGGCGCGGCTTGCGATCATCCGCGAGGATGAGCCGAACGCGCGGCTCTCTCACGTCTGGGTGCCGTACCGCCGCATCTCCGGACATCTCAAGCGCGCCGTGGTCGCCGCCGAGGACGACAAGTTCGTGAGCCACTCGGGATTCGACCTGGAGGCCATGCACAAGGCCTACGAAAGAAACGTGAGGGAAGGGGAAATCGTCTCGGGCGCCTCGACCATCACCCAGCAACTCGCGAAGAACCTCTTCCTGCCGGGAAGCCGCGCCTGGTGGCGCAAGGCGCAGGAGGCGGTGATCACGGTGATGCTCGAGACCGTGCTCAGCAAGCGCCGTATCCTCGAGATCTATCTCAACGTCGTGGAGTGGGGCGACGGCGTTTACGGGGCCGAGGCCGCCGCGCGCTACCACTACGCCACGAGCGCCGCCGCCCTGTCGCCGGCCCAGTCGGCGCGCCTCGCCGTCATGCTGCCAAGCCCACGCAGCTACCCGCCCGGTCGAGACACGGTCTACCTGCAACAGCGTTCCGCGACGATACTCGGGCGCATGCAGTACGCCCGCGTGCCCTGAGGGATGAGGGATGAGGAATGAGGGATGGGGGGTCAGGTAGAATGACCCGCCCTCGACTGACCACCGATTGGAGATTCCCCATGCAAAGAAGACAGTTCCTCGCGGGCCTGGGCGCCCTCGGCGCATCCGGATTCGTCGGCGCGGGGGAACAGGCCGCCCCGTTGCGCGGGCCCGACGTGATCTTCGTGCCGACCCCGAACGAGATCGTGGACACGATGCTCAGGATGGCGGCGGTTACCCGGAAGGACACGGTGTACGACCTCGGGTGCGGCGACGGCCGCATCGTGATCACCGCCGCCCAGAAATTCGGCGCGCGCGGCGTCGGCATCGACATCGACCCGGACCGGGTCGCCGAGGCGACGGAGAACGCGAAGAGGGCCGGCGTTGCCGACCGGGTGAGAATCGTCCGTGGAGACCTGTTCGAGGCCGACATCAAGCCCGCGACGGTGGTCACCCTGTACCTCCTGACCGATCTCAACCTCAAGCTGCGGCCCAGGCTGCTGAAGGAACTCAATCCGGGCACCCGCGTCGTGTCACACGCCTTCAGCATGGGCGACTGGACGCCCGAGCGCACGGCGGAGGTCCAGGGCACCCACGTGTACCTGTGGCGCATTCCCCCGCGCAAGGCGTAATATTTCGCGATCGGCTATCTACACGCTGGAGGAGCCATGGCGCAAATCAATGTCAATGGAAGTTCCCACCGGGTGGACGTCGAGCCCGAGACCCCGCTGCTGTGGGTGCTGCGCGACGTCCTGGGGCTGACGGGCACCAAGTACGGTTGCGGCATCGCGGCCTGCGGGGCCTGCACGGTGCACGTGAACGGCGAGCCGGTGCGTTCCTGCTCGACGCCGGTTTCGAAGGTCGAGGGCAAGCGCGTGACGACGATCGAGGGGCTGTCGCGCGACAGCTCGCACCCGCTGCAGAAGGCGTGGGTCGCCGGGCAAGTGCCGCAGTGCGGCTACTGCCAGTCCGGTCAGATCATGCAGGCGGCGGCGTTGCTCGCGAAGAACCCGAATCCGTCGCGCGGCGAGATCGTCAGGCACATGAACGGCAACATCTGCCGCTGCGGGACCTACAACCGCATCATCGCCGCTATCCAGCGCGCAGCGCGGGAGGGCTAAGCCATGACCACCAGCACGAAATCCGGTATCAACATCTCCCGGCGCCGCTTCCTCTCCGGAGCCGGAGGCCTGACGTTCTGCGTCGCGATCGGGACCGACGGCATCCGCCTGTTGTCCGAAGCGCAGGCGAGCACCGCCGCGCGCGCCATGAACGCCTGGGTGCGGATCGCGCCCGACGGTGTGGTGACGATACTGAGCGCGGGCGCCGAGATGGGTCAGGGCTCGATGACGTCGCTCCCCGTCATCGTCGCGGAGGAAATGGACGCGGACTGGTCCAAAGTAGTGATCGAGTGGGCCCCGGCCGATGCCAGCGTCTACGGCTACGGCATGAACAACCGGCGCCTGATGGCCATCGTCGGCAGCCGCGCCGTGATGCTCTATTTCAATCAGCTGCGGATCGCCGGCGCGCAGGTGCGCAAGGTCCTGATTGCGAACGCGGCGGAGAAGTGGGGCGTCGCGCCCGCGTCGCTCGCGACCGAGCCCGGCTTCGTCGTGGACCCGGCCTCCGGCCGGCGCATGAGCTACGGCGAGATCGCGGGCTTCGGCACCGTGCCCGCAGCGCTGCCGGCCGTGGACCCGGGCGAGCTGAAGGACAGGAGCCAGTTCCGGCTCATCGGCACCTCCGTCCCGCGCCGCGACATTCCGGCCAAGGTGAACGGCACGGCGCAGTACGCCATCGACGTTCGCCTGCCGGGCCTGGTTTACGCGACCGTGCGGCATTCCCCGGTGCACGGCGGGGCGCCGGAGAGCTGGAACGACGACAACGTCAAGGCGATGCGCGGCGTCAGCGGCACCGTGCGGCTGCCGGACGGCGTGGCGGTGATCGCCGACAGCCTGCCGCACGCGATGGCCGCGCGCGGCGCGCTCGAGGTCGTCTGGAAGCAGGGCCGGGCCGAGGGATTCGATTCGGAGAAGGCGCTCGAGGACACCTACGTCAAGGTACATGCCGATCCAAAAGCAAAGCGGCAGACGCTCGACTCGAAGGGCGACGTGAAGGCCGCATTCGGGTCCGCGGCCAGGACCTACAAGGCGGAGTACCGCAGCGATTACGGCTATCACGCTCAGATGGAGCCGCTGAACGCGGTGGCCCGGTTCAATGCCGCCGGTGATCACGTGGAGATCTGGGAGGGAACCCAGGCGCCCGACGTAGCCCGCGGGAGAATCGCGAAGGCGCTCGGATTCAAGCCCGCGCAGGTCACCCTGCACCAGTGTTACATGGGAGGCGGCTTCGGGCGCCGCACGCTGGGCGATTACGGGACGGAAGCGGCGCTGGTCGCGCGCGAGGCGCGCCGCCCGGTGAAGCTCGTCTGGACGCGCGAGGAGGACATGGGGCACGGCATGTTCCGCCCGCAATCCTTCCAGTGCCTGGAAGCCGCGCTCGACCAGGACGGCAAGGTCGCGGGATGGCAGCATTGCGTCGTCGGCGACGGCGGCGTGCTGCTCGCGACCGGCATCAAGATTCCCTACTACCAGGTGCCCAACCAGCACATCGAGTTGCGCGGCGTCTCCCACGGCGTGCGGCTCAAGCATTGGCGGGCGGTCGGCCACGTCTTCAACGTGTTCGCGATCGAGTCGTTCGTGGACGAGATGGCGGCGGCCCAGCGCATGGACCCGGTGGACTTCCGGTTCGAGCGCATGTCCATCTCGCCGCGCGCGCGCGCCGTGTTCGAGAAGGCCGTGCAGATGTCCGGCTGGAAGGCCCAGCGGCCCGCCGGGAGGGCGGTCGGCATCTCGATCAGCGAGCGCTCGGGCTCGCTCGGCGCGGGGGTCGCCGAAATCTCGCTCGACCGCGCTACCGGCAAGATCCGCGTGCACAAGGCCTGGGTCGCGATCGACGGCGGGCTCGTCGTCCAGCCCGAAGCGGCGCGGGCGAACATCGAGAGCGGCATCGTCTACGGGCTCTCGAGCGTGCTGCACGAGCGCGTGACCCTGAAGGGGGGCGTGGTCGAGCAGAGCAACTTCCACGACTACCACGTGGAGCGCATGGCCGACGTGCCGGAGGAGATGCACGTCGAGTTCGTGGATCGCGATGCGGCGCCGAGCGGCCTCGGCGAGATCGGCAACCCGTGGGTCGCGGCGGCGGTGGCGAACGCCTTTCACCGGTTGACCGGCAAGCGGCTGCGCCACATGCCGTTCACCCCCGCGCGCGTGCTCGCGGCGCTGAAGGCGTAATTACCTCGCGGGCTTGAGCCAGGACACGCGGACCCGGTCGTAGTCCTCGCCGCGCTCGAGCAGCTCCTCGAGCTTCACGTGCGGCGTCGCCTCGCCGATCATGGCCTCGTACTGGAGGCCGGGCGTGAAGGTGTCGCGGGCGATGAGCATGTCGGTGCGCGAGTCGGTCGTGCTCTCGCCGAGCAGCAGCGCGTTGAGATAGGTGAACTCGAACGAGCCGGAAGAGCTCGCCCAGTTGTCCGCGCGCTGCGCGTCCTCGCCGATGCCGCGCAGGTACACCGACAGCGGCTTCTTGCCGAAGACCTCGATGCCGGCGTGCGCGCGATTCTGCTCATCGCGGTAGAGGCGCCGGATCACGCCCACCCACCACGCCTTCAGCCCCGCCGGCTGGAACGCGCACAGCGCGCCGATTCTCGCCCAGGATTCATCCTGGCGCGGAATGTCCACTCCCAGTCCCCACGCGCTCGCGTCGCGCTCGGTCCATTCCACGATCGGCGTCGAGGCCTTGTGCTCTTCGAGGGTCAGGCCGGTCTGTTCCTTCATCTTCATGCTCATGTTGGTGGTTACTTCGGCCATGCCGCTGAACTCGATGCGCGTCACCAGCTGCGACGCGGCGCTGAACCCGTGCGCGACGTGGATCCTGGCGCCGATCTTCACGCGCTGCGTGCGCCGCTGCGGCGGTTTCTCGCCCCAGTAGAGCAGCAGCCGCTTGAGGATGACCAGCTTGTCCTGGACCGAATAGTCGTCCCCGAAGCGTTGTTCCTGCTCCTCCGGGTCGGCGGTGTGCCGGTCGATGATGTCCTGGATGGCGGCGCGGGCCTGGCCGGCCCCGAAGTAACGCATCGTCGCGCTTGCCGGCACGCCGGGCTTGTGGTGGGCCGGGCGTGCCGGGCGCGCCAGGTCGAAGCCGAAATGGCACTCCGCATCGGGCTGCGCGTGGAGCGCGAAGCCGCTCGCGAGCCGCGCGACGATCCGCGCCGTCAGCTCGAGCTCGAGCGGCGACTGGGATTCGGGGACCGCTGCATCCAGCATGAGCTCGCGCAGGAATTCCTGGCGCGCCTGGGTCGGAAGCTCCTTGTCATAGGGCTTCACCGCGTGCACCGCGAGGTGTCCCTTCTCGCTCAGCGCGTAGAGCTCGGCGAGGGCGGTCCATACGGGCTGCGAGACCGGCATGTAGCGCAGGTGCAGGATCTTCGCTTCGTTCGCGAGCGCGCGCAGGGCGCGCACGACCAGCAGCGTGCGCTCCGAATGCGGGCCACTATCCTGACCGGTTCCTTCGGGGATCTCCTTCAGGCACACCCGGTAGGCGGAAGAGAGATGCCCCCAGAAATCCAGCAGCGCCTGCCACAGCTTGACCCGCTCGTGGTCCGACAGCCGAGTGTTGCGGAGGAAATCCGCCAGGATCTTGTGCTCGCGCGCCTGCCCGGTCTCGTCGAGCAGCTTGATGACGCCGAGGCGGTCCGCCGGCGCATAGCCCTCGGTGGCGGTGACGCTCTCCAGCCAGTTGGCGATTTCCGCGAGCGCGCCTGCGGGGTCGGGCGGCAAGTCGCCGAGAAGCCGCTGCGCCTCCTCCGCGTTGTACATCGGATGGTCGGCCTTCTTGCCGATCTTGCCCAACCAGTCGAGCACTCACGCCCTCCGCCCAGTCACGATACGTCTATTTCCTGGGCAGGTAAAGATCGGTGATGGACCCCTCGGCGATCTCGGCGGCGAAGAAGACAGTTTCGGACAGGGTCGGGTGGGGATGGATGGTGAGGCCGATGTCGGTTGCATCGGCGCCCATCTCGCGGGCAAGCACGGCTTCCGCGATCAGTTCGCCGGCATTGACGCCGACCATCGCGGCGCCGAGCAGGCGGCGCGTGCCCTTGTCGAACAGCAGCTTGGTCATGCCTTCGTCGCGGTCCATGGAGATCGCCCGCCCGCTCGCCGCCCACGGGAACGAAGCCCTCTCGAAATCCGCGCCGCGCGCCCGGAGCTGCGCCTCGGTCTCGCCCATCCACGCCACCTCGGGATCGGTGTAGGCCACCGACGGTATGGTGCGCGCATCGAAAAACGCCTTGTGCCCGGCGATCACCTCGGCCGCGATCTTGCCTTCGTGCGTCGCCTTGTGCGCGAGCATCGGCTCGCCGCAGATGTCGCCGATGGCGTGGATGTGCGGCACGTTGGTCCGGAGCTGCTTGTCCACCGGGATAAACCCGCGCCCGTCGACGTTGATGCCGGCGGCTTGCGCGTTGATGTCTTTTCCATTCGGCCGGCGGCCGACGGCCATCAGGATCGAGTCGAACACCTCGGGCTTCGGCGCGCCGCCGCCCTCGTAGGTCACCTTGAGCCCGTCCTTTTGCGGCTCGATCTTGGCGACCCTGGTCTTGAGGAGGATTTTCTCGTAGCGCTTCTCGATGCGTTTCGCGAGCGGGCGCACGATGTCGGGGTCGGCGCCGGGGATGAGGGCATCCATCAGCTCGACCACGCTGATACTTGAGCCGAGCGCGTCGAAGACGGTCGCCATCTCGAGGCCGATGATGCCGCCGCCCACGACCAGCAGGCGCCGCGGGATGTCCCGCAGCTCGAGCGCGCCGGTGGAATCGATGATGCGCTTGTCCTCGTACGGGAACCCCGGGATGCGCGCGACGCTCGAACCCGCGGCGATGATGCAGTGATCGAACGAGATCGTCTTCGCGCCCTGCGCCGTCTGGACCCTCAGCGTGCGCGGCGCGGAAAATTCGCCCTTGCCCTGGACGACCTGCACCTTGCGCTGCTTCGCGAGCCCCGCGAGACCCTTCGTGAGCTTGCCGACGACGCCCGCTTTCCACGCGCGGAGCTTGTCGAGGCTCACCTTCGGTTTTCCGAATTCGATGCCGGCGTGCGCGACCTCCTGGGCCTCGGTCAGCACCTTGGCGACGTGCAGCAGCGCCTTCGACGGGATGCAACCGACGTTCAGGCACACGCCGCCCAGCGTCGGATAGCGCTCGACCAGCACCACTTGCTTGCCGAGGTCGGCGGCGCGGAACGCGGCGGTGTAGCCGCCGGGACCTGCGCCGAGCACCAGCACTTCAGTGTGAATATCCGCGCCTTGCACGGGCGGCGAGAGGCGGGAAGCGGGAGGCGTCGCAGGCGGGGCCTTTGCCGCGGGTGCCGCGTCGCCGGTCTCCAGCATCAGGATCAGCGAGCCCTCGGAAACCTTGTCGCCGTTCCTGACCTTGATTTCCTTCACCACGCCGGCCTGCGGCGCCGGCACGTCCATCGTCGCCTTGTCGGACTCGAGCGTGACGAGCGGGTCCTCCTTCCTGACCGCGTCGCCCGGCTTCACCAGCACCTCGATCACCGGGATGTTCTTGAAGTCCCCGATGTCGGGGACCTTGATTTCGATGACGTTGCTCATTGAAAACCCGTGATGGGTGAGCTAGGCCCTCATCCCTACTTCCTGATCTGGCCGGTGCCGATCACCACCCACTTGAGCGAGGTCAGGCCCTCGAGGCCGACCGGGCCGCGGGCGTGCAGCTTGTCGGTGGAGATGCCGACTTCCGCGCCGAGCCCGTACTCGTAGCCGTCGGCGAAGCGGGTCGAGGCGTTCACCATCACCGAGCTCGAGTCCACCTCGCGCAGGAAGCGCCGCGCGCGCGCCTTGTCCTCGGTGACGATCGCATCGGTGTGCTGCGAGCCGTAGGCCGCGATGTGCTCCATCGCCTCGTCCAGGTCCTTCACCACGCGCACCGATAGGATGGCGTCGAGGTACTCGGTGTACCAGTCCTCTTCTGTTGCCGCTTTTATTTGCGGCACGGCCGAGCCGAAGGTCGAGCGCAGAATTTTTCGCGCTTCCTCGTCCACGCGCAGCTCGATGCCCTTTTCGAGATAGATCCTGCACAGCGGCGGCAGGACCTCGGCCGCGATGCCGCGCGCGACCAGCAGCGTCTCCATCGTGTTGCAGGTGCCCAGTCGCTGCGTCTTGGCGTTGTCGGCGATGCGGATCGCCTTCTTCAAGTCCGCCTTGTCGTCGATGTAGGTGTGGCACACGCCGTGCAGGTGCTTGATCATGGGGATGCGAGATTCCCGCATCAGGCGCGCGATCAGGCTCTTTCCGCCGCGCGGCACGACCACGTCCACGAAATCCTGCATGCCGATGAGCTCGCCGACCGCCGCGCGATCCGTGGTCTCGATCACCTGCACTACGGTCTCCGGCAGACCCGCGGCCCTCAACCCGGCGTGGACGCACGCGGCGATCGCCTGGTTGGAGTGGATCGCTTCCGAGCCGCCGCGCAGGATCGCCGCGTTGCCGGACTTGATGCAAAGACCCGCGGCGTCCGCCGTGACGTTGGGCCGGGATTCGTAGATGATGGCGACCACGCCGATCGGCACGCGCATCTTGCCGACCTTGATGCCGGTGGGGCGCTTCCGGAGCCCGGTGATCTCGCCAATGGGGTCGGGCAGCGCCGCGATCTGGCGCAGGCCGTCGGCCATTGCCGCGATCACCTTTGGAGTCAAAGTGAGACGGTCGAGCATCGCGGCGTCGAGCTTCTGCCGCCGCGCCTCGTCGAGGTCGCGCGCGTTGGCCTCGAGCAGGCGCTTGCGGTCGCGCTCGATCGCCGCGGCGGTCTCGCGGAGCGCGCGATTCTTGGTTCCGGTGCCGGCCTTCGCGATGATGCGCGCGGCGGCGCGCGCCTGCCGGCCGATGCCGTGTACGTAGGTCTGGACGTCCATTGGGGAAACCCGCCGCCGGGCGGAGGCCTTCAGAACAGGCCCGGCTGGCTCCGCTCCGCCGCCCGTGCGGCAGCGGTGATTTTACCCCGTTTCGGCAAGGACTTGGCGGGGGCGCCGGGCGCGAAGCGCAGGGTGAGCTGCAGCAGCTCGTCCCAAACGTCGCCGCGGATCAGGCCCTTCACCATGCGATCCACTTTCGCGGCGTGCAGCAGCGCGGACTCGACCTGCTCGCGCGAGAAGCGCCGGCAGTTCTGCTGCATGAGGCTCTGGTGCGACGGTCCCCACACCTTGACATCGCGCCACAATTGCGGCGGCGTCTTGCCCGCGGCCAGGCCGTCGAGTACGCGCCCGACGGCGCGGACTTCATTGGCGATCGCCCACAGCACCAGCGGCGGCGCGATGCCCTCGCCTTTCAGCCCGTCCACCATGCGCGCGAGGTGCAGGACGTCGCCTTCGAGCAGCGCCTCGCCGAGCTTGAATACGTCGTAGCGCGCCACGTCGAGCACCGCTTCGCGCGCCTGCTCGTGGGCGATTTTCCCCGCCGGGAACAGCAGGGCGAGCTTCTGCACCTCCTGGTGCGCCGCGAGCAGGTTGCCCTCGACCCGCTCGGCGATGAAATCCAGGGTCTCCGGGTCCGCCTCCTGGTTCTGGGCGCGCAGCCGTCCGGCGAGCCATTCGGGCAGGCTCTTGCGCGCGACCGGCTTCGCTTCGACCAGGACGCCGGCGCGATCGAGCGCCTCGAACCAGCCTGATTTCTGGGTCCGCCATTCCAGGCCGGGCAGGGCAATCAATGTGATCGTGTCTGGCGGCAGCCCTTCGCAGTAGCGTTGCAGCACCTCCGACCCGTCAACCCCCGGCTTCCCGGTGGGAATGCGCAGCTCGAGAATGCGGCGGGTGGCGAACAGCGACCGGGAATTGCTGGCGAAAGCGAGCTCGCTCCATTTGAATCCGGCGTCCGCCGTGAGCAGGGTGCGCTCGGTGTGGCCTTCGGCACGGGCCCTGGCGCGGATGCGGTCGGAGGCTTCGAGCGCGAGCAGCGTCTCGTCGCCGAACACGGCGTAGAGCGGCTTCAGCTCACGCGCGAGGTGTGGTTGCAGCTGCTCGGTGGAGATGCGCATCTCAGGATTTCAGCTTCGCGACCTGCAGGCGCCGCACCAGCTGCTGCACCGCGTCGCTGCGCATGTCGCGGTAGAGCAGCGCCTCCTCGGCCTCCTTGGACAGCGCCTGCTCGTCGCTGAACGAATAATCGCGCTTGAGCAGTATCTCGCTCGCCGGGATGTGCTCCCGGTTCCTGGCGTCGGTCAGGCGGAAGAGGACCCGGTAGCGCAACTGGTATTCGCTCACGCGCCCGCCGCCGGAGAGCGAGAGGATCTGCTTTTCCTGCAACTCGTTCATGATCTGCAGGATGACCTCCGCCTGTTCCGGCCGGTCGGCGATGCGGGTGCCGCTGCCCGACTGCACCGCGCGCTTCAACTGGACGGCGATTTGCGATGCCGGAGCGGCCTGCACGAAGAGCGAATCGAACGGCAGCGCCGCGACGCCGCGCAGCTGGAAACCGCAGGCGGCGAGCAACAGGCTCGCCGCAAGGCACAAGGCAAAAGTCAAAAGGCAAAAGGCGTTTCGCGAACCAGCCACTTGTGCCTTCAGCCTTGAGCCTTGTGCCTTCATGAGTTCAGATTACCAGATTGACCAGCCGTCCCGGCACCACGACCACTTTCTTGATCTCCTGGCCGTTGATGTGCTTCCGCACTGCCGGGTCGGCGAGCACGATGGTCTCGATCGCCTTGCGGTCGGCGTCGCGCGGCACGCGCACGTCGCCTCGCTTCTTGCCGTTTACCTGCACCACCAGCTCGATCTCGTCCTCGATCAGGGCCGCGGCATCCGGCTCGGGCCAGGTGGCCGTCATCACGTCTTCCCCGAACCCGAGCTCACGCCACAGGCAATGCGAAATATGCGGCGCCATGGGGGAGAGCAGCCGCAGCAGGATGTCCAGGCCTTCGCCCATGACGGCTTCGCGAGCCCTGGCGTCTGCGTCGCGCGGGGCGCGCTCGAGCGCATTCAGTATCTTCATGGCGGCGGAGGCAACGGTGTTGAACTGGTGCCGGCCGATGTCGTAATTGGCCTGTTTCAATACCGCGTGCACTTCACGCCGCACGCCGGCCAGCCCCTTGGGCAGCGCCCCGGCGCTACGGCGCCCGGACGGCGCGGCGCGGGAATTCGCGAATTCCCACGCGAAGGTCCACAGCCGGCGCAGGTAGCGCGCCGCGCCCTCGACGCCGGCATCGCTCCACACCAGCGTGTCCTCCGGGGGCGAAGTGAACATCATGAAGAAGCGCGCGATATCGGCGCCGTAGTGGTCAATCAGCTCCTGCGGGTCCACGCCGTTGTTCTTGGATTTCGACATGGTGCCGACACCACCGGATTCGACCGGTTGCCCGTCCGCTTTCAGGGTCGTGGAACGGCCGCTGCGCTCGTCCGCCTTGACCTCGACTTCATCCGGGTTGAAATAGGTGATGCGGCCGCCGTCGGTCCTGCGAAAGTAAATCTCGTTCAGCACCATGCCCTGGGTGAGCAGGTTCGTGAACGGCTCCTCGAACCCGACCAGCCCCAGATCGCGCATCACGCGGGTCCAGAAGCGGGAGTACAGCAGGTGCAGGATGGCGTGCTCAATGCCGCCGATGTACTGGTCCACCGGCAGCCAGTACTGGACACGCCCGTCGGCCATGCGGCTCGCGCTGTCGGGGCAGGCGTAGCGGATGTAGTACCAGGACGAGTCCACGAAAGTGTCCATGGTGTCGGTCTCGCGCCGCGCCGGCTTGCCGCATTTCGGGCACTTGCAGTTGACGAAGTCCGCGCGCTTCGCGAGCGGGTTGCCGGTGCCGTCCGGCACGCAGTCCTCCGGTAGCACCACCGGCAGGTCCGGGTCGGGCACCGGCACGTCGCCGCAAGCCGCGCAATGGATGATGGGGATCGGCGTGCCCCAGTAGCGCTGGCGCGAAATGCCCCAATCGCGCAGCCGCCACAGCACCTGCTTGTCGCCGAGATCCCTTGCCTTCAGGTCGGCGGCGATCGCGTCCACCGCCCGCGGGTAATCGAGGCCGTCGTATCGGCCCGAGTTGAAGCAGATGCCGTATTCGACGAACGCCTGCTGGAGCGGAAGATCCAGCTTGCCGTCGGTTGGCCTGATCACCGCCGGGATCGGCAACTGGTATTGCGTCGCGAACTCGAAATCGCGCTGGTCATGTCCCGGAACGCCCATGACCGCGCCCTCGCCGTAGGCCATCAGCACGTAATTGCCGACCCACACCGGGACCGGCTTGCCGGTGAGCGGGTGCGTGACGTTGAGCCCGGTCGGCATGCCCTTTTTCTCGAGGGTGGCGAGATCGGCCTCCATCACGCCGCCGCGCTTGCATTCATCGACGAAGGCGGCGAGCTTCAGGTCGTCCCTCGCGGCGCGCGCGGCGAGCGGGTGCTCGGCGGCCACCGCGCAGAAGGTGACGCCCATGATGGTGTCGGCGCGCGTGGTGAACACCCACAGTTTTTCCGGCTTGCCGTCCAGCTCGTAGGGAAAACCGAACCGCACCCCGTACGACTTACCGATCCAGTTGGCCTGCATCGTCTTCACGCGCCCGGGCCAGCCGGGCAGCCGCTCGAGCGCGGCGAGCAGCTCGTCCGCGTAGCGGGTGATGGCGAGGTAGTAACCGGGAATCTCGCGCTTCTCGACGACGGCCCCGGTGCGCCAGCCGCGCCCGTCGATCACCTGCTCGTTGGCGAGCACGGTCTGGTCCACCGGGTCCCAGTTCACGACCTGGGTCTTCCGGTAGGCAATGCCCTTTTCGAGCATGCGCAGGAACAGCCACTGGTTCCACCTGTAGTATTCGGGCTTGCAGGTGGCGAGCTCGCGCGACCAGTCGATGGCGAAGCCGAGCGACTTGAGCTGCTTCTTCATGTAGGCGATGTTGTCGGTGGTCCACTTCGCCGGCGGCACGCCGTTCGCCATAGCCGCGTTTTCGGCGGGCAGCCCGAACGCGTCCCAGCCCATCGGCTGCAGCACGTTGCGTCCCTTCATGCGGTGGTAGCGCGTGAGGACGTCGCCGATGGTGTAGTTGCGCACGTGGCCCATGTGGAGCTTGCCCGAGGGGTAGGGGAACATCGAGAGGCAGTAGTACTTGGGGCGGCCGGGCGTTTCCTGCGCGCGGAACGCTCCGGCGGACTCCCAGCGCTGCTGGGCGTCGCGCTCGATGACGTGCGGGTTGTATTTCTGCTGCATGGCCAAGGGTCAGTCAGGGCGCAATTATATCCGCAGGCCGCGCCGTGAACGGCAAGCGTTTCGTCCGTTCCGGCTATAATCGTGGCGAGTCATGTCCCCTGATTTTCTCTCCGGTCTCAACGAACAGCAGCTCGAAGCCGTCACGCTGCCGCACCAGGCGGCGCTGATCCTCGCCGGCGCCGGCAGCGGCAAGACCCGCGTGCTCACGACGCGCGTCGCGTGGCTGATCCAGACCGGGCAGGCGAGCCCGCACGGTCTCGTAGCCGTCACCTTCACCAACAAGGCGGCGAAGGAGATGCTGACCCGCATCTCGGCGATGCTGCCGATCAACACCCGCGGCATGTGGGTCGGCACCTTCCACGGCCTGTGCAACCGCCTGCTGCGGGCGCATCACCGCGATGCGGGGCTGCCGCAACTGTTCCAGATCCTCGATACCCAGGACCAGCTCTCGCTCATCAAGCGATTGCTGAAGAATCTCAACGTGGACGAGGAACGTTTCCCTCCGCGCCAGGTGCAGTGGTTCGTGGCGGCAGCCAAGGAGGAGGGCCTGCGCGCGCCCCAGGTGGAGGCGCACGACGAGTTCACACGGCGCATGAAAGACATTTATTTCGAGTACGACGCCCAATGCAACCGCGAGGGCGTCGTGGATTTCGCGGAGCTGCTGCTGCGCTCGTACGAGCTGCTGTCCGCCCATACCGCCCTGCGGGATCATTATCGCGCGCGCTTCCGCCACGTCCTGGTGGATGAATTCCAGGACACCAACCGGCTGCAGTACCGGTGGCTCACGCTGCTGGCGGCGGGGGGCAAGGACGCCACGCGTGGCGTGGGCAACGCGATCTTCGCGGTCGGCGACGACGACCAGAGCATCTACGCGTTCCGGGGGGCGTCGGCGGCGAACATGCAGGCGCTGCAGAGCGATTTCGCGATCGAGCGCGTGATCAAGCTCGAGCAGAATTACCGCTCGCACGGGCACATTCTCGACGCCGCCAACGCGCTGATCGGGCACAACCGCAAGCGGCTCGGCAAAAACCTGTGGACCGCGGAGACGAAAGGCGAGCCGCTGCGGGTGTTCGAGGCCGCTACCGACATCGAGGAGGCCGGCTTCATCGTGGACGAGGTGCGGGCGCTGCACGCCGAGGGCGTTGCCTTGAGCCACATCGCGGTGCTCTACCGCTCCAACGCGCAGTCCCGGGTGCTGGAACACGCGCTCTTTTCAGCCGCGATGCCGTACCGGGTTTACGGCGGGCTGCGCTTCTTCGAGCGGCAGGAAGTGAAGCACGCGCTCGCCTATCTGCGGCTGATCGCCAACCTGGACGACGACGGCGCGCTGACGCGCATCGTCAACTTTCCCGCCCGCGGCATCGGCAGCCGCAGCCTCGAGCAGCTGCAGGAAGTGGCGAAGGCGCGCAGCATCAGCCTGTGGGCTGCTGCTCTCCTCAAGGCGGAAGGCCCATCACCCATCACCCATCACTCATCACCCCCGAAGGGCATTGCGGCCTTCGTCGCGCTGTTCGAGCGCCTGCGCGACGCGACGAAGAACCTGCCCCTGCCGGAAGTCATCGAGCACGTGATCGAGGCGAGTGGACTGAAGGCGCACTACCAGGCCGAGCGCGAAGGCGCGGATCGCCTCGAGAACCTGTCGGAGCTGATCAACGCCGCCGCGGCTTTTGTCGCGGAGCGCGACGTGCAGCCGGCGGGCGAGGCCGCGGGCATGGACGAACCCGACGAGTTGACCGCGTTCCTCGCGCACGCCGCGCTGGAGGCGGGCGAGCATCAGGCGCAGGCCGGTGCCGACGCGCTGCAGCTCATGACCGTTCACTCGGCGAAGGGACTCGAGTTTCACAGCGTGTTCGTGAGCGGCCTGGAGGAGGGGCTGTTCCCGCACCAGAACAGCCTGACGGAAGCCGATGGCATCGAGGAAGAGCGGCGGCTGATGTACGTCGCGCTCACGCGCGCGCGCCGCCGGCTGTACCTGTCGTTCGCGCAGAGCCGGATGCTCCACGGCCAGACGCGCTACGGCATTGCCTCGCGCTTCTTCCAGGAAATTCCTGAGAACCTGATGCGCCGCATCAACCCGGCGTCGAGCGTTCAACGATCAGCGCATAGCGGCCGCGGCTCGCGCGGCGCCGGGACCGAGTCACGAGCCACGAGTAACGAGTCACTCAGGGGCGATTCGCCCTGGCGAATCGGGCAGAGCGTTGTCCACCCCGCTTTCGGCGCCGGCGTCATCGTCAGCGCGGAAGGGCGCGGCGCGGACGCGCGCGTGCAGGTCAACTTTCGCGACGGGGGCCTGAAGTGGCTCGCGCTGGAGTATGCGAAGCTGATTCCGGCTTAACGCAGGAATGGATTGCCGCTTGTCGAAGCCGGGGGCGCCGCGGCAAAGATGTCCTGGTAACTCGCAAAGACCGAGCAGATCAGCACCGGTATCGAGGCGACCAGCAGGGCGAGCATCAACAACGCGCCGATGGGCCCCATTGCCACCGGCAGCGACAGGACGATCCAGAGCGCGAGTATCACCACGCCGTACACCAGGAACGGCATCGTGTTCCTGGCGCACGCGACGAACGACAGCCTCATCGCGACGATCGGCGGGACCCCATCGAACACCACCAGCAACGGGGCGAACCAGACCAGCATGATGAGCGGGAGGTAGACCAGCCCTCCCACGGCGATCGCGAGCGCCAGGCTGCGCACCGCCGCCCGCAGCGTCTCGATGTCCGCGCCCGGTTTGGACAGCACCTGGGGCAGCATCGAGCCGCCGGCGACCAGCAGGGCGATGCCCACCACGAGTATCGTGCCGACCAGGTAGACGCCGCCGATCGTGACCAGCGGCGCCGAATGCTGCCTGAAGCCGGCGAACAGATGCGAGATTTCCAGCGGCTCGCCGTTCTCGATCGCCCGGCAGCCGATCATCAGCCCCGCGAAGAGCGCCGGAGTGAACAGATTGAACAGCAGGGGCCCGATCAGCGGAATGAGGAAGGACACCAGCCACAGCAGCGCGAACACGATCGTCAGCGCGATCCACATCGCGGGGTATTTCCGGAACAGGACAAAGCCGTCCACGACCCATTGCCAGCCCCTGCCGGCTGCGACCAACCGCGCTTCCATTTGCGGATTATCCTGGAAAAATCGAACCGTACACGACTTACCCGGCGAGCCGCGGCACATCATCCCCGCGCGCGACGTGGCCCGCCAGTATCCGCCGGAAATGATTCGGGTCCTTGGCGTGAGTCAGCTCGCCCGGCCGCGGCAGGTAGAAGTCGTAGAGTCGCGAAACCCAGAACCGCAGCGCTCCGGCGCGCAGCATCACTGTCCAGGCGCCGCGCTCGGCCGCCGAGTATGGGCGGACCTTGCCGTAGGCCTCGAGCAGCGCCGCGGCGCGGACCCCGTCGAGCGCGCCATCACCGTCCAGGCACCAGTCGTTGACCGCGATCGCGACGTCGTAGAGCAGCGCGTCGGTGCAGGCGAAATAGAAGTCGATCACGCCGGAGATGGCGCTGCCCTGCCACAACACGTTGTCGCGGAAATAATCGGCGTGTATCGCCCCGCGCGGCAAGTCGGCGAAGCGGTAGCGCTCCTGGAACCGGATCTCGTCCCGAAGCAGCGCGGCGTCCTCCGAACCGAGAAACGGGACGATTTCGGGCAGGACCGACGTCCACCACCGCGGGCCGCGCGGATTGTCCATCCTGGCCGGGTACGACGCGCCGGCAAGATGGATCCGCGCCAGCAGCTCGCCGGCCAGGGCGCATTGCGCGGGTGTGGGCCCGGCGACGTCGACGCCGGGCAGGTAACTCACCAAGGCGGCGGGCTTGCCGTTGAGCTCCCCGAGGAAGGCCCCGCGGCGGTCGGGAACCGGCTTCGCGCTGGGGGTGCCCCGCTGCGCGAGGTGATCCATCAGCCCGAGGTAGAACGGCAGATCGTGGGCCCCGAGCTTCTCGAACAGGGTGAGGACGAATCGGCCCTGGGAGGTGGTGACGAAATAGTTGGTGTTTTCGATGCCGGCGGCGACCCCCTCGAGTCCGGTGAGGGTGCCGATGGAGTAGTTCCGGAGCCAGGTGCCGAGCTGTTCGCGGGTTACAGTGGTGAATACCGACATGCGGTGAATGGTACCGATTCACCGCTCACGCGGTCAAAACTGGAAAATCACCCACATCGGCGGTCGCAGGCCGCTGTCATAATTGTCCTGGCGCATGAACGTCCCGTCACCGCGGTAGTCGACCATGTAGTAAGGCCTGCCGCCTGGCGGCGTGACCTTGACCATGTACAGCTTGCCGCCGATCCGGTACTCCTCGATGGTGTCGGTGCCGCGCTTCAATATGGTCACCTGCGGCTCGAGCGCGGGATCGAGCTCGTAACCCGGTGGCGGGGGCGGCGGTTCCGGCAGCGGCTGGAGCGCGGGCGGTTTCGCCTGCTGGGCCGCCACCGGCAGGGCGGCGGCGAGCAGCAGGGCGGCCAGAAGGGTGCGCAGGTTCATGTCGTTTTGGACCGTCCGCTATTATCGGAGTTTCGCAGTCGAATTGAAAGCGGCACGATTTCACGCTCGGCGGCCGAACTGACATAATGCCGGAACCCTCATGAAGACGCTGCTGCTGGTTGACGGCTCGTCCTACCTCTATCGGGCGTACCACGCGCTAGCGCGCGCCAACCTGCGCAACAAGAAAGGCGAGCCGACCGGCGCGGTTTACGGCGTGATCAACATGCTGCGCCGGCTGCGCAAGGAAGTGGCGGCCGATTACGCCGCCTGCGTTTTCGACGCGAAAGGCAAGACCTTCCGCGATGAACTCTATCCCCAGTACAAGGCGAACCGCCCGGCGATGCCGGACGACCTCGTCACGCAGCTGGGTCCGCTCAAGGAAACCATCGCCGCGATGGGCTGGCCGCTGCTCGAGATCGCGGGGGTGGAAGCGGACGACGTGATCGGCACGCTCGCGCGGCAGGCTGAGCGCCAGGGCCTGCGCGTGATCATCGCCAGCGGCGACAAGGACCTCGCGCAGCTCGTGAATCCCGCCATTACGATCGAGAATGCCGATCCCCGGGACGGCGGGCGCGAGATTCTTGACGAGGCCGGCGTGGCGAGGAAATTTGGCGTCAAGCCCGAGCGCATCATCGACTATCTGGCTCTGATCGGGGACAGCGTGGACAACGTGCCGGGTGTGGCGGATGTCGGTCCCGTTACCGCGGTGAAGTGGCTCACCGAGTACGGCACCCTCGATAACCTGGTGGCGCACGCGGCCGAGTTAGAGGGAAAACGGGGCGAGAATCTGCGCAAGGCACTGCCGTGGCTGCCACGCGCGCGGGAGCTGCTCACCATCAAGTCCGACGTCGAGTTGCCGGTGACGGCGCAGGATCTCGCGCTGCGCTCGCCCGACACGGCGACGCTTGCCGGACTGTTCGACCGCCTCGACTTCAAGTCCTGGAAGCGCGAGCTGGACGAGGGTGGCGGGAGGCGGGAGGCGGGAGGCGGACAGGGCGCCGCCGCCGAGCCGCTACCCGCGCCGTCAGCCGTCAGTCATCAGTCGCCACGGCATTACGAGACGGTACTCACCGAGCAGCAGTTGGATGCCTGGATCGAAAAGTTTGGCAAGGCCGATCTGGTCGCGTTCGATACCGAGACCACCAGCCTCGATCCTCTGAGTGCGCGGCTGGTGGGCGTGTCGTTCGCGGTCGAAGCAGGGGCCGCTGCCTACGTGCCGCTCGCGCACCGCTACGCCGGCGCGCCGCCGCAGCTCGGGCTCGAATCGGTCCTGCGCCGCCTCAAGCCGTGGCTCGAGGACGCGCGGCGCGCCAAGCTCGGACAGAACGCGAAATACGACATGCACGTGCTGGCGAACCACGATGTAGGGCTCGCCGGCGTTGCGCACGACACACTGTTGCAGTCCTACCTGCTGGAAAGCCACCAGCGGCACGACATGGACAGCCTTGCCGGGCGCCATCTCGGCGTGAAGACCATCACCTACGACGAAGTCACGGGCAAGGGCGCCGGCCGGATCGACTTCGAGCAGGTGGCCGTTGATCGCGCCACCGAGTACGCGGCCGAGGACGCGGACGTCACGCTGCAATTGCACCAGGCGCTGTTCCCGCGCGTGCAGTCCGACGAGAAGCTGGCACGCATCTATCGGGAGCTGGAAATGCCGCTGGTCACGGTGCTCTTCAATATGGAGCGCAGCGGCGTGCTGCTCGATACCCGGCTGCTGCAGGACCTTTCGCGCGAGTTCGGCGGGAAGATGGGTGAGATCGAAGCCCGGGCGCACGAGCAGGCCGGGCAGCCGTTCAACCTCAACTCGCCGAAGCAGATCCAGGAAATCCTGTTCGAGAAACAGGGCCTGAAGCCGGTGAAGAAGACGCCTTCGGGCCAGCCCTCGACCGACGAGGAATCGCTGGAGGAGCTTGCGCTGGATCACCCGTTGCCGAAGCTGATCCTGGATTATCGCGGGCTGTCCAAGCTCAAGTCCACCTACACCGACACGCTGCCCGGGATGATCAACCCGAACACCGGCCGCGTGCACACCAACTATGGCCAGGCGGTCGCGGTGACCGGCCGGCTCGCGAGCAACGATCCCAATCTCCAGAACATCCCGATCCGCACCGCCGAGGGCCGCCGCATACGGGAGGCGTTCATCGCGCCCGCGGGCAGCCACATCGTCTCGGCCGATTATTCCCAGATCGAGCTGCGGATCATGGCGCACATCTCGCAGGACGCAAGCCTGCTGAAGGCGTTCGCCGCGGGCGAGGACATCCACCGCGCCACCGCCGCCGAGATCTTCGGCATGCCGCCGGGCGAGCTCGGCGCGGAGCAGCGCCGCTACGCCAAGGTGATCAATTTCGGGTTGATTTACGGCATGTCGGCGTTCGGGCTCGCGCGCCAGCTGGGGCTCGAGCGCGCTGCCGCGCAGCAGTACATGGACCGCTATTTCGCGCGCTACCCGGGCGTCGCCGACTACATGAAGCGCACCCGCGAGGCGGCGCGGGAGAACGGCTATGTCGAGACGGTGCTGGGCAGGCGGCTATGGCTGCCCGAGATCAAGAGCGCCAACCCCGCGCGCCGCCAGGGCGCGGAGCGCGCCGCCATCAACGCCCCGATGCAGGGAACGGCCGCCGACCTCATCAAGATGGCGATGATCGCGGTGGCCCGCTGGCTCGCGGAAAAGCGCCTGAAGTCCCGGCTCATCATGCAGGTGCATGACGAACTGGTGCTGGAAGTGCCGGACGCGGAGCTTGCCAGAGTCAGGCGCGAGCTGCCGGTGCTCATGAGCGGCGTGGCCGAGCTTGCGGTGCCGCTGGTGGTGGACGTCGGCGCCGGCACGAACTGGGACCAGGCGCACTGATAAGCCGGTGACCCGCGATTGGTTTAGCGCAGGGCGCCGAAGACTTTCCGGACGATGTCGCTCGAGGCGCCGACGGGGTTTCTGCGGAATGCCTTCTCCTGCTCGCCGATCATGAAGTAGAGCCCGTCGAGCGCCTTCTGGGTGACGTAGCGCTCGATGGTGGCCTGGTTCTCTTTGACCAAACCCAGGGCGGCGCCCTGGCCGGCGAGCGCGTTGTACTGCTGCGCGAGCCCGACCCGGTCGGTCGCTTTCTTGACGATCGGCAGGAACCGCTGCGTGAGCTGAGCCTGCGTGGCGCGCTTGAAGTACTCGGTGCCCGCGGTGTCGCCGCCGGTGAGTATCTTCTTGGCGTCCTGAACGCTCATCTTCTTCACGGCGTCCAGCAGGAGCTGCCTGGCCTCCGGGGCCGCCGCCTCGGCGGCGCGGTTCATCGTGAGCACGAGCTCGTCGGCCTGCTTTCTCATGCCGAACGCGCGCATCGCTTTCTCGGCCCGCTTGAGCGAGGGCGGGAGCGGGATCCTGACCTGCGGGTTGCCGAAGTAGCCGTTCTCGACGCCGAGCTTCGCGACCGCGGCGAGCGAGCCGTCGCTGAGCGCCTGCTTGAGCCCGCCCACGGCGTCGGCGTTGCTGATGCGATCGAGGCTCGCGCCCGCGGAGGCGCTCACGGCAAGAAACGCGAAGCAACCCAGAACATGACGCATGGTCCACCTCCGGATCCGTGTATCGTGCAATTCCCGCGCTATTGGCGCCTACGCAACACCTGCTTCGTGCGCCTGCCGGTCGGCATGGTAGCTGGAACGCACGAGCGGACCGCACGCGGCGTGCACGAAGCCCATCTCGTGCGCCATGCGCGCGAAGCCGTCGAACACCGCAGGCTCGGCATAACGCGCGACCGGCAGGTGGTGCGCCGAGGGCTGCAGGTACTGGCCGATGGTGAGCATGTCCACGCCGTGCGCGCGCAGGTCGCGCAGGACCTCGACGATTTCCGCGTCGGTTTCGCCGAGCCCCAGCATCAACCCCGACTTGGCGGGGGTCTGCGGGAAGCGCGCCTTGAAGTCCTTGAGCAGCCTGAGCGAGTTCCGGTAGTCGGCGCCGGGGCGCGCCTGGCGGTAGAGCCGGGGCACGGTTTCGAGATTGTGGTTCATGACGTCCGGAGGCGAATCAGCAAGCGTATCGAGCGCGATCTCGAGCCGGCCGCGAAAATCCGGCACCAGCACCTCGATGCGGGTGCCCGGGGACAGATCGCGGACCGCCCGTATGCAATCGGCGAAATGCCGCGCGCCGCCGTCCCGCAAATCGTCGCGGTCCACGCTGGTAATGACCACGTAGCGGAGCTTCAGCGCCGCGATGGTGCGCGCCAGGTTGACGGGTTCCCCGGCGTCGGGCGGCAGCGGTCTTCCGTGCGCGACGTCGCAGAACGGGCAGCGGCGCGTGCACAGATCGCCCAGGATCATGAAGGTCGCCGTGCCCTTGCCGAAGCACTCCCCGATGTTGGGGCAGCTCGCCTCCTCGCACACGGTGTGGAGGCGATGCTCGCGCAGAATTCTCTTGATCTCCTGGAAGCGCTCGCCGTTGCCGAGGCGAACACGGATCCACTCGGGCTTGGCGAGCGGCGCGGCCGGCACCACCTTCACCGGAATGCGCGCCGTCTTGAGCCGGCCTTTCTGTTTTTCGCCCGCCGCGCTCACGGCAGCCGGTCCAGCAGATGCCCGACGAGCTTCTCGCCCACGGCTTGCACGCCATCGACCACGCCGAGGTCGCGCGCCTGGGTCACGGCCAGCCCGGAGTAGCCGCACGGGTCGATCGCGTGAAAGGGGGAAAGGTCCATGTCGGCGTTCAAGGCAAGTCCGTGATAGGAGCAGCCATTGCGGATGCGCAGCCCGAGCGCCGCGATCTTGGCGCCGTCGACATACACGCCGGGGGCGTCGGCCCGCCCTTCGCCCGCGATCCCGTAAGCCGCGAGCAAGTCTATCACGGCCATTTCCATCGTCCGCACCAGCGACCGCACCGTGAGCCCGTTGCGCCGCAGATCGAGGAGAAGGTAGACGACGATCTGGCCGGGCCCATGATAAGTGATCTGGCCGCCGCGGTCGGTCTTGATCACGGGTATGCCATTCGCGGCGCGCGGCAGGTGCTCCGATCGCCCGGCGACGCCGAGCGTGTAGACCGGCGGGTGCTCGGTGAGCCACAACTCGTCGGCGCCGCCGGCGCCGCGCCGCGCGGTGAATTCCTGCATCGCGCGCCAGGCGGGCTCGTACAACGTGCGGCCGAGCCGGCGCACGGCCACGTCCGACACGGGCCCGTGCCCGGCCGCGACGCCGGTTGCGATGCTGGCTGCGGTCATGGGGCTTCTGGCAAGATCATAAGAACGATAGCAAAATGCTGCAACTTTCGTGGGATCGCGCTCACTAATGGGTCAATCATGATAATGGAACGGGTATCGATGCCGGCAATCGCCGCAGCACTGGCGCTCGCAGCGGGCGTCGCCGCTGCGTCCGAAACCACGGGCGATTACGCGACTGACCTCGGCCGTGTCTACGGGGGATACCAGCGGATGCTCGCGATGAAGGAGGCCTGCGACACCGCGGTTCCCCCCGCCCGTGCCGCGAACGAGAAGGCGTTCACGGCATGGCAGGCGCGGCACCGCGCGCTGATCCAGGACCTGCAGCGCCGGGTCACGGCGATGATCCGGCTCGCCTCGAAGGACCCGCAGGAATACGCGCGCAACCTCGGCAAGTACGAGGGCGAGATCCTCCAGGAGCGGCAGGAGTACAAGGATCTTCTGCTTGCGCTGGGGCCGGACGACCTGAGCGAGCAGTGCCAGCGCGTGCCGGAGATGCTGAAGGGTCCCGGCGCGGACCTCGGCAAGGTCTACGCGGCCGAGTGGGCGACCATCCGCAAGCGCAAGTGACGGATTTGTACCCTACGCGGTGTACAATCGCGCCGGTTCGTTACAAAATGGAGAGACACGATGGGCAAGGGTGATCAGCGCACGCGGCGCGGCAAGCTGTTCCGCGGCAGTTACGGCAAAACACGCCCCGGCAGGAAGAAGAAAAAGAAATCTAGAGCACCATGACCACCATCGGGTGGTCGCAGAGCTCCTGGTAAAGCCCTTCGAGCTGCTCGCGCGAGGTCGCGCGAATCACGCAGGTGACGCTCAGGTACTTGCCGCGCTTGCTCGTCTTCATCTCCATGGCCGCCCCGTCGAAGTCGGGCGCGTGGCGCCGCACGACGCCCAGGACGGCCTGCGCGAAGCCCGCCTGGCTATGCCCGAGGATCTTGATGGGGAAATCGCAGGGATACTCGAGCAGCGTCGGCTCGATCATCGCGGTACGGGTCTACGCCGCCTGGCGCATGACCTTGCGCTTGAATTCCTGGAACGCCTGGTGGACCCGCCTGAACACGGGGCCCGGCTTGCCGGTTGCTATGGGCCTGCCATCGAGCGTGACGACCGCCAGTACTTCCTTGGTCGACGAGGTTACCCAGAGCTCGTCGGCGCTCCGCACCTCCTGCTCCGGGATCTCACGCAGCTCGATTGGAATCGCGCACGCGGCCGCCAGCTCGAGCACGACGTCGTAGGTAATGCCGGGCAGGATCAGGTGGTTCTTCGGCGGCGCGAGCAGCTTGCCGTTCCTGACGGCGAAAACGTTGCTCGCGGAGGCTTCGGTAAGGTAACCGTCCCGGAACAGCACGACTTCGGCCGCCCCGGCTTCGGCCGCGGACTGCCGCAGCAGGCAGTTGCCCACCAGCGAGACCGATTTGACGTCGCACTTGAGCCAGCGGTAATCGGTCGCCGTGATGCAGGCCACGCCGTTGTCGATCAGCTCCCGTGCCGGGGTCGCGAGCGGGCTCGACATCATGAAGACGGTCTGCCGGGCTTCCACCGGAAAGGCATGATCGCGCCGCGCCACGCCGCGCGTGACCTGAAGGTAAATCGACTGGTCTTCGCCGGCGTGGCGCCCGACGAGGTCGTGAATCAGCCGGGTCCATTCGGCATCGGTCATGGGATTGGCGAGCCGGATCGCGTCGAGGCTGTGCTGCAACCGCCGCAGGTGCTCCGGCAGGCGGAACGGGCGGCGCGAGTAGACCGGGATGACTTCGTAGACCCCGTCGCCGAAGATGAAGCCGCGGTCCAGAACCGAGACGTGCGCTTTGTCGAGCGGCAGGAACTCGCCGTTGAGATATGCGATTTCGCTCATCTTCAACCTCGCTCAAGTGCAATCGCCGATGGCCGCATGAAGTCTACACCCAATCAAAAAGGGCGGAACCGCATTAACGGAACAACAGCCGCAGCGCATCCCAGCCGCGCCCCAGGATGCCGGCGACCGGCACGCTTTCGAGCGCCACGACGGGGATTTCCCGGAACGGCTTGCCGTCCAGCGTGAGCCTGAGCGTGCCGACGTTCTGGCCGACGCTGATCGGGGCGAGCAGCGGCTGCACGCTGTCGACGACGGCCTTGAGCTTTTCCGCGCCGCCCCGGGGCACGGTCAGATGGAGATCGCTCCGGAAACCCGCTTTCACGCTGTTGGCCGCGCCCTTGTACACCTCCAGCGTTGCGACGGGCTGGCTCCCGGAATAGAGGCGCACGCCCTCGTAGGACTGAAAGCCATGGTTGAGCAGCTTCTGGCTTTCGGCCGCGCGCGCCGCTTCGCTCGCCGCGCCGAGCACCACCGACACGAGCCGCCGTTCGCCGCGCCGGGCGGTGGTGATCAGGCAATAGCCCGCGTTCTCCGTATAGCCGGTCTTCATGCCGTCGACCGTCGGGTCGGTCCAGAGCAGGCGGTTGCGGTTGGCCTGCGTGATGTTGTTGTAGTGGTATTCCCTCTGCGAATAGAGCGGGAAGTACTCCGGAAAATCCCGGATCACGGCCGCCGCGAGCGCGGCGAGGTCCTGCGCGGTGGAATAGTGCTGAGGATGCGGCAGGCCCGTCGCGTTGACGAAGTGGGTGTTCATGAGGCCGAGCCGCTGCGCCTCGCGGTTCATCATTTCGGCGAACGCTTCTTCGGTGCCGGCGATCGCCTCGGCGAGCGCGATGCACGCGTCGTTGCCGGACTGGATGATCATGCCGCGGACGAGCTCGTCGACGGTCACCGCTTTCCTCGGCTCGATGAACATGCGCGAGCCCACGGCGCGCCACGCAAACTCGGAAACGGGCACGGCCTGGTCGGGGCGGATCCGCTTCTGCTTGAGGGCGGTGAACGTGAGGTAGGCGGTCATCAGCTTGGTGAGGGATGCCGGCTCCACTCGTTGCTGCGGGTTGTGCGCGACCAGCGCCTGCCTGCTGTGAAAATCGACGAGCAGGTAGGCCCTCGCCGCGATGGCGGGAGCGGGCGGTGCGGGAAACGCGGCTTGCTGGGCGGAAAGGACGGCGGGTACTGCCGACAGCAGGAGAATCAGAAGCAGACGCATGGGTTGGCGCCGATTATAGCCCGCCATCATCAAGGCGCGCAATAAAATCGATAAAAAACAACAGCATTTTCCTGCGGCGGGGGCCTTGAAAACCCGCTATGGAGTCCCATATTTCCAATTGTCGGCGCCACCCGCGCCCCACTGAACAGAAGGAGATCGAAAATGGCAAGCATCACCCGTTTCAACCCGTTCGACGAGACGATTGACGACCTGTTTCGCGGCTTTTTCGTGCGCCCGGTGAGCTATGAAGGTGCCGCCGGCGCGGCGCAATTCCGCGTGGACGTCGCCGAGAACGACAAGGCCTATACGCTGCGCGCCGAGATTCCCGGCGTCAAGAAAGACGATATCCAGATCACGATCGACGGCGACACCGTCGCGATCGGCGCCGAAGCAAGGAACGAGAAGGACGTGAAGAACGGCGACCGCGTGCTGCGCACCGAGCGCACCTTCGGCAAGGTCTACCGCGCGTTCACGCTCGGCCAGGCGGTCGATGAGACCTCGGCGGCGGCCAGGTACGCCGACGGCGTGCTGGAGCTCACGCTGCCCAAGAAGGCCGCGGTGCAGGCGAAGCGCATCGCCATCCAGTAAATGTTAAACCGGCAGGCTGTGCCGCCGGTTTAACTAAGCGCGTTCGAACGGACGAAATTCGCCGTTCAACGCGCTTTTTTTTGCCGTAGAATAGCCGGCGGAAAAATCGACGCGACCGCCATGGCACTCACAGGGACCACCGCCGCCGACAGAGCGAAGATCCTCGCCGAAGCGCTGCCCTACATCCGGCGCTTTCACGGCAAGACCATCGTCATCAAGTACGGCGGCAACGCGATGACCGAGGAGAAGCTCAAGAAGAGCTTCGCGCACGACGTCGTCCTGCTCAAGCTCGTCGGCATGAACCCGGTGGTGGTGCACGGCGGAGGCCCGCAGATCGACGACCTTCTGAAGCAGCTCGGCAAGAAAGGCGAGTTCGTCCAGGGCATGCGGGTGACGGACGCCGAAACCATGGACGTCGTCGAGATGGTGCTCGGCGGTCGGGTCAACAAGGAAATCGTCAACCTCATTAACCAGCACGGCGGCCGCGCGGTCGGGTTGACCGGCAAGGACGGCGGACTGATCCGCGCGAAGAAGATGCTGGTGCGCGGTGAGGGCGATTCCGATGAGTTGGTCGACATCGGGCAGGTGGGGGAGGTCGAGAGCATCGACCCCGAGCTCGTCCACCAGCTGCACACCCACGACTTCATCCCGGTGATCGCGCCCCTCGGCGTGGGCAAGAAGGGCGAGACCTACAACATCAACGCCGATCTCGTCGCGGGCAAGGTCGCCGAGATTCTCAAGGCCGAGAAGCTGATCGTGCTCACCAACACGCCGGGCGTGCTCGACAAGAACGGAAACCTGCTGACCGGGCTCTCCGCGAAAAAAATCGACGACCTGTTCGCCGACGGCACGATATCCGGCGGCATGCTGCCCAAGATCAGCTCGGCCCTCGACGCGGTGAAGAACGGCGTCAACACCTGCCACATCATAGACGGGCGCGTCGAGCACGCGCTGCTGCTGGAAGTCCTCACCGACGAAGGCGTCGGCACGCTGATCCGGCGCCGCTAGTGCGCGGGTCCCGCGCATGAGCTTCGGCAGGGTGTGGATATTCGACCTGGACAACACCCTCCACAACGCGCGCCCGCACATCTTTCCGCACATCAATCGCGCGATGACGGAGTACCTCCAGGCCCACCTCGGGCTGGACGAAGCCGCGGCCGCCGAGCTGCGGCGCCACTACTGGAGGCGCTACGGCGCGACGCTGCTCGGGCTCATGCGTCATCATGCAATCGATCCCCGGCACTTCCTGTGGCACACGCACCAGCTCCCGAAGCTCGACCGGATGCTCGTGCCCGAGCCGCGGCTGCGCGCGACCCTGCGGCGCCTGCCCGGGCGCAAGCTCGTGTTCTCCAACGCCCCGGTGCATTATTCGCGCGCGGTGCTCGACGCGCTCGGAGTCGCCGATCTCTTCGATGACGTGTTCACGATCGAGCACACCCGCTACCGCCCCAAGCCCGACAGCTACGGGTTCCTCCGGCTGTGCCGCACCAACCGCCTCAAGCCGCAACGCTGTATCATGGTGGAGGATTCCCTCGACAACCTGCGCACCGCGGGCCGGCTTGGCCTGAAGACGGTGTGGGTGACCCGGGCGGCCCGGGCGCCGGGTTACGTGGACGTGAAGATCACGGACCTCGCGCAGTTGCCCCGACTGCTGGCTCACTTAAAATAGGCACCCTGGAACGCGGGGTAACCGGGATGGCGGAAAAGACGGGCGAGCGCAGGCACCAGATCCTGCAGACGCTGGCGCAGATGCTGGAGCAACCCGCGGGCGAGAAGGTGACCACCGCCGCGCTCGCCGCGCGCCTGAGCGTCTCGGAAGCCGCGCTCTACCGCCACTTCAAGGGCAAGGCCGAGATGTTCGAGGGGCTGATCGAATTCATCGAGCAGACGCTGTTCGCGCTCATCAACCGCATTACCGGCGAGGAGAAGAGCGGATTGCGCCAGCTCGAGGGCATCATGACGGTGCTGCTGGGTTTCGCGCAGAAGAACCGCGGCATGACCCGCGTGCTGATCGGCGACGCGCTGGTCAACGAGGACGACCGGCTGCAGTCTCGCATCAACCAGCTGCACGATCGCCTGGAGGCCGCGTTGAAGCAGGCGCTGCGATTCGGCGTGAGCCAGAAGGAGATCGCGCCGGAGGTGGACATCACGGCGCAGGCGAACCTGCTCATGAGCTTCGTCACCGGGCGCTGGCACCAGTTCGCGAAAAGCGGCTTCAAGCGCGACCCGGCCGAGCTGTGGGCGAAGCAGTGGCGCCTGCTCATGGAGGGTGTGATCGCCTGACGCGCGCCGCGCGCAACGAGGTTAACTTACGGGAGATTGGGCATGGCCAACATAACCACACAGCAGCTTGCCGAGCTCATCGTCGGCGTTGCCCGCGCGCAGCAGGCGATCGTGGACGGCGTGGAAAGCCTCAAGGCGGGGTTCAAGAGCGGCCACCTGGGGCCGGCCCTCGACTATGCGGCGAAAAGCCGCGTCACCACCCGGCCGCTGACGCTTCAGGAGCTCCCGGCGCGCGTGCTGTTGCAGTGCATGGGACGCGCCGGGCCCAACATCGAACAGCTCACGCGCGACCTGGAGGCACTGCTCGGCGCCCACGCGGCCACCCCCGCCGCACCCGCGGCAACGGCCGCCGCCCCTGCGGGCGGCACGCAATCGCTCGACATGACCTAGTACGTTCAGCGGTCGGGGTTACGCGTTCCCGCACACCGGGCAGGCCGGATCCTTCGCCAGTTTAATGGTGCGGACCTGCATGGTGAGCGCGTCGAGCAGCAGCAGCCGGCCCGCAAGCGTTTCACCCGCTCCAGTGACGAGTTTCAGCGCTTCCGCGGCCTGGATCGAGCCGACGATGCCGGTCAGCGGCGCGAACACCCCCATCACCGCGCAGCGCACGTCCTCCGACTCCCCGTGCTCCGGAAACAGGCAGGCGTAGCAGGGCGCGCCGCTCGCGCGCAGGTCGAACACCGCCACCTGGCCGTCAAAACGCACCGCGGCCCCCGAGACGAGCGGCTTCTTCAGCCGCACGCACGCGCGGTTTGCCGCGTGGCGGGTAGCGAAGTTGTCACTGCCGTCGACCACGACGTCCGCGTCCGCGGCCAGTGTTTCGATGCGGCGCTGGTCCACGCGTTCCGCCAGCGCCGCGATACTGACCTCGGGATTGATCGCGGCGAGCGTGGCGCGCGCGGATTCGACTTTCCGGGTGCCGATGGCGCTGGTGCGGTGCACGATCTGCCGCTGCAGGTTGGTGAGATCGACGTCCTCGTTGTCGCACAGAGTGAGGCGGCCCACGCCCGCGGAGGCGAGGTAGAGCGCGACGGGCGAGCCGAGGCCTCCCGCGCCGATCACGAGCACGCGCGCGGCGAGCAGCTTCTCCTGCCCCTCGATGCCGATCTGTGGCAGCAGGATGTGGCGGCTGTAACGCAGCAGCTGCTCGTCGTTCATGTTTTCGCGAGGCGGGAAACAAGACGCCCGGCTGGCGCCGGGCGTTGCCGACGGAAAACCCCGGGCGGCTGCCTTAGTTCGCGACCCTGACGCTGCTGCGGCTTTTCAGGAAGGCCACGGCCTGGTTGAGCTCGTAGTCGTGCTTCGACACGATCTCGCCGGGCTCGGGCCGCAGCAACTTCTCGTCGAAGTCCTTCGGGCGCGGCGCGGGAGTGAAGTTGTACTGCTTGGCCGCCGCCGCCGTCGCCTTGGCCTTTTCCTCGTCCTTGGCGTTGTCGGTGAGGTGCTTCGTGAGATCGGACTCGCGCAGCTTCAGGCTGGCGACGCGCTCGCTGGCGCCGTCATCGAGGGTGATGTCCGGCAGGATGCCCCGCGCCTGGATCGAGCGGCCGTTGGGCGTGTAATAACGCGCCGTGGTGAGCTTGATCGCGGTTCTGTTGCCGAGCGGCAGTATGGTCTGCACCGACCCCTTGCCGAAAGTCGGCTGGCCCATGATCACCGCGCGCTTGTGGTCCTGCAGCGCGCCCGCGACGATCTCGGAAGCCGATGCCGAGCCCGAGTTCACCAGCACCACCATCGGCACCATTCTCGTCTCCGGCGGGAGCTTCCTGACGTAGTCGTCCCGGACGCGGCCGCGCAGATAGTGCTCCGGGCTCGCGTTGAGCTTCATCTTGGAGTCCTCGGTGCGGCCGTCGGTGTACACCACCAGCGAGCCGGCGGGCAGGAAGGCAGCGGACACCGCCACCGCGCCGTTGAGCAGCCCTCCCGGGTCATTGCGCAGGTCGAGCACGATCCCTTTCATCGGCCCCTGGTTTTCCCTGAAGTGTTTCTCGAGCGCGCGCGCGAGCGCCTCGCCGGTGTGCTCCTGGAACTGGCTCACGCGGAAATAGGCGTAGCCCGGCTCGAGCAGCTTCGCCTTGACGCTCTGGATCTTGATCACGGACCGCGTCAGCGTCACCACGATCGGCTTCGGCTCGCCCTTGCGCACGAGGGTGATCGTGATCTGGCTGTTGGGCTTGCCGCGCATGCGCTTCACCGCCTCGTTCAGCGTCATGCCCTTGACCGAAGTATCGTCGAGCTTGACGATGAGGTCGCCGGGCTTCAGCCCCGCGCGCGCGGCCGGCGTGTCGTCGATCGGCGCGATCACCTTGACGAAGCCGTCCTCCATGCCGACCTCGATGCCGAGCCCGCCGAATTCGCCCTGCGTGCCGACCTGCAGTTCCTTGAACGCTTCCTGGTCGAGATAGGCGGAGTGCGGATCGAGCCCGGTCAGCATCCCGTTGATCGCCTCGGTGATGAGTTTCTTGTCGTCCACCGGCTCGACGTAATCGCTCTTGACGCGGCCGAACACTTCGGTGAACGCGCGCAGTTCCTCGATCGGCAGCGGCGCGGCGGTCGTCGCCCCTTTCTGCGCCACCGCGGAATAGTTGAGGCTGACCGCGATGCCCACCAGCACGCCGACGACCAGTAATCCGATTTGCTGCAGCTTGTTGCTCATTGCCAGCTCCTGAAAACCCGCGAGTCGCGAGTGGCGACTATTCCTTCACCGAATGTCCACCCAATCCAGAGGATCGAGCGGCCGGCCCTGGTGCCGGAGTTCGAAGTATAGACCTGAATCGGCGTTGCCGCCGGTCGCGCCCACTGCCGCCACCGGGTCTCCGCCGCGGATCGGGTCCCCGACCCGCTTGTAGAGGGACTCGTTGTTGCCATAGAGGCTCATGTAAGCGTCGCCGTGGTCGACGATCAGGAGGTTGCCGAAGCCGCGCAGCCAGTCGGCGAATACCACGCGCCCGTCGGCGACCGCGCGGACCTCTTCACCCGCCCGCGCGAGGATGAACAATCCTTTCCAGAGCACCCCGCCATCCGAACGTGGACTGCCAAACCGGTTCGCAAGTTCCCCGCGGACCGGAAGATTGAGCCTGCCCTTCAGCTCGAGGAAGGGGCTGTCCCCCGCGGAGGATTTCGGCACGCGCTCGTTTCTCAGCCGGGGCGCGGGCTTTGCGCGCGCCACCAGCCGCGCCAGGCGCTCTACCAGCCGCGTGAGCCGGGTCTCGTCGCGTTTCAGCGTGCCGATTTCGCGCCGCTGGCGCTGGATGTCGCGCGAGATGCGGGTAAGCAGCTGGTTGCGCGCGCGCTTCTCGCGCTCGAGGCGGGCGCGTTGCGCCTTGTTCTCGGCCGTTATCGCGGCAAGCTCGGCCGCCTTTTCACCCGCTTCCCGCGCAAGCTGCCGGAGCTGCGCGAGGCTCGCGCGCGTATCCGCGATCAATCGGGCGCGCGCCCGGGACACGTAGCTGAAATAATGCAGGCGGCGGGCGATCTCGTTCGGGTCCTCGCGGTTGAGGAGGAGCTTCAGCGGCTCGAGCTGCCCGCCGAGGTACTGCCGGTAGAGCAGGTCCGCCAGCAGCGCGTGTTGCGCCTTCAGCGCGTCCTCGCGCCGGCGCGATTCGGCGCCCAGCGCCGCGATCTGCTTCCTGGCTTCCCGTGACTGGATGCCCAGTTCGCGCAGCGCGCGGTTGGCCTCGGAAATCCCGCGCTCGGACTCGCGCAGGCCGTCGGCGGCCTCGTTCTTCGACTCCTCGGCTTCGGCGAGGCCTCTTTGCAGCGCCTCGATGCGACTGCGCAATTCGCGCAGTTCCTTCTCGCTCGCGCCTGGCGCCGCGGTTTCGGCCGCCGGGCTCGCGAGCAGCAGGAGGAGCAGGACGCCGGTGGCGCGGGCGATCACGTGAAGGCGATGAGCGGCTTTCCGGTCATTTGCGGCGGCTGCGGCAGGCCCATCATCGCGAGCAGCGTGGGGGCCACGTCCTGAAGCGCGCCGCGGTTGGCGATTTTCGCCTTGCGGCCGACGTAGAGCAGCGGCACCAGGTTCAACGTGTGCGCGGTATGAGCCTGCTGCGTCGCCGGGTCGAGCATGGTCTCCGCGTTGCCGTGGTCGGCGGTAATCAGCACCTCGCCTCCGATTTCCCGCATCGCCGGGACCACGCGCCCGATGCATTCGTCGAGCACCTCGATCGCGCGGGTGGCGGCAGCGAGATTGCCCGTGTGGCCCACCATGTCGCCGTTGGCGAAATTGCAGATCATGGCGTCGTACTTGCGGCTCGCGATCGCCTCCACCAGCCGGTCCGTGACCTCGTGGGCGCTCATCTCGGGCTTGAGATCGTAGGTGGCGACCCTGGGCGAGGGCACGAGGATCCGGTCCTCGCCGGCGTACGGCGTTTCGACGCCGCCGTTGAAGAAGTAGGTGACGTGCGCGTACTTCTCGGTTTCCGCGATGCGCAGTTGCCTGAGTCCGTTCGCGGAGAGATATTCGCCGAAGCCGCCCGCCACGCTCTGGGGCGGGAAAGCGGCCGGGAGGTGGGCGAAATCCTCGCCGTAGCTCGTGAGGGTGGTGAAGCAGCCCAGCTTCGGACAGTGCCCGCGCGCGAAATCCTTGAAAGCGGGATCGGTGAGGGCCCGCGTGAGCTGGCGGGCGCGGTCGGCGCGGAAGTTCATGTACACGACGGCATCGCCGTCGCTCATGCGCGCCGGCTCGCCGATAACGGTCGCCTTGACGAACTCGTCGGACTCGCCACGCTTGTAGGCAGCGTGCAACCCCGCGACCGCAGTCGCGGCGCGATGCTCCGCGCTTCCCTGGACGATGAGATCGTAGGCGGACTTGACGCGCTCCCAGCGGTTGTCGCGGTCCATCGCGTAATAGCGGCCGCAGATCGACGCGATGCGGCCGGTCTTGAGATCGCGGCATTTGTTCTCCAGCGCCGCGAGCGAGGACTCGGCGCTCCTGGGAGGCGTATCTCGGCCGTCCAGAAAAGCGTGCAATCGCACATCATTCAGGCCCGCGCGCGCCGCCATCTCGAGCATGGCGTGAATCTGCGTTTCGTGGCTGTGCACCCCGCCGGGCGAGAGCAGTCCGAATATATGCAGCGCGCGGGCATTGCCACGGGCGGTATCCAGCGTCCTCACGAGCGCCGGATTCCTGAAGAATTCCCCGCTCTCGATGGCGTTCTCGATGCGGGTGTAATCCTGGTACACCACGCGTCCGGCGCCGATGTTCATGTGCCCGACTTCCGAGTTGCCCATCTGGGCTTTCGGCAGTCCCACCCATTTCTCGGAGGCGTCGATGACGGCGTGCGGGCAGGTCTGCCACAGGACGTTCCAGTGCGGCTTGCGCGCCTGGCAGATGGCGTTGTGCTCGCATTCCTCGCGGTAGCCGAAACCGTCGAGTATGATCAGCAGAACGGGTGTGACCTTCATGTTTTCACGTGCGTTCCGGCATGATTCTTCCTGCCGCTAATTCTAAACTATTCGCCCGCGCGAGCTTGTTTCTCATCGGGCTCGTGTGTGTGTTGCCGTTCCTGGTGTCGTACCACCGGCCGCCGCTCGCTACGTTTTACAATGAATGGATCGCGTTTGTCCTGGGTATCGCGGCGCTTGGGGTCTGGCTCCAGAAAAGCATGTGGCGAGAAATGGAGCTGCCTGTCATCGCGCTGTTTCCGCTCTTTTATCTACTGGTGCTTCTGGCCCAGGGCGCTCTCGGGCTGGTTGCTTATTCGGAGCAAGTTACGGTTGCTGCCTACTATCTGGTATGGGCCACTTGCCTCGTCGTGCTGGGTGCCGTCCTGCGGCGGGAGTTGGGCGCAGCGAAAATTGTCACCGCCATCGCCTGGGCCCTACTGATCGGCGCGGCACTTAGCGCAGTTGCTGCATTACTTCAACACTACGCCCCTCACAGCTTGCGGATCCTGACGATAGTTCACGGCAGTTCCGTTAGGGTCGACGGCAATCTCGCGCAACCAACTCAATTCACCTGCTACATTACGCTAGGTCTGGCTTCGATCGCCTACCTGATTGCGGCCAACAGAATTCGAACCTTTTTCGCGGCAAGCTTCTGCGTCTTGCTGCTGCCTCCACTCGCATTGTCCGGATCGCGTAGTTCATGGTTCTATATCGCCGCAATTGTCGTCTTCGCGGCCATGCTCCGTGCTCGGAATCAGGGCGTGCCCGCTACACGGATGCTGACCTTTAGCGCTGCGCTCCTGCCCGCGTTTCTGGTTGCGAACTGGGCCGTGGGGCTCGAGTTCCTGAGAACGAGCTATGACTCAACGACGGCACTTATACGGCTGTTCGGCGAAGCACATGGACCGAGCCAGCGACTTGAGCTATTGCGCGAATCGTGGTGGATGTTCCTCCAGTCACCATGGATCGGCGTGGGCTTCAAGCAGTTCGCGTGGTTTCAGTATAAGCATCACCTGGAGTTCGGCACGAGTTCGGTCGAGCTCGATGACCACGCGCATAACATTTTGCTGCATGTTCTGGCTGAGACAGGATTCATAGGGGCGCTGGTTCTTCTGGCGGCGGCGGGAGTGTGGCTGGCTGATGTGTGCCGCGCAAAGTTCGACCTTGAGCGTTGCCAGATTCTCACGCTGGTCGCGATCGTAGGCCTCTATAGCCTTAACGCATACCCGCTTTGGTACAGCTATTTTCTGGGCGTAACGGCATTCCTCCTGGGGGTGGGGGCGACGCATCGCCTCACCCTCAGCCTTGAGCGCGTAGGACAGGGAGCCGCCATTCTCGTTATGGCCGGTGCATTCCTGATCGCGGCTCTGACCGTGTCTGCTTATCGCGAGTTCGAGAGAACATTTTTCCTTGTCGATGCCAACAGTGCGCAACCCCATGACACGGATAGGGTCTCAAGCGTGCTTTCGCGTTTGTATCGCGATCCGCTGCTCGTGCCGTACGTTGACCTGGCGCTGGTTTATGGCGTGCCAATAACGCGGCAGAATGCCCGCGATCTGCTCGCACTGAACACTCGTGCAATGCGGCTTATCCCGAACTCAATCGTGATTTACCAGCAGGCGTTGGTGCTTGCGCTCAATGGCGATCGGGACAGCGCTCTTCGACAGCTGGACGCTGCAGTAACTGTCTATCCCAACGAATTGCAGAAATTTGCGCGCGAGGTGCGCGAGATGAGCAGCAGGTATCCCGAACAACTGCAACCACTTCTGGAAACGGCACAAAGCAAGATTGCGAATCTTCGCGCGCAACCTGCGACCCAATGATCAGCAATAGCGTGCCTCCACAAAGCGGCCCGAGCCTGACGGCGGCGCATTTCAGCCTTGCTGCGATCGGCCTGATGTGGACCCTGCCGTTCCTGCAGCCATATCACCGTCCGCCACTGACCTCCTTTTACGGTGAATGGCTTGCTCTGGCGCTGGGCTTGCTGGCGCTGACGCTCCTCGCCCGCAGGTCATACTGGCGCGCTGCACCGGTGCCGGCTGCCGCGCTGCCGCTGATCGGTTTCGTTGCCGTGCTGGGTGTCCAGTTCGCGCTCGGGCAGGTTGCCTATGGTGGACAACCGCTCGTTGCCGCGCTTCATCTCCTGTGGGCGGCGCTGCTGATGGTTCTGGCGTGCGGTCTCCGCCGCGAGATCCATCTGAGCGGGATCGTCACGGTGCTCGCGTGGTTTCTCGTCATCGGCGGCGTCGTAGGCGCGCTCTTCGCGTTGTTGCAGCACTTTCAGATCTCGGACCTGCCCGGCACACTGATCATGCCCAAGCGCTCGGCAAACGTGTACGGCAATCTCGGGCAATACAACCACTTTGCCAACTACAACACGCTCGCGCTCGCCTCGCTGGCCTATTTGTATGCCGCGGGCCGCCTGCATTGGGCAGGGGTTGCGGCCGGCGCAGCTCCACTGATTTTCGTGATCGGCTTGTCCGGGTCTCGCAGCGCGTTGTTGTTCCTTGCCGCCCTGATTGTCCTGGCGATCCTGTACGGGTGGCGAGGTGGCGCCGGCGGAAGACGGCTCTTCGGATGCATCGTGCTCCTGATTGCGGGATTCGCCGTTGCCCAATGGCTTGCGACCGCGCCCTGGCTCGCATCCACTGGCGGAACGGAAACGGTGACGCAAAGGCTCGTTGCCGGCGAGGGGGGCACGGGCGCGAGAAGCGTCGCTTTTCGCCTGCAACTGGCGCGCGAAGCGTGGGGAATGTTCCTGCAGGCGCCGTTCCTTGGCGTCGGTTGGGGACAATTCCCCTGGCACGACTTCACAGAGCGGGCCCAACAGGGCAGCAACATCAGGACCTGGCCATTCAACCATGCGCACAATATCGTGTTGCAGCTGCTTGCAGAGACGGGTGTCGTCGGCGCCGCGCTGATCGTCGGCGCCGTCGTGCTCTGGCTGTGGGGCATGAGGCGCGCCACAGTGGATCTCGAGCGCTGGTGGCTGGTCGCGATTCTGAGCGTAATCGCCGTTCACAGCCTGCTCGAGCACCCGCTGTGGTTCGCCTATTTCCTCGGGATCGCCGCTGTCGCAATGGGCCTGGGTTCGGAACGGAATTTCACGATCAAGCTGGAGCGCATCGGCTCTCCGCTGGTGATCCTGGTTCTCGCCGTTGCCGGGATGTACGCCGTTTCAATACTTCTCAACTACCGGGATTTCGAGCGGCTGTTTGCTCGCGGAGGCGCGAACCCGGGAACGGTCGAGTTCACCTCGGCGCTGGCGCGCGCCTACCGGGAGCCGCTGCTGAGGCCTTATGCTGAACTGGCGATTTCGGCCAGTTTCGAGCTCGATGGCGTCCGTACGCTCGAGAAACTTGAACTCAACAGCCGCGTGATGCGCTTCGCTCCGATTGCCAGCGTCGTCTACCGGCAGGCCATGCTGCTTGCGCTGGCCGGCGAGCACGGGCCGGCAGCGCGCCAGCTCGAGCTTGCAGCGCGCGTCTATCCCGACGAGCTGCAGGCCACCATGAAGATCCTGGGAGAGCTTGCCGCGCGGCATCCCGCTGAACTGACGCCTCTGCTAGAATTGGCGACCGCGAAATTGACGGACTGGCGCAAATCGCAGAGCGGGAAGTGACGTGACTCGATCCCAAAGGGAATAGCTTGGAGCAGTTCCTGTACTTTCTGCAGAAGAGCCCGTTTCACATGCTGTTGTTTGGCCTGGCGGCGGCTTCGGGCACGATGCTCATCTGGCCGCTGGTGTCGCGGCCGTTTCGGCAGGCCCACGAAGTGGGCACGTTCGAGGCCGTGCAGCTCATCAATCGAAAGGACGCGCTGGTTCTGGACGTGCGCAATACGGGGGAGTATGCCGCCGGGCACATCGCCAACGCCAGGCACGTCCCCGAGGCGCAGCTGGCGGACCGGATGAAGGAACTCGACAAGCACAAGTCGCGCACGATCATTGTCAGCTGCGGTACCGGTTCGCGGGCCCACGTTGTGACCGGCATGTTGCGCAAGCAGGGATTTGCCGAGGTGTTTGCGTTGAAGGGCGGTGTCGCTGCGTGGCAGCAGGCGAGCCTGCCGCTCGTAAAAAGCTGAGCGTGGCGATGGCCGAAGTCACGATGTACAGCACCGGGGTGTGCCCGTTCTGCCAGATGGCGGAGCGATTGCTGCGCTCGAAGGGCGTATCGGCCATCGCCAAGATCCGGGTCGACCTGGAACCCGGGCGGCGGGTGGAGATGATGGAAAAGACGGGGCGCCGTACCGTCCCCCAAATTTACATAGGCGAGACGCACGTTGGCGGCTACGAGGACCTTGCGGCGCTCGACCGGACTGGCAGGCTGGACGAGCTGTTGCGCGCAGGCCGGGAAGAACTCACTTAGCGAGCGCCAGCATGAGCGAACAGCAGCCGGTTTTCACCATCGAAAAGATCTACCTCAAGGATCTGTCGCTCGAGATCCCGAACGCGCCGCAGGTCTTCACGGAACAGGAGCCGCCGAAGATCGACATCAGGCTGCACAACGAGGTGAAGACCATCGACAACGGCATCTACGAGGTCGTCCTTACCGCCACCGTCACCGCGAAACACAATGACAAGACGGCGTTCCTGGTCGAGGTCGCGCAAGCGGGAATTTTCCAGGCCCGCGATTTTCAGCCGCAGGACCTGGACGCGGTGGTGAACGTGGTGTGCCCCAAGAACCTGCTGCCTTATGCCCGTGAAACGGTCTCGGCCGTGCTCAGCCGGGCCGGCTTCCCGGCGGTGATCCTGCCCCACGTGGGCTTCGAGGCGATCTACCAGCAGCGGCTGCAGGAGCAGCAAGCGCAGCCGCAGGCCGGACCGCCGCCCGTGGCTTAGCTTCACTGACCGGTAACTCGAGACCGGAAACACACCGGACCCGCGCATGGCCGCTCGTTTCGCATATTTTCTTGCCGTGGCGGCCGCGGTTCTCGCCGGACCTCATGCCGTCGCTGCCGACTTCCGCTCGGTTGCGGACGGCGCGGCCGTGCTCTATGACGCGCCCTCGGCGAAGGCCAGGAAGCTTTACGTCGTGAACCAGGGCTACCCGTTCGAGATCGTGGTGGTGGTGGAGGGCTGGAGCAAGGTACGCGACGCCAGTGGAGAGCTGATGTGGATCGAGAGCAAGCATCTCGCCGACCGGCGCACGGTGCTGGTCAAGTCGCAGCTGGCCCAGATCCGGGAGGCCGCGGATGACAATGCGCCGATGGTGTTTCAGGCCCAACAAAACGTATTGCTCGAGTTGCTGGAGGTCGCGGGAGGCTGGCTCCGCGTCCGGCATCGCGACGGCCAGGCCGGCTACGTCAGGGTGACGCAGGTCTGGGGCGCCTGAGCTTAGATGAAAATCGCGGTTCTCGGCGCCGGCGCCTGGGGCACGGCGATCAGCATCAACCTGTGCGCGCGCCACGAGGTGCGATTGTGGGCTCGCGGGCCGGCGCAGGTCGAGCGGCTCCGCGCTGACCGGGTCAACCGGCGCTATCTCCCCGATTTTTCATTGCCACCGGCAATCATTCTGGCGGGGGAGATGGGCCGGGCGCTGGACGGAGCGGAACTCATTCTCGCCGCCGTGACCACCAACGGGCTCCGCGAAACACTGCGCTCCGTGCGGTCGACGGGGCTCAATATCCCGCTGGTCTGGCTGTGCAAGGGCTTCGAAAGCGAGCAAGCGCGATTGCCGCACCAGGTCTGCGCGGAGGAAATGCCGAATAGCGTGCCGCGCGCCGCGCTTTCCGGCCCGAGCTTCGCGGAGGAAGTGGCGCGAGGGCTTCCCGCCGCGCTTGCGCTGGCTTCGACCGACGCCGGATTCGCGCGCGACGCGGCGCGAGCTTTGCACGGCGCCACCCTCCGAATCTATCCGAGCGAGGACGTCATTGGGGTGGAGGTGGCGGGCGCGGTGAAGAATGTGATCGCAATCGCCGCGGGGATCTGCGACGGGCTCGAATTGGGGTTCTCCGCTCGCGCCGCACTGATCACGCGCGGGCTTGCCGAGATGACGCGGCTCGGCGTGGCGCTCGGCGGCCGGTCGGAGACCTTCATGGGGCTGGCCGGGGCGGGCGACCTGATACTCACTTGCACCGGTGACCTGTCGCGCAACCGGAGGGTGGGGCTCGCGCTTGCAAAAGGCATGCCGCTGGCGGAGGTGCTGGCAGCCCTGGGCCACACGGCCGAAGGCGTATATACCGCCCGCGCCGTCACGCGCCTCGCCACCGAGGCCAGGGTGGAAATGCCGATTACGCGCGCGGTATGCGGCGTGCTTGAGAATCCGAAACAGGCGCGCGCGGCGGTGCAGGAGCTGCTCGCGCGGGAACAGCGGGCCGAGTACTGAGGAGTTGCCGCGAGGCCGAAAACAAGTTATCCTTATAGATCAAAGGCATGTACGGCGAAGATCATGCAAGACTTAAGTTCGGGCGGAGGGGGCCATGGGCCGACCTGAAAAAGTCCGCCTCGGCGAAATACTAATACAGCAGAAACTGCTCACCGAGGAGCAGCTGAAGAGCGCGCTCGAGGAGCAGAAGAAGTCCGGCCGCCGCCTCGGCCGCGTGGTGATCGAGAAGGGCTACGTCACCGAGGACCAGATTTCCCAGGCGCTTGCCCGCCAGCTCGGCGTCCCCTTCATCAGTCTCAAGCAATTCAACACCAAGCGCGAGGTCACGATCAAGCTGCCGGAAACGCAGGCGCGCCGCTTCCGCGCATTGGTGCTGGAGGACACCGGCAGGACCTACAAGGTCGGCATGGCCGACCCGACCGATCTCACCGCCTACGATGAACTCGTGCGCGTGCTCAAGCGCGACATCGAGCTTGCGGTAGTCTCGGAGACGGAGTTGCTGCGCGTCATAGACCGCACCTACCGGCGCACGGAGCAAATTACCGGGCTCGCCCATGAACTCGAGGCGGAGGTCGGCGACACCGTCGTAGTGGACTTCGGCGCGCTGGTAATGACGCCGGGGCTCGAAGAAGCCCCGGTGGTGAAACTGCTGCAGACCGTGTTCGAGGACGCGACGCAGGCGCGCGCTTCCGACATCCACATCGAGCCGCAGGCCAGGCGGCTGCAGATCCGCTTCCGCATCGACGGCGTGCTGCACCTGCAAACCGAAACCGACCCCAAGATCGCCTCCGCCGTGGTGTTGCGGCTGAAGCTGATGTCGGGGCTGGATATTTCCGAGAAACGGCTGCCGCAGGACGGGCGCTTCAACATCAAGATCGGGACCAACCAGATCGACGTGCGGATCTCGACCATGCCGACGCAATATGGCGAGTCGGTGGTGATGCGTCTGCTCAACCAGGCGAGCGGGATGCTCGGGCTGGACAATATCGGATTTCCACCGGACCTGCTCGTGCGGTTGCGCGAAGTCATACACCGGCCGAACGGCATGGTGCTGGTGACGGGTCCCACGGGAAGCGGGAAGACCACCACGCTCTATGCCGCGCTCGGCGAGCTCAATACCCCCGAGCGCAAGATCATTACCGTGGAGGATCCGGTGGAGTACCGGCTGAACGGCATCAACCAGGTGCAGGTCAACGAGAAGATCGAGCTCTCGTTCGAGCGCGTTCTGCGCTCCGCGCTGCGGCAGGACCCGGACGTGATACTGGTGGGCGAGATGCGCGACCAGCCGACCGTCGAGACGGGGCTGCGCGCGGCGATCACCGGCCACATGGTGTTTTCCACGCTGCACACGAATGACGCGGTGTCCACGCCGGTGCGCCTGCTCGACATGGGCGCGCCGCGTTACATGGTCGCGCTTTCGCTGCACATGGTGATTGCGCAACGGCTGGTGCGCGTAATTTGCGAGAGCTGCACCCAGGCCCACGAATTGTTGCCGAACGAGCGCGAATGGCTGCGCCAGGAGCTGAGCGACAAGGTGGACGGGCACGCGTACAAGCATGGCAAGGGCTGCACGCACTGCAACGGAACCGGCTACCTGGGCCGAACCGGCATCTACGAAGCACTGGAGATGACGAGCCCCGTCGTCGAAGCGGCCAATCACGACGATATCCAGAACTTCATCCGCGTTGCGCGCGAGCAGATGGCAGGCAAAACGCTGCGCCGGCACGCCGCGCAGCTGGTCGCCGCCGGCACGACCACGGTCGAGGAGGCGATGCGCGTCAGCAACCAGTTCGAGGATTAGCGATCAGCAATCAGATTTCAGCCTTCAGCGTCTCGCGGACGGGCTTTGAGTGACAGGATTGAGGCAACTCAGGGTTTGGGAAAAATCACACCGGTTGGTGCCGCGAATCTACGAAGGCGGCCGTTAGATGCCGCATTTCGCCTACAGGGGCCGCGACCGGGGAGGGCAACTCGTAGAAGGAGTGCAGGAAGGCGCCGACAGCGGCGCCGTGGCCGGTCAGCTGCTCGCGACCGGGGTCACCCCCATCGAGATCAAGCCCACATCGGCGCCGCTGCGCGCCGGCCCGGGGCTGCTCGAGCGGTGGAGCGAAAAGAAAGTCGAGCATACCGAGGTCCTGCTCTTCTGCCGGCACATGTACACGCTGCTCAAGGCGGGCGTGCCGATCATGGGTGCGCTGAAGGGGTTGCAGGAATCGGCCGAAAACAAGACGTTCTCAGGCGTGGTGCAGGACATCCGGGAGAATCTCGACAGCGGGCACGAGCTGTCCGTCTGCCTCACGCGGCATCCCAGGGTGTTCGACCCGTTCTACGTTGCGATGGTGCGCGTGGGCGAAGTCACCGGCACGCTGGAGGAGGTGTTCCTGCGCCTGTTCAATCACCTGGAGTTCGAGAAGTTCATGCGCGACCAGGTCAAGGCGGCCGTCCGCTATCCCACATTCGTGGTGGTGACGATGGGGATCGCGATAGTGATCATCAACATTTTCGTGATCCCGGCGTTCGCCAAGGTCTATCAAGGGTTCAAGGCCGAGCTGCCCGCCCTGACCAAGGCGCTGATCGGCTTTTCCAATTTCATGGTGGCCTACTGGCCGGCGATTCTGGTGGTATTGGCCATGCTGGTTTACGGCTTCCGCCTCTACATCGGCACGACACGGGGCAGGCTCAAATGGGACGAATTCAAGCTGAAAATCCCGATCGCGGGCCCGATCGTGCTGAGGGCGACGCTTGCCCGTTTCTCGCGGAGTCTCGCGCTCGCGATCCGAAGCGGCGTGCCAGCGGTGCAGGCGCTGTCCATCGTCGCGAACACCGTGGACAATACGCACGTGGCGCGCAAGCTCGAGGGAATGCGCGAAGGCGTGGAGCGCGGCGAATCGATACTGAAGACTGCTCTGGCCACGGAAATTTTCACGCCGATCGTGCTGCAGATGGTAGCGGTGGGCGAGGAAACCGGAGCGCTCGATGATCTCATGTCGGAGATTGCCGACATGTACCAGCGCGAAGTCGAGTACGACCTGAAGAACCTCGCCGCGCAGATCGAGCCGATACTGGTGGTGGGCCTCGGCGTGCTGGTGCTGATCCTCGCGCTCGGCGTGTTCCTGCCGATCTGGGACTTGGGCACTGCCGCGCTGGGCAAGAAGTAGCCCGGTGCTCAAAGTTCGAGGAGCTGCAACGTGGAACCTGGAACTTGGAACGCGGAACCGCGAACCACGATATCGTGGCAGCGGGGCTTTACGCTGTTCGAGCTCGTAATCGCCATCCTGATAATCAGCGTGCTGGCGACGGTGCTGCTCGACCGCTTCAGTTATTACCAGGAACTCGCGGAAAAGGCGGCCATGGAATCGACGGTCCGTGGGATCAAGACCGGCCTTCAAATCCGCCTCGCGGAATTGATCATAGGGAACCGTCAGGCGGAGGCTGGCGTGCTCGAAACGGAGGACCCGGTCAATTGGCTGGAGAACAAGCCGGCCACCTACGGCGGCGCTTACCCGGAGCACCCCCTTCCCGGAACGTGGTATTTCGATGGCCGCGAGCGACATTTGGTGTACGTCGTAAACACCGGCAACCGTCTGGAAATCGACACCGGCACGGCCTCGAAACAGATCCGATTTCGGCCGCGATTGCTACGGGACCGGGTCAAAACGGGTGGGGGGGCGGTCGAAAGCGTAACCGGCATTACTTTGGCCCCAGTTCGGCCTTATCGCTGGCAGTAATCTGACCACAGGGGTATACTGGCACGAGTTTTGCTGCTGTATCAAGGAGATGCATAGGTTGGCGAGGATGAGTGCGCATGGCGTGCGAGGGGCGTTGAGGGAAAAGGGCTTTACCCTCATCGAGTTGATCGTCGTGATTATCATCCTGAGCATACTGGCGGCGACGGCATTGCCGCGATTCGCGAACCTGCAGACCCAGGCGCGCATCGCGAAGTTGAACGGCGCACTGGGTGCGATGAAGGGGGCATCAGCGCTGGCCCATGCGGGCTGCCTGGCGTCCACCCCGCAGTGCACGGGCCAGCCTGGGAGCGGGACCTACAACATGGAGGGTGTAAACATTACCATGATCAACCTTTATCCGACTGCCGACGCTGCGGGGATCGTATCGGCATCCGGGATCAATGCCGGCCCGCTCTCGACCGACGGTTACGACATATCGGGCGGCGGCAATTCCGAGGGCAGCGTCTTGCGGATGATGGTCATGGGCAACGATCCGGTGAATTGCAGTTTCACCTACACCTCACCCGTTGGCCCCAACCAGGCGCCGGGGTTTGGCATTCTGGTCACGTCCGGGTGCTAGGGGAATACGATTCTATTTCATGGTGTTTGCGGAAGTCAGTGTTAACATACAGTGAATTCAGGTAAAGGAGGCCGTTTTATGAAATCTGCACAACAGGGCTTTACGCTGGTGGAGCTGATCGTCGTGATCGTGATCCTCGGCATTCTGGCTGCGACCGCCTTGCCCCGTTTCGCGAGCCTGACCACGGAGGCAACGGCGGCGGCGCGTTCCGGAGTTTCCGGCGGACTTAACTCGGCGGTCGGCATCGTTCACGCGAAGTGGCTTGCCGCTGGTTCGACCGGCACTGGCGTCTCCATGGATGGTGCAGTCACGGTAACGGTGAATGCAAGCGGCTATCCGGACATCGGCGGCACCGCCTATGACGCCGACGCTGAATGTGCGACGTTGCTCCAGCAACTGATCGGCGGACCTTTGCCGACCGCCGGTGCTACCTGCGGAACGGTGCCCCTGAGGGTCACTTACGGCACGAACACCTGTGTCGTTCAGGCATGCCCGACCGCGTACGCGACGCCGGTTACGTTGTCGCCGACATCCGCTGACTAGGGCAAAGCCGCGCGATTGGCCGTGCGTTTGTGGGAATTCGCCTAGGCTGAGCCGCCCTGCTCGAACTGGCGTGGAGCATAGCGCGCCATGGGCTGTCAGATGAGCGAGTATTCGGTTGTGGCGCCCCGCGGCTTCACGCTCACCGAGCTCGTGGTGACGATCCTGATTGTCGGCGTTCTTGCCGTGGTGGCGATTCCGCGGTTCACTTCTCCCAAGGGTTTTGAATCGCGCGGTTTCCACGACGAAGCGCAGGCCGTCGTGCGCTACGCGCAGAAAACGGCGATCGCGTGGCGGCGCTCGGTCACGGTCTGCGTAGCGGCGGGCGCCATTTCCGCAATCTCCAACAGCAACTGCGCCGCGCCGGTCACGCTGACGCATCCGGCGACGGGCGGAGCGCTGACGAGCACCGCGCCAACGGGTGTCACGCTGTCGCCGACGGGAAACTTCAGCTTCGACGCCATGGGGCGTCCCAGCGCGGCGACGACCATCACCTTCACCAGCACCATCGTTGGCGACCCGGCGCGGCAGATCATCGTCGAAGCCGAAACCGGGTATGTCCATCCTTCGTGAACTGCGGGCCACGCTCGCTCGCTTAGAATCGCGCATCATTCGCGACCGATTCCGTACAGCAGGAACCAGCTGTCGGAGCGCCGGGCGAGGCATCTCGCTGGTCGAGCTCGTCATGTTCATCGCGATCGTCGGCGCCGCGGTGGCGGGCGTGTTGTCGGCGCTGATGGTGTCCACCCGCGGCAGCGCGGATCCAATGGTCCAGAAGCAGGCGCTCGCGATTGCCGAAGCACTGCTCGAAGAAGTCCAATTGCAGCCGTTCACGTACTGTGATCCGGATGACGCCAATGCGGCCACGGCAACCGGCACCGCGGGTTGCGCTTCGGCTATCGAAGCCCTCGGCCCCGAAGCGGTGGATGTGCCGCTTACCGGGCCCGCGGAGACGCGCGCTGGCACGGTGCGGCCGTTCGACAATGTGAACGACTTCAACACTTTCAGCATGGGCCCCGGCATCACCGACTTGAGCGGCAGCGCCATCGGCGGTCTCGACGGCTACTCGGCGACGGTGGGCATCGCCGGCCTGTCGCTTGGCTGCATTTCCGCGACCGAATCGTTGTTCATCACCGTCACGGTCACCCATTCCCAGCTGCCGTCTGGCGTGGTGGTGCACGGTTATCGCGTGCGGTACGCACCCAACGCGCTTCCCTGACGGGGATCGGCAATGCGGAATCCCACGATCCACGATCCACGACCCACGAATCACGGTATTCGAGGCGAGAGCGGCGTATCGCTGGTGGAGATGATCGTGGTGATCGCGATTACCGGCATCATTGCCGGAGCCGTGGCGGTATTCATCCAGCGGCCGGTGGAAGGGTACGCGGACGCCGCGCGGCGCGCGGAGCTGACCGACATCGCCGACACCTCCCTGCGCCGCATCACGCGGGACCTGCGTACCGCGCTGCCCAACAGCATCCGCACCACCACTTCGGGCAACGTGAGGTACATCGAATATCTCCAGACCCGCGGCGGCGGGCGCTACCGGTCGGAAAAGGATTCGAGCGACGCGGGAAACCCGCTCGATTTCACGGCGGCGATCACCGACTTTGATGTCGTCGGCACGATGCCCACCCTGGTGAGCGGCGATTCCATCGTGATCTACAACCTGACTGGCGACACCACGCTGGCCGTGGCCAATGCTTACGAGGGCGACAACCGCTCGGCGTACTCCAGCAATACCGCGACCACCATTACGATCGCGTCCAAGCAATTCCCGTTCGCGTCTCCGGGCAAGCGCTTTCAGATCCTGCAGCACCCGGTGACCTACGCCTGCGACCCGCTGCCGTCGGGGACGGGACAGCTGCGCCGCTACTGGGGTTATACGCCCCAGCGCACGCCGCAGCCCACGCCGCCGGCCGGCGGCAGCAATGCGCTGCTTGCGACAAATGTCACGGATTGCAGCTTTACCTACTCGACGAGCGGCGCCAGCGGGCGGACCGGTGTGGTGGCGCTCACTTTGCAGGTGGAGCAGAGTAACGAGAAGGTCCGGCTGTTCCAGCAGGTGCATGTCAGCAATGTCCCGTAACGCGCATCACCCATCACCCATCACCC
>Ga0156023_1083_pt1 | contig 51183 bp, 53 predicted proteins | sample RifCSPlowO2_02_FD_107677 | JGI IMG/M metagenome (GOLD analysis project Ga0156023, IMG submission 107677) | Betaproteobacteria bacterium RIFCSPLOWO2_02_FULL_67_26
ATGAGTCAATGATAAGGAGTGCGGTCAGCTCCGGCGGGCATCCTCACCGGTCGCTGCCGGTCAGCTGGAACGCCGCCCCCCACCGCGGGCCTGAACGTTCCGGCTTCATGGTTTTCAAGACACCGATGCCGCGATAAGACGCGTTTTCAAAGTGCGTGCTACGATTGCCGCTCCCGCAACTCGAAGGAGTAACCGTGAAGCTTTACACGAGCTCGACGTCGGGCAATGCCTACAAGGTGCGGCTGCTGCTTGAAATGCTCAAGGTGCCGTACGAAAAGACGGTGCTCGATTTCTCCAGGCAAGAGCACAAGCAACCGGCCTTCCTGAAGCTCAGCCCGCGCGGACAGGTGCCGGTGGTCGAGGACGAAGGTCGGACGTATTGGGGCTCGACGGCGGGTCTCGTCTACATCGCGCGCAAGCACGGCGGCGACCAGTGGCTGCCGGCCGATCCGGCGCCGATGGCGGAAGTGATGCAATGGCTGGAGCTCGCCCAGAACGAGCTGCACTACGGCCTGCAGTGGGCGCGCGGCAGCAAGACCGGCATCCGGAAGGTCGGCAGCTACGATGAGTACTACGGCTACGGCAAGAACGGCCTCGCCGTGCTCGAGGGCCGCCTCGGGAACAACCCGTGGCTGGCGCTGGGGCGCCCGACGGTGGCCGATGTCGCCTGCTACCCGTACGTGTCGGTGTCTCCCGAGGGCGGGTTCAAGCTCGAGGATTACCCCGGCGTGCTGGCCTGGACCCAGCGCTTCACGGCGCTGCCGGGCTGGATCAAACGGCTGTGACCGATTTTCGCTACGCCCACGCCCACGCCGCGGACTGGCGGGAAGCCGCCAATTCCTGTCTCGCCCAGCTGGGGCAAGGGCCGGCGAGCCTCGGCTTTCTCTACGCGACCGACCTGCTGGCCGATCACCTCGCCGACATCCTGGCGCTGTTCAAGAGCAAGACCGGCGTGCGGCACTGGGTCGGAACGCTTGGCCTCGGCGTTTGCGCAAGCGGGCGGGAATACCTGGACGAGCCGGCCATCGCGGTGATGGTGGGCAATTTCGAGCCGGATACCTTCCGCGTATTCTCGGGCGTCACGGCCGCCGCCGACGTGGACAACGTCGCGCTGAAGTGCGGCGAGTCGGCGCCCAATTTCGCGATCGTGCACGCCGATCCCCACAACCCGGGCGTCGCGGAGCTCGTGACCCGGCTTGCCGGCAAGGTCGAGAGCGGCTTTCTCGTGGGCGGGCTCACCAGCTCCCGCCGGCGCAACCTGCAGATCGCCGACGGCGTGGTGGAGGGCGGGCTCTCGGGCGTCTCGTTCTCCGACGGCGTGACCGTTGCCACGCGCCTGACGCAGGGCTGCTCGCCGATCGGGACCAAGCACGTGGTGACCGCCTGCCAGCACAACGTCATCATCAGCCTGGACGGGCGCGCCGCGCTCGAGGTGTTCAAGGAGGACATCGGGGAGGCGCTCGCGCGCGATTTGAACCGCATCGGCGGCCACGTCTTTGCCGGGCTGCCGATCACGGGCAGCGACACCGGCGACTACCTGGTGCGCAACCTCGTCGGCATCGACCCCGCCAACCAGTTGATCGCCATCGGCGAATTGCTGCAGCAGGGCTCGAGCATCATGTTCTGCCGGCGCGACACCAAGACCGCGAACGAGGACATGACCCGCATGCTGGAGAGCATTCGCAAGGGCCTCTACTCGCGGCCGCGCGGCGGGATCTATTACACGTGCCTCGGGCGCGGCGCAAGCCTGTTCGGGCCCAACTCTGAGGAACTCAAGATGATTTGCGAGTCGCTCGGCGATTTTCCGCTGGTCGGGTTCTTCTGCAACGGCGAGATCTCGCACAACCGGCTCTACGGCTACACCGGCGTGCTCACGCTGTTCGTATGACGTGGCTCGAGCGCATCGTCGAAATGCTGCCGCTCACGTGGCTGGACGTGGCTGCGCTGGTGCTGTTCGCCGCGGCGTGGGCCGTGTACCAATGGTACGCGGACTACAGCGCGACGCCGCGCCCCCGCCTCGGCCGGGAGATGGACCGGTTCACGGGCGAGTGGCTCGTGCAGATGGCCGGGCGCGACAACCGGATGGTGGACGTCAACGTGCTGCGCAACCTGACGCGCAGCTCGCAATTCTTCGCCTCGACCACCATGCTGATCCTCGGCGCGCTCGTCGCGCTCATGGGCTATGCCGAGCAGGCGGCGCTGGTGATGGCGGACCTGCCGTTCGCGCAACTGGTGTCGCGGCGCCTGTGGGAAATCAAGATCCTGGTGCTGCTGCTGATCTTCGTCTACGCCTTCTTCAAGTTCTCGTGGTCGATCCGCCAGTTCAGCTTCGGCTCGATCCTGGTCGGCGCGACGAAGAAACCGACGCCCAGCCCCGAGCAGTACGCGGTGCATACGAACCGCATCGCGGTGATCCTGTCCTTCGCCAACCGCAACTTCAACCAGGGGCTGCGCGCCTACTACTTCGGCGTCGCCGCGCTGTCGTGGTTTCTGCACCCGGCATTGATGATGGTGGTGACGCTGGGCGTGATCTACGTGCTGCACCAGCGCGAATTCCGCTCGCAGACGCTCGAATTGCTGCGGCGGGAGTAGGGCGGCAGGCTTCGCCCGCGGTCAGGCGGCGCGCTTCAGCAGGCCCGCCGCGCGCGCTCTCGCGGGGAGGCCGGTGGCCTCGAGGTCGGCCCGCATCTGCTCCTTCGCCTCCGCGCTCATCTCCGCGCACGGCGCGCGCACCGGCCCGCCCGCCATGCCGATACACTCCATCCAGAACTTCTGCTCGGCGATCGCCAGGCGCCCGCCGCCGCCGTAGCCGGGGATCCATTTCGCGAGGACCGAGCGCAGCGGGTTCAGGCTCCGGCAGATTTCCGTGGCCTTGTTCATGTCGCCCGCCAGCGCGGCGCGGGTGTAATCGTTCACCGGCGTGTATCCGGGGACCTGGTAGAGGTGCGGGCAGTAGTTCAGCAGCCAGCGATCGCCGCACACGCTGACGTTGTACAGGAAGGGCGCCTCGTCCGCGACGCTGACCTCGACGTCATGGCCGATGGCGTCGCGCAGGGCGGTGGTGGGCTGGGGCTTGCTGACGCCCTGCTTGAAGCCGCAGATGTTCGGCAGCGCCGCCAGCCGCTTCGCGAGCCGCGGCGAGATCGGGTAGGTGGCCTCGGTGTTGAAGAGAACGATCCCGATATCCACGCGATCGCACACGAACTTGTAGTAATCGTGCACGGCGTCGTCGCCGCGCGCGGCGACGTAGGGCGTCAGGATGATCACGAAGTCCGCGCCCGCCGCCTGCGCATGCTGTGACAGCTTGACCGCCTCGTACGGGTTCTGATGGTGGCAGCCCGCGATCAGCGGGATGCGGCCCTTCGCGGCGTCCACGTTGATCTCGACGACGCGCATGCGCTCCTCGTTGGTCATCGCCCAGAACTCGCCGACGTTGCCGATGCAGTAGTGGCCCTCGAGCTTGAGCCGGGAGATGCAATGCTCCAGGTTGGCCGCGTTGCCGGCCTCATCCAGGCGGTCGTCGCCGGTGAAAGTCGTGGGCAGCGCGGTCCACACGCCTTTCAGCACGGTCTTCGCGTATTCCTTGGCTTCGTGCTTGCGGTACTTCACGGGATCCTCCGCGCGGGTCAGGGGCTGGATCGGACCAAGGATAGCAAATTCAACGAGTCACGACTCACGATCCGCGAACCGCCTTCATCAGAGCAGGCGCTGCAGGAACACGACATCGAGCCAGCGTCCGAACTTGCGGCCGACCTCCCGGAAATGCGCGGCACGGGAGAATCCGCAGGCCTCGAGCAGCCCGATGGCGCCGGTGGTCTCGCTGCAGCAGCCGCCGACGAGCGCGTGGTGGCCGAGAGCGCGGGCGCGTTCGACCAGGTCGTGCACGATCTTGCGGCCGATCCCGCGCCGGTGCCAGTCGGAGTGGATGTAGACGGAGAGCTCGGCGGTGTGCCGGTAAGCCGGCCGGATTCGGAATACCTCGAGCGAGCCCCAGCCGATGACCGGACCAGCGGCCTGCGCGACGATGACCGGGTGGCCCGGCGAGCGGCCGTCGAGCCACGCCAGGCGCTGCTCGAGCGTCATCGGCTCGGTGAGGAAGGTGGCCGTGGAATGAACGACGTAATGGTTCTGGATGTCGTTGATGGCCCCGGCATCATCCCGGGTCGCGAGACGAAGCGAGCAGGCGCTCATGCGGCAGAAACCGGCGGGGGCGCGATGAAAGGGAATACTAGCCGCGAGGCGCCGCCGCCGCGGACAGTTTTGTTTCGCCCCGCTCTGCTACCGGAACGTTGCGCCGCCGCAGCACCCAGTAGCCGACGAACAGGCCGACCGGGATGCAGGAGAGGATCGCGAGCTGCCGGTCCGGATGCAACAGTACGACCAGCGAGATGGCAGCCAGCGCTAGCCGCAGCAGCCAGTCGACCGCGCGGTGGTCCGCGAACCGCGCCTGGATGCTGAAGATGATGCCAATCGTTGCCGTCATGATCAGCAGCATGGCCCCGATCTGCGCAAGGCCGGGCTCGAGCACGAGCTCCGGACGGGTAAATACCCCGGCCATCAGGACGAACAGCCCGACGCAGATCAGAATTGCATGGAACAGGGTCTTCATGAAGGACGTTTCCGCGATCTTCGATGTCACCGCGGCGGATACGGACGTGGGCGGCGTGACCTCGCCCCAGACCGCGATGAAGAACGCGAAGAAGTGGACGACCCACGGGTCCACGCCGGCCTTGATCATCGGCGGCACGATCACGAGGGCGGTGATGATGTAGGTCGGCGCCGGCGGCAGCCCGGTTCCGAGCAGCGCGCCGAAAAAGAAGGCGACGAGCGCCATCGCCGCGAGGTTGACCCCCGCGGCCGCGATGAGGAGGGAGCCAACCTTCGTCGGCACGCCGGTGATGACCATTGCGCCGGTCATGATCGACAGCGTCGCCAGGAGGAGCGTCAGGTCGGCGGTCATCTCCGCGAAATACTCCACGAAGCGCCCGAGCGTCCCGGTGAGGTTGCGCCACGGGCGGCCGGGCGCCCGCGCGACCGCGATCAGGTGCGCGACGACCAGGCTGCCGCCGATTCCGATGAAGACGTAGAGCGCGGCGAACATGGGCGCGAGATGCAGCACGGCCATCACGCCGATCAGCCCGCCGACGACGCCGACGAAGGCCACAATGTTCATCCAGTCCGTCCAGCGCATGCGCTCGGCGACGACGGTACCGAGGCGCGCGCGGTGGCGCGTCGAGAGCAGGTAGACCGACACGCTGACGCTCACGTAGTAGATGATGGCGGGCGCGTAGCCGCGCGCGACGACGTCGAAATAGCTGCGCCCCATGAATTCCGCCATCAGGAAGGCGGCGATGCCCATCACCGGCGGCATCAGCTGGCCTCCGAGCGAGGAGGCGGTCTCGATGGCGGATGCGATCTGTCGGGGCATGCCGGCACCGATCATCGCCGGGATGGTCGCCGACCCCACGGTGATCGCATTGGCCGCGCCGCTTCCGCTCACGGTGCCGACGGCCATCGAGCCCAGCACGGCGGACTGCGGCAGGGCGTGAGGCGAGCGCGCGGCGATCTGCTTGGACGCCCTCAGGATCGAGTCCACGCAGCCGAAGGCGCGCAGCGCGGCAAGCACCAGGATGAAGGAGCCGATCAGCGTCAGCGCGAGCTGGGACAGGTTGGAGAAGACGCCGGTCGCCATCTCCACGCTCATGGCGCTTGCGATGCGCTCCCAGGTGAGCCCGGGATGGAAGAACATGCCGGGCACCACCGAGCCGTATACCGCGTAGAGCATCAGCAGGGCGTTCAGCACGAACAGGACCAGGTGGCGCCTGCGGGTGTACTCCATGATCAGCACCACCATCAACGATCCCATGGTGAGATCGGCCGCGTTCCAGGTCCCGGCGCGCACCGTGCCGATTTCCTCGTACTCGACGAACATGTATACGGCGACGGCGAGCGAGGTGACGATGTAGACCGCGCCGATGACGCCGCTCGCGACGGCCGGGAGCCGCGGATAGAGCTCGCCCTTGCGCAGCTCGTCCAGCGTGAACAGGATGAAGGTGACCGGAACCAGCACGAGTGCGAGCAGGGCCGGCCCCCCCTCGCTGGTCCAGTAATAGACGAAGAGGTAGAGGAAGAAGAGAACAGCCGTCAGGGTGTACAGCGCATTGGCCACGGCGCGCGCCCGGGGACCGGGCGCCGCTGAACCAGGCTGGGTCGGAATGACTGCCATGCGAAAGTCGGGGGCAGGCGCTGGTCTGCGCCCGCCCCCGGCTCAATTCACCCGTCGCGCCCTGCTACTTGGCGATCCGGGAATCCCACTTCGCGTCCCACACGCCCTTCTCGCGCATGTATTTTGCGAGTCCCGGATGGATCGGCAGGAGGTTCGCGGCGGAACTGACGCCGAGTTTCTGGAACCCGGGCATGTCCTTGGCGATCTGGGCGAAGCCCGGATCGGCCTTGACCAGGTCGGGAAGGTTTTTCTCGATCACCTTGAGCATCTGGTAGACGTCGTCCTGGGGAACCTCGAGGCCGACGTGGAAGCCGTAGTAGAACGGCAGCACCACTACCTTGTCGGCGTGAACGTCCTTCTTGAACACCTCCGGCTTCAGCTCGAGGATGGCGAAGCCGGCCTTCTTGAGCGCGGCGATTTCCGCGGTGCTGGGGTTGACCGCCGCCCAGTCGGCCGCCAGCGAGGCTTCGGCGATCCAGGGCGCGAGTGCGGCTTCGCCGGTGGTGTACAGGCCGAACCCGTCGATGCTGCCGCTCTGGAGCAGCGATCCGGCCGCGGACAAGTCAACCTGGCGATACGTGTACTTCATCCCGAGCGCCTCGAATGCCCGCTCGAGCTGGGCGCGCGTGTCCCACGGCGGCATCCCGGTGAAGAGGGCCTTGCCGGCCAGATCGTTCCAGCCCTTGTATTTGCCCTTGTCGCGCGAGTGCACCGCCATGCCCATGTCGACGGTGTAGGTCCAAAGGGACTGTACCGGCTGGCGTTTCATGCCCGCCTTGAAGCCCTTGAAGCGCTTGATGTCGTTGGCCATTTCGTAGAAGGCGATGTCGGAGCCGTAGTAGCCTTCGAACTTGCCGGTGGCGTAACCCTTGATGGTCACGACCGCCCCCGGCGTCGGCTGCACGGTGACCCGGTAATTCGGCATTTCCCGGTTCAGCACTTCGGCGAGTATGACGAGCGCCTTGTGTCCCGCCGATCCAACCGCCGAGGTGCCCCACGGAATTTCCTTCACCTGCGACAGCGCCGGGGCGGCCGCGGCGACCGCCAGGCCCGTGACCAGCAAGGCAAGCGTGCGTTTGAACATGACTGATTCCTCCTTTGTGGATTGGGCGGATTCTTCTGGCGATCCTCCCCCGGCATTGTATTACAACCGCGCTGCTGGTGGGGATGCGGTTGTCCCTCGTCACGTCACTGGAATGAAGAGCCGGGTTTTCCGAGAAACCTGACTTCCGCGGGGGTCGAAGGGCGCCCGAGCGCCTTGTTACGGTGGGGAAAACGGCCGAAGCGCTCGATGATCTCGAGGTGGCGGCGGGCGTAATCCAGGAAACTCTCGTAGTCCTTGCGCCAGGGGGGCGCGACCGTATGCGCGAGCCCGTCGAAACAGCGCACCCCCAGCCTTTGCAGCTCCATGTCTTCCGCGTGCTCGAGCGGGATGTAGAAAAATGCCCGCTGGGCGGGAATCAACTCGCGGTCAACCCCGATATTGATGCCGGCAACGGCAATTCGCTGCGCAGCCGGGTCCTGCGCGAACGCGCCCGCGGTGCCGCGGTGGATGTGGCGCGAGAGCTGGTCGAGCACGATGATGAGCGCGCTGCGGCCGCGCGGCGTTGCCGTCCAATCCTTTTCGAGCTCGCCGCGGCTGGCGCGCTGGTGCAGGGCGCCGAATTGCTCCTTGATTTCCGCGTCGTAGTCGCGCCCGTCGCCGAACCACATCTTCCGCTTCGCGGGGTCGAGCGCGCCGTCGGCGCCGCAGGCGCCGAACCAGAAGTCCAGCACTCCCTCAATCTCGTTCATGCTTCCGCTTCAGCAGCGCGCCGAGATTCTCGAACGGCCGGTGGGTGGCCTGGGATTCCTTGCTGCTCCCGGCCGCCTCGCCGTCGCGGCCGGCGCTGTCGAGATAGCGCCGGTGCTCGGCCTCGTGGCAGTAGGTGCACAGCAATTCCCAGTTGCTGCCGTCGGGCGGGTTGTTGTCGTGGTTGCCGTCCCGGTGATGGACTTCGAGCAGCTGCAGGTTGGCGTGCGTGAATTCCCGCGCGCAGCGGCCGCAGACCCACGGGTAGAGCTTGAGCGCCTGCTCGCGGTAACCTTTTTCGCGCGCGGCCCGCGCGCGCCGGTCCTCCGCGATCACGCGGTCCAGCCGGCCGGCGTCGGGTGCTGATTTCCTGGTTGGCACGGTCCTCCGTGCTCCCTGATGGCGGTTACGAACCAATCCTATTAAATTGAGCTTGTCTTTTCCTAGTGGTTCAGCCTTTGGTTACGACGTGAACTTCCGTGGTCACGGAGTTCGCGATGAAGCACTCCTTGTGCGCCTTGTCGTGCAGCCATTCGAGGTCGGCTGCCGTGGGCGTTTTCGCACCGCCGAACGCAATCTTCGGGTGCAGATCGACGCGGGTGATCGCCATCTTGCCCGCGGCGTTCTTCTCCAGGTGGCCGATGGCTTCGTCCTCGTAGCTCTCGACGACGAAGCCCCTGTTGCACGCCACCGCGAGGAAGGTGAGCATGTGGCAGCTCGACAGCGCCGCCACCAGCGCCGCTTCCGGGTCCACGCGCTGCGGGTTGCCGAGATAGGCGGGCGCGGCCGAGGCGGGCACCTCGACGCCGTTCGGGAATTTCCAGGCGTGGTCGCGGTTGTAGGTCTTGTAGGTGAAGTCCTTGTCACCGCGGGACCATTTGATCGTGGCTTTGTGCTCGGACATCGCTAAAAGCCGACCGCTTGGCCGTCGGTGCGCCGCTCCGACGCGCCGAGATAGCCGTCTACCATCTTGTAAATCAGTTGGGCACGGCCGAAGTCAGTGCTCCAGCGGTCGGCCTGGATCATGCGATGGCCGCGGGCGCCGAGGTCGTCCAGTACCGCCGTGGGAACGCCTTGCTCGATATTGACGTCGAATTCCGACTCGACGCGCCAGCGCGGCGCATCGGCCGCGGCTTGCGGGTTCTGCCGGTGGTCCACCATGCGCAGCATGACCTGCGCGTGGCCCTGGGCCTGCATCGAGCCGCCCATCACGCCGAAGCTCATGACCGGCCGGCCGTCCTTCGTGACGAAGCCGGGGATGATGGTGTGGAAGGGGCGTTTCCGCGGCGCGACCACGTTCGCGTGACCCGGCTCGAGGACGAAGCCCAGGCCGCGGTTTTGCAGGCTGATGCCGGTGCCGCCCACGACCACGCCCGAGCCGAAGCCCGAGTAATTCGACTGGATGTAGGAGACCATCATCCCGGACGCGTCGGCGGCGGTGAGATAGACCGTGCCGCCCTGCGCGGGCGTCCCATGCCGCGGACTGGCCGCCTTCTCCATGCTGATCGATTTCGCGCGCTCGCGGAGATAAGCCTTGTCGAGCAGCGCCGCGGATTTCACGCGCATCGTCGCCGGGTCGGATACGTACTCGTAGGCGTCGGCGAAGGCGAGCTTCATCGCCTCGATCTGCAGGTGCAGGCTGTCGGCGGAATCCACCGGGATCGCGCCCATGTCGAAGCCTTCGAGGATGCCGAGCGCGATCAGCGCGGCGATGCCCTGGCCGTTGGGCGGAATCTCGTGCAGCGTATAGCCGCGGTAGTCGATGCCGATCGTTCCGACCCAGTCGTTCCGGTGCTGCGCCAGGTCCTCGGCCGTCAGCGCTCCGCCGTGTTGCGTCGCCCACGCGGCGATGCGCTCCGCGAGGTCGCCGCGGTAGAACGCCTCGCCCCGGGTTTCCGCGATGCGCTGGAGCGTTCTGGCATGCGCGGGCGCGAGGAATTTCTCGCCCGCTTCCGGGGCGCGTCCGCGCGGCATGAAGGCCTCGGCGAACCCCGGCTGCGACTTGAGTTCCTGCACCTGCGCTGCCCACAGCCGGGATATCGTCGGCGACACCATGTAGCCGTCGGTGGCGTAGCGGATCGCCGGCTCGAACAGGTCGGCGAATGGCAGCTTGCCGAACTTTTCCGACAGGTCCACCCAGGCCGACACCGCGCCCGGCACCGTGACCGAGTCCCAGCCGCGCCTGGGCATCCCGGACCTGTCCTTGAAGCGGTCGGGCGTCCATGCCGCGGGCGAGCGGCCGGAGGCGTTGAGCCCGTGCAGCTGCCGGCCGTCCCACAGGATGCAGAACGCGTCGGCTCCGATGCCGTTGCTGGTGGGCTCGACGACCGTCAGCGTGATCGCGGCGGCGAGCGCGGCATCCACAGCGTTGCCCCCTTTCATCAGCATCGAGAGCCCCGCCTGCGCGGCGAGCGGCTGCGAGGTCGCGACGACGTTCTTCGCCAGCACCGGCATGCGCTGGGAGGGATACGGGAAATCCCAACTGAACGGCTTCATATGAACAGGTCGAGAGGTCGAAAAGACGGGAGATCGGGAGATCGGGAGATCGAACAGACTCCCGCCCTCACGGAATCCATGGTCACAGCGGCTCGATTCCCGCTTCCTTCGCCACTTTTCGCCACTTCGCCAGCTCGGAGCGGATGAGGGCGGCATGCTCGTCGATGCCGCTGCCGACCGGGTCGGCGCCGCGACTGATCAGCACTTTGTTGTTTTCCGGGTCCTTGATCGCGGCCACCAGGGCGCCGTTGAGCTTCTCGGCGATCGGCCGCGGGATGCCCGCCGGGCCCACGAATCCGAACATGCTCCGCACCACGTAGCCCTTCAGGCCCGCTTCCTCCATGGTGGGAATGTCCCGGGCCGAAACGGAGCGTTGCTCGCCGGTCTGCGCGATCATGCGGAGCTTCCCGGCCTTCACATGGCCGAACAGCAGCGGCATGCTGGCGAACAGCATCTGCACGTGGCCCGCGAGAAGATCGATCAGCGCCGGCCCCGCGCCCTTGTACGGGACGTGCGCGAGCTTGATCCCGGCCACCGAGTTGAGCATCTCGCCGGCGAGGTGGCCGATTCCGCCGCGCCCCGAGCTCGAATAGAAGATCTGTCCCGGCCGCGACTTGGCGAGCGCGATCAGGTCCTTCACCGACTTCACCGGCATCGACGGGTGCACCACCAGCCCGGAGGGAACGTCGACGATGACGCCAAGCGCGGAGAAATCCCGCGCCGTGTTGTACGGGATGTTCTTGTAGGTGGAGGGGTTGATGACGAAGCTCGCGGCGACCAGCCCGGTGGTGTAGCCGTCGGGGGCGCTTCTCGCGATGACGCTGCCGCCCACCGTCCCGCCGGCGCCCGGACGGTAGTCCATGACGAAGTTCTGGCCGACCGCCGCGCTCATCTTCGGCTCCAGCAGGCGGAAGAACACCTCGCTGTTGCCGCCCGGCGCCGCCGGATTGATGATGCGGATCGGCTTGACGGGGAATGCCTGGGCGGTTGCGGCTCCCCACGGGCAGCCGAGCGCCACGATTCCCGCAGCGACCGCGATGTAGCGCCGGTTGATCCGTCTTCTCATGCGAACCTCCTTTTCGGGTTTGACGGACGGTTGGTCCGATTCGTGGGCCGCACAATGGCCTGCCGCGCGATGATACACCACCGATAATCTCCGGTCCCGGCGCCGGGCGCGCGTTCCGGATTGCGGATAAAATTGCCCGGTCACGCACGTCGCCTGGAGCTGGAGGAAGAATGGCCACCCACCGCATGAGCATCATGGGCACCCGTCACGTCGTCTCGGCCGGCCATTACCTCGCGGCGCACGCCGGCTTCGAGGTCCTGGAGGAGGGCGGCAACGCGATCGACGCCGGGGTTGCGGCGGGCATCGCGATCGGCGTGCTGCAGACCGACAAGGTCAACTTCGCCGGGGTGGCGCCGCAGATCATCTATACGGCGAAGAACAGGAAGGTGCATTGCATAGACGGCCTCGGCGTGTGGCCCCGGGCGATCACGCCGGATTATTTCCGGAAAAGGCACGGCGGAAAGATTCCGAAAGGCGTGGAGCGTTGCGTGGTGCCCGCCGCGCCCGACGCGTGGATCACGGCGCTCGAGAACTTCGGCACCCTGGGCTTCGGCGAGGTCGCCTCCTACGCCATCCGTTTCGCGCGCGACGGCTTCCCGATGCATCCGATGATGTCGGAATTCATCAGGAAGAACGAGGAGAACTACAAGCGCTGGCCGGGCAGCAGGAAAGTTTTTCTGCCGAAAAACCGCCCGCCCGAGGTGGGCGAGGTGTTCCGGCAGCCCGACCTCGGCAGGACCCTGCAGTACATGGCGGACCAGGAGAAAAGGGCGGCGCGCAAGGGGCGCAAAGCCGGGCTCAAGGCGGCCCGCGACGCGTTCTACCGGGGCGACATCGCGCGCACGGTGACGCAGTACATCGAGAAAGAGGGCGGCCCGATGCGCTTCGAGGACTTCGCGGACTTCCGCGTGAAGTTCGAGCCCACGGTGCGCACCCGCTTCAACGATATCGACCTGCACGCCTGCGGCCCGTGGTCGCAGGGCCCGGTGCTGCCGATGGCGCTCAACATTCTCAAGGGCTTCGACCTGAAGTCGATAGGGCACAATTCGCCGCAGTACATCCACGTCGTGACGGAATCGCTGAAGCTCGCCTACGCCGACCGCCACCATCATTTCGGCGACCCGCGCTTCGTCGAGGTGCCGATGAAGGGGCTGCTGTCGGACCGCTACACCGCGCACCGCCGCTCGATGATCAGCCTGGAGAAGGCATGGGCGGAGATGCCGCCGGCAGGCGACCCCGAAACGCTCGCCGATATCCGGCAGCGCTGCGTGCCGGCGCCCGAGTCGGACGACGCACCGGGTCCCGGTGACACCTCATACGTGTGCGTGATCGACCGCCACGGCAACGCGTTCTCGTGCACGCCGAGCGACGGCTCGGACAAGACGCCGATCATTCCCGGCGTCGGGATCCTGTGCTCCGGGCGCGGCACGCAGTCCTGGTCGGATCCGTCGCATGCCAGCTCGGTTGCGCCGGGCAAGCGGCCGCGGCTCACGCCCAATCCCGCGATGGCGCTCAAGAACGGGCGCGCCTACATGCCGTTCGGCACGCCGGGCGGCGACGTGCAGTGCCAGGCCATGCTGCAGGTGTTCCTGAACGTCAACGTGTTCGGCATGTCGCCGCAGGCCGCGGTCGAGGCGCCGCGCTTCGCCGGCTACAGCTTCCCCGGCTCGTTCGAGCCGCACCCGTACTATCCCGGCCGTCTCCACATGGAGAAGAGCCTCGCCGAGGAATTCGGGGAAGAGTTGCGGGACATGGGGCACAAGGTCTACGAATGGGACGAGGGGACCTGGCTGGCGGGCGCCGTGTGCACGATCGTCGCCGACCACAAGAACGGAGTGCTGCACGGCGGCGCCGACCCGCGCCGGCCGGCGTATGTCCTGGGATGGTGACCTGTGACCTGTGAACGGTGACCGGCACTTCCTGACATGGCTGGCGCTGTCCACGGCAGTCTGTCTGGCGCAGGCGGCGTCCGCGGCCAGCATCGCGGTTGACGTCGGGCACTACCTGGCTAAGCCGGGCGTGATCAGCGCCCGGGGCGTTCCCGAGTTCGAGTACAACCTCCGGCTCGCCCGCGAGGTCTCCGCAGCGTTGCAGCGCGCGGGCCACACCGTGCTCCTGATCGGCGGCGACGGGCTTGCGGAGGACCTGTGCAAGCGCGCAACGCGCGCGAACGGCATGGATCTTTTCATCTCGATCCACCACGACTCGGTGCAGCCGCGGTTTTTTTCCGCCTGGGAGCACGAAGGCGAGACGCGGCCCTACAGCGATCATTTTTCCGGCTTCTCGCTCTTCGTTTCACGGCTCAACGGGCATATCGGCGCCAGCCTCAAGTGCGCCTCGGCTATCGGGGCCGGGCTGAGGCAGGCGGGGTTCGCGCCCTCGCGTTACCACGCCGACCCGATACCGGGCGAGAATCGCCCGTTTGCCGACGAGGCGAACAGCGTGCACTATTTCGACAACCTGGCGGTGCTGAAGACGGCGAGCATTCCCGCGCTGCTGTTCGAGGCGGGCGTGATCGTCAACCGCGACGAGGAATTGCGCATGCGCGACCCGGCCGTTCGGCAACCCATGGCCGGCGCTATCGCGGCGGCGGTCGGCGCCTGCCTGGAACGACGTGGAGCGGGGGGATGAAGGCGGAAGGCGGAAACTGGTAGCGGCATGCGGCGAATGCTTTCGAACATTCTCATTCCGGTGGCGATCGCCTACGTGGCAGTGCTGGTGCTGGTGTTCCTGTTCCAGTCGCGCCTCGTGTTCTACCCGGAGATCGGGCGCGAGGTCGTGCTCACGCCGCAATCGTACGGGCTGCGCTTCGAGCCGGTGGAGATCCTCACGGCCGACGGCGAGACGCTCGCCGCGTGGTGGGTGCCGGTGGACAACGCGCGCGGTTCCGTCCTGTTTTTTCACGGCAATGCCGGCAACATCTCGCACCGCCTCGACTATCTGCTGATGTTCAACCGCCTGCGCTACTCCACGCTGATCGTGGACTACCGCGGCTACGGGCGGAGCACCGGGTCGCCCTCGGAGGAGGGGACTTATCGTGACGCCGAGGCGGCGTGGGATTATCTGCGCCATGCGCGGCTCGCGCAGCCGGAGCGCGTGGTGATTGCAGGCGAATCGCTGGGCGGGGCGGTGGCGAGCTGGCTCGCGGCGAAGGTCGGGCCGCGGGCCGTGCTGCTGTTCTCGACCTTCACCTCGGCGACCGACCTGGGGGCGGACGTCTACTGGTTCCTGCCGGTGCGCATCCTGAGCCGCATCGGCTACGATAACCTGGAACACCTGAAGTCGATTCGCGCCCCTGTGTTCATCGCGCACAGCCGGGACGACGACATCGTGCCGTACCGGCACGGCAGGAAGCTGTTCGAGTCGGCGGGCGAGCCCAAGGCGTTCGTGGAGATGCGCGGCGGGCACAACGACGGGTTCATCTTTACGCGGACGGAGTGGGTCGCCCAGCTCGCCGCCTTCCTCGACCGGCACGCGGGAGGCCAGTGATCCGCCGCCTGCTGCAGGGTTTCAACTGACCACCAACCGAAAGGAGGACGATCATGTCGAAGAACCAGTTCATCAATCCACCGGGCCTGCCGCGTCCCGGCACCTACACACCCGTCGTCGCGACGAGCGGCGGCCGGACCATTTACGTCTCGGGCCAGGTGCCGGTGAACGAGAAGGGCGAGTTGGTGGGCAAGGGCAATCTCGCGGCGCAGGCGGAGCAGGTCTTCCACAACATCGACGCGGCGCTGAAGGGCGCCGGCGCGACATTCGCGGACGTCGTGAAGATCACCACGTTCATCGTCGGCTACAAGCCGGAGCACCGCGCGCTGATGCACCAGGTGCGGTCGCGCTACGTGTCGAAGGACAACCCGCCGGCGAGCACGCTGCTGGGCGTGCAGTCCCTCGCTATTGCGGACTACCTGATCGAGGTCGAGGCGGTGGCCGTGGCGGACTAGAGGCCGAGTATCGCCTTCACGCTTTCCACCACCGCCTCGGGCCTGAACGGCTTGCTCATGTAGCCGCTCGCGCCGTAGGCGAGCGCCGCCACCACGTCGTCGCGATCGACCGTGGCCGTCATGACGACGATCGGCACCGTCTTGAAGGTCGGGTGATCGCGAAGCCGGCCGAGCAGCTCGAGACCGCCGACGTCGGGCAGCGCCACGTCGAGGGCGATGGCGTCGGGCGGCGGCTGCTTGTTCAGTTCGGCGATGATTTCCTCGCGCTTGCCCGCTGCCCGGGTGTCGAACTTGGCGAGCAGCAGCGCGCGGGTGACGACGAGCGCGTGGGAGTCGTCGGCTTCGATGACGAGGATGGTGTGCTTGTCGCCTCCGGCGTGCGGCGCGATGCGCTTGGCGGGCCGGTTGATGATGTTGACGTGATACCCCGCCTTCTTGGAAGGGCGGATGCCGGCGATCGTCATTTCCGCGTTGCGCTTCTGCTGGAGCGTCGGTTCCTTGACCGGGCGGTTGATGAAGCGCGTGAAATCGAGGTCGTTGTCCGCGGGGGCGGCTGCCGGCGCCGGCGCGGCGATGCGCTGGAGGTAGCCGTCGGCGACCAGCCGGTCGATGGCGGCCCGGATTTTTTCCGCCGGCGCCTGCGGCAGCTTGATCTCGAGGTAAGCGAGCGTGGCCTTGTCCCCGACCATCCCGAGCAGCGTCTTCAGCCCGGTCGTGAGCTTGCCCGGCTTGGCCGCGAATTCGGCCTTGCCTTTCGGCGTCTGGCTGAAGGTGTCCGTCATGTTCAAGGGTGGCCGTCAGTCCGTGCGCAATGAGCGGCGCGGTGGCGTCGGCTCGATTGCGCACAGCCATGCCGGCGCGCAGCGTTCGGAAATGGCGGAGATTATGCCATGCGCCCACTCGCCGCGCCTGCTGCAGCCTCCGTCAGCCGTCGAGCAGCGCCGCCACGTGATCCGCGATGGCGAGCGAGGACGTGAGGCCCGGGGACTCGATGCCAAAGAGATTGACGAGACCGGCTACGCCATGGTCGCGGGGACCCTGTATCAGGAAGTCCGGGGCGGGCTGGCCGGGGCCGTGGATCTTGGGCCGGATGCCGGTATACCCGGGCCGCAGCGCGGCGTCCTCGAGGCCGGGGTAGTAGTCGCGGATCGCCTTGTAGAACGCCGCTTCGCGGCTCTCGTCGAAGCGGTAGTCCACGCGGTCTATCCACGAGAAATCGGGGCCGAACTTGACCTGCCCGCCGAGATCGATGGTGACGTGCACGCCGAGCCAGTCCCGGCGCGCGACCGGGTAGACCAGCCGCCGGAAGGGTGCCTTGCCGCTGAGCGTGTAGTAGTGGCCAATGGCGTAAAACGCGGGCGGAATGGTCGCCGGCGGGATGCCGCTGATCGAGCGTGCCACCGCCTGGGCGTTGAATCCGGCGGTGTTGACCACCATCCGGCAGTGCAGCGTCACCGGTTCCGCGCCCCCGACTTCCAGCACGATGCCGCCGCCGGCCCGCCCGGAGACCACCGGGCTCGCCAGGGCGAGCGCGGCGCCGTGTTCCTGGGCCTCGCCGAGATACGCGAGCATCAGCCCGTGGCTGTCGATGATGCCGGTGGAGGGGGAGAGAACGCCTGCCACGCCTGCCACTTCGGGCTCGAGTTCGCGCAGGCGCTGCGGCTCGAGCCATTCGAGATCGCCGACGCCGTTGATGGCGGCCTGTTCCCGGTACTGCTTGAGGCCCGGGACCTGGTCCGCGCCGGTCGCCACGATGATCTTGCCGGTGCGCCGATGCCCGACGTCGTGCCCGGCGCAGTAGCGGTACAGCGCCTGCTTGCCGGCAACGCAGAGCCGCGCCTTCAGCGAACCGGTGGGATAGTAAATGCCGGCATGGATCACTTCGGAATTGCGCGAGCTGGTATGGGTGCCGAAGGCGGTCTCCGCCTCCAGCACGACGACCTCGCGCCCGCTCATCGCAAGCCGGCGCGCGACGGCGAGGCCGACCACGCCGGCCCCGATGACGGCGCATTCGACACGTTCTGCCATAATTCCATCGGGTGCAGCAAAGCGCGAAGTTTACATCGGATGAACTGCGTGAATGGTGAATGGTGAATGGTGAGTAGTGAGTGGAACCCGGATTTTCTCTCGCGTTCGCCGATGTTCGATCCGTTGCGGGTACACGCGCCTGCGGCATTCGGCGACGATTGGCCGTCTCCCGCGGATCTGCAGCGGCTGCTTGAGCAGCGCGGGCCGCGGGTGAGGAACGCGTCCGGGACGCCGTTGCGTCTCGTGGCGCAGGGGCGCCGGCCGCGGACCCTCGAGGAGCGCTACGAGGCGCGCATGTTCCTGCGGGGAGAATTGCAGGTGCGGGAACGCAACTGGCACGACCTGCTCAACGTGCTGGTGTGGCTGGCGTTTCCGCGCGCCAAGGCCGCGCTCAACGCGCGGCATTACGCGGCGCTGGCCGCGCAGCGCGCGGCACGCGCGCCGAATCGCGGGCCGGCGCAGGACGCGCTGACGCTGTTCGACGAGGGCGGCGTGATCGTGACGTCGGGCGACGACGAGCTGATCGACTGCCTGCGCGGCTGGCGCTGGAAGGAGCTGTTCTGGGCCCGGCGCGCCCGGCTGCCGGCGCGCATGCGTTTCCATCTCTTCGGCCACGCGCTCTACGAGAAGGCGCTGCAACCCTTCATCGGCATCACCGGCCGCGGCATCGTGATCAAGGCCGGGGCGGGCCTGCCGGGCGCGCCGCTGGCGGAGCAGCTTGCCGTCCTGGACGCGGCGCTCGCGGCCCATTTGTCCGATCCGGCCACGCTCGCCGCGACCCGCGAGCTGGAGGTTGTGCCGGTGCTGGGCGTGCCGGGGTGGTGCCGGGACAACGAACGGGAAGCGTATTACGACAACACGGACTACTTCCGCCCGGCCCGGACACGCGGGGATGAGGTCACGCCGAAAACATCGTAGTGCGGTTCTTTCCCCCCGCCTTGCTCGCGTACATCGCCTGGTCGGCCTTGTCGAGGATGGCCTCGAGATCCGCGCCGTGAGTGGGATAACAGGCAACGCCGATGCTGAGCGTCGCCTCCACCGTCTTCCCGCGCGTCGAGAGCGGGGCGGACTCCATGCTCTTGCGGATGCGGTCCGCCACGCCGACCGCGCCGCTGCAGGGGGTTTCCGGCAGCAGCACCACGAATTCGTCTCCGCCGTAGCGCGCGATGAGGTCGGTCTGGCGCAGCTGTCCCCGGATGCACTCCACGGTGAGCTTGAGCAGCCGGTTGCCGGTCTCGTGGCCATGATTGTCGTTGACCGTCTTCAGGCTGTCCGAATCGACCATGAGCACGCTGAAGGGGCGGGCATAGCGCTCGGCCTGGAAGAACACCCGCTCCGCCACCGCGGCAAACGCGCGCATGTTGAGGACCCCGGTCAACTCGTCGGTTTCGGAGAGCACCTTCATGTGGCCGTAGGCGCGGCGGATGTCGGCGGACAGCATGGTGGTGATGTAGGCGACGAGCAGCATCGGCGAGATTTGCGCGAGCAGCCGGGCGCCGAAAGGCAGCGACAGCACATCCTCGTGCTTCTGCGGGTAGCCGAGCCAGATGTAGCAGACCGCGATGAGGCCCATCTCGAGCAGCGTCGCAATCTTGCCCAGGGTCAGGGCGCTGACGATGATCACCAGGATGTAGAGGTCGCTGAGCGGGCTGTCGGCGCCCCCGGTGTACGCCAGCACCCAGGTGATGAAAGCAATCATCACCCAGGTCTCGAGCGCGATCTTCCAGTGGGTTTCCTGGCGGTAAAAATTGGCGTAGTGGAAGGACAGCACGAACGCGGCGAAAAAGAGCAATGCCATGGACAGCGCCGCGGTCACCTCGTCATCCGGCGCGAGCACCACCTGGTAGAGCATGACCAGGATCAGCAGCAGCCACTCGATTTCCGCCACCGTGCGCGTGAACCCGCGCAGCTCTTCCGAGCTCAGGGCGGGATCGAAGATCAGGTGGGGCTGCATCGAGCGGGGTCCGTGAGCGCCGTCTCAGGGCAGGAGCATAGCAAGTCTACGCGTCCTCCGAGAATACCGTCACGCGGTTCCGGCCCTGCAGCTTGCTGGCATACAGCGCACGGTCGGCGTTCTTGGCGAGCATCTCGAAGCTTGCCCCGTGCTCGGGATAAGCGGCGACGCCCACGCTGACCGAAGTCGGGATCGCGCCGCCGAGCGGGGTGCCGGCGATGTGGCCGCGGATGCGTTCCGCGGCCTCGGCGGCGGCGTCGGACCCGGTCTCGGGCAGCAGGCAGACGAATTCGTCGCCCCCGTAGCGGGCGATGACATCGGTCGCGCGCAGGTCGTGCTTGACGCAGGCCACGATGAGCTTGATCAGACGGTCGCCGGCATCGTGCCCGTGGTTGTCGTTCACCTTCTTCAGGTTGTCGGAATCGATCATCAGCAGGCTGAAGACGCGGTTATAGCGCGCCGCGAGCGCGCACTCTCGCACGGCGATGGCGTTGAACGCGCGCATGTTGTAGACGCCGGTCAACCCGTCGGTCTCCGAGATGAGCTTGATCCTTGCCATGGCGTTCAGGATATCCTGCGACAGCATGGTGGTGATGTAGGCGACGAGCAGCATGGGCGCGAGGTCCGCCGCGAAATTGCCGGCCGTGATGATCGAGAGGAACGAGGCGTCCGTCGTGTAGCCGAGGAACAGGTAGCAGGCGGCGATCAGCCCCACCTGCAGCAACGTCACCATCTGTCCCAGGGTGAGGGCGCTGGTGACGATCGGCAGCAGGTAGAGATTGAGCAGCGGGCTGTCGAGCCGCCCGGTGTAGTAGAGCACCCAGGTGATGAACACGATCATGATCCAGGTCTCGATGGCCAGCATCCAGCGGCCCGGGTGGCGGATGAAATTGAAGTAATGAAACCCGATGATGAACGCCGAGAACGCGATCAGCCCGGAATAGATGGCGACGGTGTTGTCCTCGGAGCGGTCCTGGAAGATGTGGTAGAGCAGGATCAGGATCACCAGCAGCCATTCGATCTCGGCCACCGTGCGCGAGAAGTCCCGCAGCTCGGTGGACTCGAGCTCGGCGTCGCCGGCCGGGCGGGCGCCGGTCCCGTCCAAGGGGGCGGACGCGCCGGGTGGGCGCGGTGGCGTCGGGGTCGTTACGGTTTCCAATCTCGCGGTCATGTTAATCGAAAACGGGGTTGATTGCGCAGGGCTCGAGTCGCTGCATATGATAGCGGAATGCCTCAGGCGGACGGCCGGACATGACAAACACGGTTACCCTGCCGATCTGGCTGTTCGTCATCCTCCTGCTGCTGGCGGCGACCGGCCGCTGGTACCGCTTCGGCTACGCCTGCGTCAATTTCGGCCGGCCGGTCTCGATGCGCGATTACGTGCGGCGGACCGGCGTGGATTTCCGGCGGTTCGACGACCCCGCGCGGCACCACGAGGTCGAGCGGGTCGCCGCGCAGCTCATGGAAGCGATCATGCGCGTCGTCCCGGTGCTGCCGGTATCGCTGGTCGCCACGGTGTTCCTGCGCAATCGCGACGCCGGCATGTCCGAGCTCGAGATGAAGTCGTCGGTCTACGATCTCATCCTGCAGCTCGAGGCCGCGGGCGCGCACGTCTACGTGCCGCGCGGCGATCTCGATTATGCGATCGGCGTGGGCCTCCGCATGCTGACACTGCGGCGGATGGTCGAGGAGCGCGACGGCGTCTATCACGCCGATCCCGCCGAAGCCGCGCTGCTCGCCTACTACGCCAACGCCATCGAGCCACTTTTCCCTTAATATTCAATCCGGACCGGCTGCGGGCGGGTCATTGAACTCGGACCATCCGCCCCCATCTAATTGCGGAAGCGACACGCGGAGGAACGCCAGCCATGAAACGGATTTTCCTGCTCATCCTGACCAATTTTGCGGTGCTGTTCGTGCTGAGCATCTCGATGCAGCTGCTCGGCATCGACCGCATGCTGGCGCAGGAAACCGGATTGAACCTCCAGGGCCTGCTGCTGATGGCGGCGATCTTCGGGTTCGGCGGCGCCTTCATCTCGCTCGCGATCTCCAAGTGGATGGCGAAAATGGCGACCGGCGCGCAGGTGATCGAGGTGCCGTCGAACATGACCGAGCGCTGGCTGCTGGACACGGTCAAGCGCCAGGCCGACAAGGCGGGCGTCGGCATGCCGGAAGTCGCGGTTTACGATTCGCCCGACATCAACGCCTTCGCAACGGGGTGGAACCGCAACAGTGCCCTCGTTGCGGTGAGCACCGGCCTGCTGCAAAACATGACGCAGGAAGAGGCCGAGGCGGTGCTCGGCCACGAGATGAGCCACGTCGCCAACGGCGACATGGTGACGCTGACCCTGATCCAGGGCGTGCTGAACACCTTCGTCATTTTCCTGTCCCGCGTCGTCGGCTTCCTGGTGGACCGCGTGCTGCTCCGGAACGAGCGCGGCTACGGCATCGGCTACTGGGTGACCACCATCGTCGCGGAGCTGGTGCTCGGAATACTGGCCGCCATCATCGTTGCCTGGTTCTCCCGGCAGCGTGAGTTTCGTGCCGACGCCGGCGGCGCTGCGCTGGCGGGCCGCGAGAAGATGATCGCCGCGCTCGAGCGGCTGAAGCTGAACCAGGAGCAGTCGCAACTGCCGGCGCAGATCTCGGCGTTCGGCATCTCCGGCGGCGGCGGCATCATGCGGCTCATGATGTCCCATCCGCCGCTCGACGAGCGGATAATCGCCCTGCGCGAGGCCCCGGCGCCCGGCCGGCCCGAGAGAGTGTCGCCTGTCCGCCGCGTCTGACAGCGGGCTTTTTTGCGTACTTCAGGGCTTGAGCACGGGGGTCTTGAGATTGCCCCCGATGGCGAGCGTGCCGCGCGCCACGACGATCGTCTTCGATCCGAGCTCGGCGCTCACGCGGCCGGACAGATCGCCGGCGGCGTTGACGTCGAAGCTGCCGTTGGCGTTCAACGGCCCGGACGCGAGCTGGACCTGGCGGTAGGCGTAATTCTTCCCGGAAACCTGGAGCGAGCCGGTAAGGGTGCTGAAAACGGTCTTGCCGCCGCGCATCCCGTCGCGCGACGGGTTCTGGACGGCGCGGACGAGGTCGACGTTGTTGAGCGAGCCCCGCTCGATGTTGAACGTCGCCTCCAGTTTCGGCGCCGCGAACAGGTTTTGGAGCCCGGTGCCCTCCAGCGCGAAGACGGCGTTGGCGGTGAGTTGCCCGGTCGCCGTGAAATCACGGGTAAATGCCGACATCAGCTTCGCGAGATCGGCGTTGGCCACGTTGAAATCGCCCTCCACGCGTATCGCGTCCGCGCTCCAGCTGGCCCGCGCAGTGCCCTTCACGGGGGCGAACCCGAGCTTGCCCTCGAAGCTGGTAATGTTCGCTTGCTGCGGCTCGAATAGCGCTTCGAGCGCGAGATCGTCGAATTCCAGCGCGGGGCCGAGCGGCGGCTTCCAGCCGCGCGCTTCCAGGGTGACGCGCAGCGCCTTGTCCTTGGGCGCAAGTTCGACCTTGACCTTGCCCTCGGTGAGCACCGCGCGCTGCAGCGCACCGTCGGGCCCCAGGGTGACGTCGCCGTCGAACGCAGGCAGGTCCAGGGACTTGACCGCCAGCTTGACGGCCCGCAGCTTGAGGCGCCGCACCTGGAGCGGCTGGCCGCCCGCCGCCGGCTTGAGCCAGCCCGGCACCAGCGCAAGGGCGTACTGGTCGGCGCTCACCGACTTGATCTCGACCTCGTTGAAGCTCTTGCTGGCCCCGAGCAGCGCCATGGGGCCCGCGTTGACGACGATGCTCTCGATCTTGGTTTCCTGCAGCTTGCCGATGTTTACGCGCTCCAGCGTGAGCTGAGTGCGCAACAGGGAATAGCGCAGGGTGGATATCGAAACCGGCACGCCCAGGCGGTCCGCCAGGATCTTCTGGGCCCCGCCGATGAAGTTGTTGAGTGGAATCGCTTCGAGCAGCCCGACCACCCCGGCGATCAGCAGGACCAGCGTGATGCCGATCACCTTCGGCCAGCTGGTCGGCTGCTTGACCCGAACCGCGACCCCGGCTGAGCGCGAGTCATCCTCGCGCTTCTTCCGGTCCTCCGCCGCCGCCTTGGCGCGCGCCGCCGCCTCCTGGCGGTAGCGCGCCTCGGCTTCCATCTCGGCCTGCTCGCGCGCCTTGATCTCCTGCTGCACGCGCGCCTTGATCTCGTCCTCCGACGAGGCGCGCAGCTGCTGTTCCTGCATGACGCGCGCAACCGCCTCGGCCTTGGCGCGCGCCTCGGCCTGGGCGCGCGCCTGGCGCTCGATTTCCATCTGCGCGCGCGCCTGCGCGACCGCCTCCTCGGCCTTGCGCGCGATGGCTTCGGCGTCCGCGCGCGCTTTCATCGCGGCCTGGGCGTTGCCGCTGTTCGCCAGCTCCTGCGCCCTGGCTTCGGCCTCCTCGCGCGCCTTGCGCGCGAGCTCGGTCTGGCGCTCGGCCTCTTCGCGGGCCTTCTTCTCCGACTCGATCCTGGAAGCGATCTCAACGGTTGCCCTGGCCTCGGCTTCCTCGCGCGCCTTGCGCTCGGCCTGGATCATGCCCTCGACCTCGGCGCGTGCCTTGGCCTCGGCTTCCACCCGCGCCTTGGCGAGCGCTTCGTCGCGCGACTTGCGCTCGGCCGCGGCACTGGCTTCGGCTTCCTCGCGGGCCTTGCGCTCGGCCGCGATCCGCGATTCTGCATCCTCGCGCGCCTTGCGCTCGATCTCGGACCGGGCCTCGGCTTCATGCCGGGCGCGGTTGGCCTGATCCTGCAGCTCTTTCATCTGCGCCTTGGCGCGCGTATCCGCCTCCTCGCGCTCCTTGCGCTCCCGCACCTCGCGCGCCTGGCGCTCGATTTCCTCGCGCTGGCGCACCTCGGCTTCGACTTTCGCCTTGCGCTCGGCTTCGACCCGCGCCTCGGCTTCGACCCGCGCCTTGGCCTTGGCTTCCTCGAGCGCTTTCATGGCGGCTTCCATGCGCGCCTGGGATTCCGCGTCGCCGCCGCCGCCGCCCGATGCCACCTGCGTGGCGGCTTTCGCTTCGGCCTCGGCCTTGGCCTTCGCGGCTTCCTCCGCCTTGGCGATGGCCTGTGCCACCGCTTCTTCGGCCGCCTTCGCGCGCGCCTCGGCCTCCTCGCGCGCCTTGCGCTCGGCTTCCTGGTGCGCCTTGATCTCGGCCTCCATCCGGGCGCGCTGCTCGGCTTCCTGTTTGGCGCGCGCCTCGGCCTGGGCCAGCGCATCCTGCAGCGCTTTCATCTGCGCTTCGACCGCCGTCCGCGCCTTGGTTTCGGCGTCGGCATGGGCGCGCGCCTCGGTCTCGGCCTTGGCCCGCGCCTCCGCCTCTATCTTGGCCTTGGCCTCGGCTTCGGCCTTGGCCTCGGCGTCGATCCGGGCACGCGCTTCGGCTTCCGCCCGGGCCTTGGCTTCGGCGTCGGCCCGCGCCTTCGCTTCCATGGCCGCCTTGACCCGCGCTTCGGCCTCTGCCTTCCCCTTGGCATTCGCCGCCGCCTTGGCCTCCGCCTCGGCCTTGACCCGCGCTTCGGCCGCCGCCTTCGCCGCCGCCTCGGCCTTGACCTTGGCTTCCGTTTCGGCCTTGACCCTTGCGTCCGCCGCGGCCCGCGCCCGCGCTTCCGCTTCTTGCTTGACTTTGGCTTCGGCCGCCGCGCGCGCTGCCGTAAGCGCCCGGGCCTTCGCCTCGGCCTCGGCCTTGGCCCGTGCCTCGGCCTCGGCGTTCAGCTTGGTCATTGCCTGGGGGGTGGTGAAATCGAAATCGTCTTCCGTTGCTGCAGGGGCGCCTGCCTTTGCCGCGGCGGCGGGCGCTGCCGGCTGCGCGGCTTCCGGAGACGAAAAGACCCGGATGTAGCCGTCGGTGGTCAGCTTCGTGAGTGTTTCATCGAGCGCCTTGGCGTCCACGCCCGATTTCTTGAGGAGGTCGGCAACGGTGGACTTGCCGTCCACCGCCAGGAACACCTGGCCGCCCGTGCGGTCCAGCTTGGCGGTCTTGTTCTTGACTTCCAGCACGCCCTTGGGTGTCTTGGAATAGATGGTCTTGGGATGTATGGGCATGGGTGGGATGGCGTATCGGCCGGCGCCGCGTGCGGAATAGCCTCGGGTTTTCAGGCCATTTCCGCCATTGCAATAGTAGGTTCATTATAGTCTAATACCCCGCTAAAACTAACAGGCAGGTTGCTGGATTTCCGGGGCGCACGACGATGCACGAACGACGCAACGATTACGACGTCACCAATCGCGTCAACACCACCGACCCGAAGGCGGTATCCGAGGAAGTCTGCCGCATCTACCGGGATCTCTACCAGCTCGGCACACCGCGCAATCTCAACCAGGTGTTCACCGACCTGGCGCGGCTCTACCGCGGCGAGAACCCCGGTTATTGCGAGTGCGACACGGATTATCACGATGTCCAGCACGTGCTGGACGTGACGCTCGGCATGGCGCGCCTGATGGATGGCTGCGTGCGGGCAACCAGCTCCGAGACCATTACCGAGCGGCTGTTCCGGTTCGGGATCATCACCGCGCTCCACCACGACTGCGGCTACATCCGCCACCGCAAGGACACCAAGCATGCGAACGGAGCGGAGTACACCGCCGTGCATGTTTCCCGCGGCGCGCGCTTCCTGGAGGAATACCTGCCCACGATCGGCATGGCGGACCTCGCGCAGGCCGCCGCACGCACCGTCCACTTCACGGGCTACGAGATCCCGGTGGACAAGATCAGGGTGCCGGGGCCCGAATTCCGGCTGATCGGCAACCTCCTCGGCAGCGCCGACATTCTCGCGCAGATGGCCGACCGCTGCTACCTCGAGAAATGCTACGACCGGCTCTATCCGGAGTTCGTGCGCGGCGGCATTGCCCGCAAGCGCCACAAGGACGGCCACGAGGAGATCATCTTCGCCTCGGCTGCCGACCTGATCTTCAAGACGCCGCGCTTCTACCAGGGCGCGACCAAGCGCCTGAAGCAGGATCTGGGCGGGTGCTACAACTACATCGCCGAGCACTTCGGCGGGCAGAACCTGTATTTCGACGAGCTCGAGAAGAACATCAGCCACGCGCGCTCGATCGCCGTCGAAGGCGACATCTCGCTGCTGCGCCGGCGTCCGCCGAAGCTCACCGAGGGCGCGGAACCCGGGCAGGCGCAGAAGCTGCTGATCTAGCCGCCCACCAGCAGCAGGATCTTCCCGGTGTGCCCGCTCGATTCCATGAGCGCGTGCGCGCCGGCCGCTTCCGCGAGCGGAAAGGTCCGGCCGGTCACCACGCGGATGGCGCCGCGCTCGATCAGCGGCCAGACCTTTTCCTCCAGCTCGCGCGCGATCCTCGCCTTGAAGGCGGCCGGCCGCGTACGCAGTGTCGAGCCGGTGTAGGTCAGGCGCTTCAGCAGCACGGGCATCAGGTTGATGTCCACCTTGGAGCCGGCCGCGAAGGCGAGCTGGATGATGCGGCAGTCGTGGCTCGCGGCCTTGAAGTTCTTCTCGATGTTTGCGCCGCCGACGATATCGAGGATCACGTTCGCGCCGCCCGCCTGGCGCACGATCTCGACGAAGTCCTCCTGCCGGTAGTCGACCACGCGGTCGGCGCCCAGGTCGCCGCAGATCCGGCACCGCTCCTGCGGGCTGTCGGTCGCGATGACTTTCGCGCCGAACGCCTTGCCGAGCTGGATCGCCGTCGTGCCGATGCCGCCCGCGCCGCCGTGCACCAGGAACGTTTCTCCCGCCGCGAGACCGGCGCCCATGAAGACGTTGCTCCAGACGGTGAAAAAGGTCTCGGGCAGCCCGGCCGCGTCGCGCAATGCCACGCCCTTCGGTATCGGCAGGCACAGCTCCGCGTCGACGGCGCAGTATTCGGCGTAACCGCCGCCGTTCGCGAGAGCGGTCACCTGGTCGCCGGCCGACCAGCGCTGCACCTGGCTGCCGACGGCGATGACCTCGCCGGACACTTCGAGCCCGAGCAGATCCGAGGCGCCGGCGGGCGCGGGATACAGCCCCTTGCGCTGCATCAGGTCCGGGCCGTTGACGCCGGTTGCCGCGACCCTGACCAGCACTTCGCCCGGCGCGGGTTCGGGCCGCGGCCGGGTGACGGGCGTGAGGACTTCGGGCCCGCCGGGCCTGGAGATTTCGATCGCTTGCATCGGTCGTGGAAGATCTGCGGTCGTTGCGGAGCGTGATGACCGGCATTTTTTGGAGCGCCGGTCTTGTGTTCTAATACTAACACGCCAAAAAACTGGAGATCGCATTGGCTTCCGCCTTCGTGCCCGGGCACAACCGTTACGATTACGTCCCGCTTACCGGGCGCAAGGACTACAGCTGGCCCGGCGGCAAGCGGCTGGCGTTCTGCATCACCACCAACGTCGAAGTGTTCGCCTTCGGCAAGGGCAGGGGGCACGACAATGCCAAGCACGGCGAGCCGCAGACCCAGCGCAATTATTCCTGGCGCGACTACGGCAACCGCGTCGGCATCTGGCGGCTGTTCGACCTGGCCGCGGAACTGCAGATGCCGCTCGCGCACAACGCGAACAGCCTGCTCTACGACCATGCGCCGCAGATCATGGACCGCATCCGGAGCCGGGGCGACGAGATCGTCGGGCACGGGCGCACCAACTCGGAAAACCTCCACGATTTTCGCTGGGAAGCGGACGAGGCGCGCGTGATCCGGGAGGTGACCGAAACGTTCGCGAAGCGCGAGGGCCGGCCGCCCAAGGGCTGGATGGGGGCGGGCACCTACGAGAATCCGTGGACCCCGGACCTGCTGAAGGAGGCGGGCTACACCTACATCATGGACTGGCCGCACGACGACCAGCCGATCTGGATGCGGACGCGCTCGGGGCCGATCCTGTCGGTGCCGTACCCGGCGGAGCTGAACGACTCGCCCCAGATCATCCACCGCCAGCACACCGGGCGTGAATTCTGCGACATGATGGTGGACCAGTTCGAGGAGATGGTCGAGCAAAGCGAGCGTCACCCGCTCGTCTGCAATATCTCGATCCACCCCTACGTGTTCGGCTACCCGTTCCGGCTGCGTCCGTTGCGCAACGCGCTCAAGCACTGCTTCGCCAGCCGCTTCATGGGGCGCGTCTGGAAATGCAAGCCGGAAGATATCGCCGACTACTGCGCTTCGCTCCCGCCCGGTATCGTCCCCGGCGGCTGATTCACGCCTTTGACGCGAGGCGCCGCAGCGCCCCGCGATCGACCTTCCCGACGCCGATCTCCGGCAGCGCGTCGAGTACCACGACCCGCGCGGGCACGCAGGCGCGCGTGAGCGCGCTGCGGACGAGCTCCTGGATCGCCCGTTCGCGAACCGAAGCTCCCCCCTGCGCCACGACGAACGCCACCGGCACCTCGCCGAGATCGGGATCGGGCGCGCCGACGACACAGCAGCTGCGCACGGCCGGGTCGTGCAGTATGGCCTCCTCGATGCGTCCCGGCGACAGGTTTTCACCGCCGCGGATGATGATCTCCTTCAGCCGTCCGCTCACCGTGAGATAGCCCTCGGCGTCGAGCGCGCCGAGATCGCCGGTGCGCAGCCACCCGTTGCGGATCGACGGCCCGTCTCCGTGCGCGGACGGCGGGACGTAGCCTTTCATCAGCGACGGCCCGGCGATGCAGATTTCGCCTTCCGTGCCGGGCGCTACCGGCGTTTCCTCGACCGGCCTGAACACGGCCACGCGCTGGCCGGCCAGCGCGGTGCCGACCGTGCCAATCTTGCGGGCGGCCGTGGGATTCATCGCCACCGTGCAGGTGGCTTCGGACAGACCGTAGGAATGGATGAGCGGTATCCCGAGATGGCGCTCGACTTCCCGGTGCAGCTGCGCGGTCAAGGGCGCGGACCCGGAGCGCGCGAATCGCAGGCTGGAGAGCGCGCCGCGCGGCGGCGCGTGAGCGAGCAGGCGGGAGTAGTGCGTCGCGACGCCGGTGATATACGTGGGCCGGTGCGCGGCGACCTCGTCGAAAAACGTTTCGGCGTGAAACCGCTCCAGCATCACCACCGACGCGCCGCAGGCAAGGGGAACGATCAGCAGGTTGTTGACGCCGTTGGTGTGGTGCATCGGCATCATGTGCAGCACCCGGTCCGCGGGCGTGACGCCGGTGCGCTCGGCGACGCCCCGCGTGTTCGAGAGCAGGTTGCCGTGCGTCAGCAGCACGGCCTTCGACGTGCCCGTGCTGCCGGTGGTCGAGAGCAGCACTGCGTCGTCCGCGGGCGTGAGATCGGTGACGATGCGCGGCAATGCGCTGCGCGCATCCTCCAGGCGGATGACGGGCCCCGGCGCGGTTGCCGCCGCGACTTCCGCATGCCCGGCGTCGGCCAGGCGCCAGCGGACGTCTGAACTGCGCAACCGTAGTCCAACTTCTTCCGGAGGCAGGCGCGGATCGATAACATTGGCCACGCCGCCCGCCGCCAGGATGCCTAGAAAACCCGCTGCCGCGTCGGCGGTCCGGCCCGCGAACAGGGCGACCCTCTCTCCGCGGCGCAGCCCGCGATCGAGCAGCAGCCCCGAGACGCGCATGACGGCGTCCGCCAGCGCGGCGTAGTCGAGCCATCGTCCGCCGGCCCACAGCGCCGGCCGGGCGCGAATCGCGGGGTCGCGCGCGGTGTCGAGTATCCGCTGGGGGATGGAGGTGGCGTTCACTTGATCGCGCCTTGCTCCCGCAGGCGCGCGATCTGCTCCGGCGGCAGCGACAGCAGCTCGCCCAGAACGGCGTCAGTGTGCTCGCCCAGCCGCGGCGCCGGCCGCGATGGCGTGCTGCTTATGTCGGACATCTTGATCGGATTGCCGGGCATCCGCACCTTGCCCACGTCCGGATGGTCGTACTCGAGAATCATCTCGCGCTCGGCGACCGGCGGCTCGGCGAACGCGCCGTCCAGGTTGTTGACGGGCGCGGCCGGCACCTCGGCGGCGCGCAGCCGCTCGAGCCAGTCCGCGACCGTGCGCGTGCGAAACGTCCGTTCGAGCTGCGGGACCAGCGCCTCGCGATGGGCGATGCGGGCGGCGTTGGTCGCGAACCGTGGATCGGCGGCGAGCCCGGGCTCTCCCAGTGCGTCGCAGAGCTTGCGCCAGAAACCCTCCTGGCGGGTAGCGACGACGAGATGGCCGTCCTGCGCCTCGAAGGCCTGCCAAGGCACCGAGTACTCATGCGCTGAACCCGGCGGCCGGGGGAGCACGCCGTCGGTCAGCCACAGGGTGGCGATGTAGCTCAGCAGGTTCAGCATCGCGTCGAACATCGAGATTTCCACGCGCTGCCCGCGACCGGTGCGCTCCCGCGCGTAGAGCGCGGCGAGTATGCCCTTGCACGAGTAAATGCCGCCGCTCATGTCGGCGAGCGGAATGCCCACCCGCACCGGCGGGCGACCGGGCTCGCCGGTGATCGCCATGTGGCCGCTGATCGCCTGGATGATGAGATCGAGGGCGGGGTAGTCCCGGTAGGCGCCGGCCGTGCCGAAGCCGGTGACCGAGCACTGGATGATGCGCGCGTTGATGCGGCTCAGCGTCTCGTAATCGATCCGCAGCCGCTCGAGCACGCCGGGACGGAAGTTGTCCACCACCACGTCGGAGGCTTTCACGAGGTTGTAAAAGACCTCGCGGCCGGCCTCGGTCTTGAGATTGATGACGATGCTCTTCTTATTGCGGTTGAACGTGAGGAACAGCGCGCTCAGGCCCCGGTACGGCGCGACCGACGGGATGCGGCCGAGATCCCCTTCGGGCGTCTCCACCTTGATCACCTCGGCGCCGAGGTCCGACAGCACCTGGCTGCCGTAGGTGCCGGCGATGATCTGGCCGAGCTCCAGCACGCGCACGCCCTCGAGCGGAAGGGACATCGTTGCCGCCCCTCAAAGCCCGAGGCCGCGCGCAATGATGTTGCGCTGGATCTCGGAGGTGCCGGCGCCGATGACGGCGAGCCGCGAGTCGCGGAAGAAGCGCTGCATCGGGTATTCCATGCAGTAGCCGTAGCCGCCGAGGACCTGCAGGCCCATGTCGGAGATCGCCTTGTACGATTCGCCGGTGTAGAGCTTCACCACCGCCGCGTCGTGCCGCGTCGCCTTGCCCTGCGCGAGCAGCCACGCAAAGCGGTAGACCAGCAGGCGCGAGAGGTCGAGCATCACCTTCATGTCGGCGAGCTTGTGCGAGATCGCCTGGAACTGCCCGATCGCGCGCCCGAACTGCTTGCGGTTCTTGGCGTAATCGAGCGCGTAGTCGAAGGCCGCGGCGGCCGCGCCGGTACGGGCCGCCGAGAGGCACAGGCGCTCGTACCAGAGCGTGGTGTCCACCGCGTCCCAGCCGCGGTCGACCTCGCCGAGCACGGCGTTCGCCGGCACCTTGACGTCGGCATAGAACACCTGGGTGGTGCCGATCGCGCGCTGCCCCAGCGTCTCGATCTTGCGCACGGTGATGCCCGGCAATGTCGTGTCCACCAGGAAGTTGGTGATGCCGTGCTGCTTCTTCTCCCCGGAGGCGGTGCGGGCGACCAGCAGGCAGTAATCGCTGATGTCCATGCCCGAGGTGAAGACCTTCTGCCCGTTGATGACGTAGCCGTCGCCGGACCGCGTGGCGCGCGTGGTGAGCGCTGCCGCGTCCGAGCCGGCATGCGGCTCGGTGAGCCCGAAACAAAACGACAGCTCCCCGCGCGCGACGCGGGGCAGCAGCGTTCGCTTTTGTTCCGGGGTGCCGTGCGCCAGCACCGCGTAGCCGCCGTAGGTCAGCGTGCGGAACACCCACATCGCGAGTTCCTCGAAATGCCGGCCCGCTTCTTCCAGGAAGATCGCGAGCTCGATCGCGGAACCGCCGCTGCCGCCGTACTCCGCCGGTATCGTGAGGCCAAGCCAGCCCTGCTTGCCGAGCGCGTCGTACGCTTCGCGCGGCGGGCGCGCCTCGCGGTCGCAGCGCTCGGCGTATTCCGGCGGGCAGACCGCGCGCAGCAGTTCCTGCACGTGCCCGCGCAGGGCTTCCTGCTCCGGCGTGAAGGAGAAATCCACGGCTATTTCCCGTCGAGGCGCGCCCATTCCAGCACGCGCTTCGCGCGCTGGTACATGGCGTAGTCCACCAGCTTGCCATCCACCGTGATGGCCGCCGACGCCCCGGTCTTTTCCACCGCCTCGAACTCGCTGACCACGCGCCGGTAGTAGGTGGCGTCCGCTTCGGACACCGCGTAGGCCTGGCGCGCGGGCGCGATCTGCTTGGGATGAATCACCGTGCGCCCGACGTAGCCGAGGCGGGCGGACAGCGCGCAGTCCTGCGCGAAACCCGCCTCGTCGGAGAGATCGCTGAAGACGCCATCGAGCGGGGTGACGCCGGCGGCGCGGCTCTCGAGCAGGACCTTGGAGCGCGCGTAGAACAATTCGGTGCCCTCGATCGACCAGCCGCAGCCGAGGTCGGTCTGGAGATCGCCGTCACGCGCGCTGCCGATGCAGGTGGCGCTGACGCGCGGCGTGGCGCGCGCCAGCTCGTAACAACGCATCACCCCGAGCGCGGTCTCGAGCATGGGGACGATCCTGACGGTGCCGGCGGACATGCCTTTCGCCGCTTCGAGCCGCTCGAGCATCGCCGCTGCGTCCTTCATCTCCTCAACCGCCTCCACCTTGGGCAGAAAAATCGCGTCGAGCCCCGGCCGCACCACGGCCGCAAGATCGTCGGCGAGGAGTCCGGTCGCAACGGCGTTGGTGCGAACCGTGATCACCGGGCGCGTGGCGGCGGGCAGCGCCGCCGTGCCGTCTATCGCCTGCGCCACCAGCACGCGGGCTTCCGCCTTCGCCAGGATCGCCACCGAGTCCTCGAGATCCAGGATCACGGCGCTGGCGCCGCTATCGATCGCCTTCGCCATCACGCGCGCCCTGGCTCCGGGCGCGAACAAGGCGGTTCGTATGTGCTTCAAAGCGGGACTCCTCCGGACGGGTGCTCCCGGGATGATAACAGCGCGGCGGGACCGGGGTGCCAGGTCGCCGGCTCAGGCGACTTCAGCAGCGAATTCGCCGGCCGGGTCCAGGCTGTCCAGCGCGGAACGTTCGCGCGCGGTGAGCGGCGCGGTCGGCGTCGCCCCGTTCGCGTCGAACTTGAATCCGGTGCGCCGGACGATTTCGTCGGGCGTGACCTGCGGATTCCACGACTCGAGCGCGAGGCGGCCGTCTTCTTTCTGGAACACGGCGAGCGGGGTGACCACCGTCTGCAGGTTGCCGGCGGCGGTGACGAAATCGAGCTTTTCCACGAGCGTGCGGGTGGAATGCTCGGTGCGCCAGGTCGCGACGCGCCGCGCCGTCGGCATCATGACCGCCGCGCCGCCGCCGCCGGGCAGCCGGACCTTCGGGTTCCGCCACTCCCCGATCACCGAGACGTTGGTGCGGCCCCGGCCATCCACCTGCGCGCAGCCGAGGAACACGAGGTCGAGCCCGCCGCGCGCGCACAGGTCATAGAAGTCCTCGTTGGCGAAGATGGCGGGGGAGCCGGCTACGATGGCCGGATCGCTGCTGGAATGCGGGACCTTGCCGGGCTCGGGCTCCACCCCGCCCGCAACGTTGAGCCAGGTAAAGTGAAAATCGTACGCGCGCTTGGCCAGCAGGCAGGCGAGCATCGGCAGCGTGGAATTCACGCCGCTGAACGCGAGCTCGCTCGGCCGTATCTGCCGCGCGAGGTTGACGACGATGTACGAGAACGGGGTCCAGTCGTTTTTCAAACTATCTCCGGAGCAGCGTTGAGATGCGCCTCAAGCGCGCCGTCTTCATCCCGCAGATAGGACTCGACCGCCGCGTAGTCGATCTCGTAATCCGGGTGCATCGAGCCTGGCCATGCTCCGCGCGGCACGATCGCGGCGGCTTCCACCATGAAGCCCGGAACCAGCGTGAGCTCCGGCTGAGCCGCGAGCGTTGCGGTCGGTACGAGTCTTTCGGCCGTGACCAGCACGCGCTTCGCCGCGCGTGTCAGCGGGTGGTCCCAGAACGGCGAGCCCAGCACGCGCGCATTGCCGTGCTCGTCCACTGCGTTCACATGGATGACCGCCACGTCGGGCCGGATCGCGGGGATGACGTAGACCTCTTCGCCCGAGCCGTAGGGATCCTTGACCTTGCGCCAGCCGTTCAACGCGGCGAGGTCGCTGCCGTGAACGCCTCCGACCGGCTGGAAGGGGACCCCATATGCGGCTGCACGCAGCCCGGCGACGAGCGTCATTCAGGCGTGCTCTTCGAGCGCGGCCTCCTTGCGCTCGATCGCTCTCCGGTACCACGGCGCCAGGCCGAAATTGCCTTCCATCGCGACGATGCCCGCGCGAACCTTCGCGACCGCGCCGGCACGGCACAGCAGGTCGAGGTCGTAGCCGGGAGAAGGCTTGATGATCTCCAGCCGGCGCCGGCGCTGGCGCGCGAGTTCCCGCACCAGCGCGAAGGCGCCGCGGTGCAGGAACACGCCGCCCAGCCCGAGCGCGCAACCGTCCGGAATGTGGGCTGCCAGTTCGGGTAAGCTCACGAGCTTGGACGGCGCGGCTTGTGGCATGATTAGCTTTCGCTGGTCCACGAAAATCATAGCTGATATGGGCCTCATTGAGGGGAAGCTCGCGAACATGGGGCTGCGGCTGCCGCCGGTGCATCCCTATCCGAGCCCGAACCGCATCCCGTGCGTGCAGGTCGGCACGATACTGTTTCTCGGCGGGCACAGCACGGCGCGGCATCCGCTGATGCTGGGCGCGAAGAACACCGGCAAGGTGGGGCTGGAAGTGACGGAGCAGGAGGCCTGCGTTGCCGCGCGCGCGGTCGCGCTGCAGATCCTCGCCTCGATCAAGGCGCTCACCGGCGACCTCGACCGCGTAAAGCGCGTGATCCGGCTGCACGGCATGGTGAACTCCGCGCCCGGCTTTGAGCGCCAGTTCGCGGTGATCGACGGGGCTTCCGACCTGTTCTACGAGCTGTGGGGTCCGGAGCGCGGCGCCCACGCCCGCTCCGCCATCGGCGTGGCCGAGCTGCCGCGCCGTTCGATATTGGAGATCGTGGGGGAGTTCGAGCTTTATCCCTGAAACCTGGAGGAGGAAGAGCCATGAACGCGATATCACGGTTGGCGTGCCTGATCCCGGTCGCGCTGTCCCTTGCCGGCGCCGCGGCGCAGGCGGTGGCGCAGGCCTATCCCGTCAAGCCCATACGCATCGTCGTGCCGTTCCCGCCAGCGAGCGGGGCGGATATCCTGGCGCGCGCGGTGGCCGCGAAGCTCACGCAACGGTCCGGCCAGCAGGTCCTGGTGGATCCGCGGCCCGGAGGCAGCGGCATCATCGCGGCGGAGGTCGTGCTCAATGCGCCGGCCGACGGCTACACGCTGATGGTGGGAACCTCGTCGACCCACGCCATCAGCCTGAGCGTGCGCCGCAAGCTCCCGTACCACCCCGTGCGCGATTTCATGCCGATCTCCAAGATCGCGGTCGTGCCGATGCTGGTGACGGTGCATCCCTCCGTGCCGGTGAAGAACGCGAAGGAGCTGATCGCCTTTGCCCGGTCGCGGCCCGGGCAGATCGCCTTTGCCACGGCCGGGATCGGCACGACCGGTCATCTTGCCGGCGAGCTGTTCAAGTCGATGGCCCGCGTGGAGTTCGTGCACGTCGCTTACCGGGGCAGCCCGCAGGCGCTGATCGAAACCGTCAGCGGCCAGGTGTCGATGGCGATTTCGCCGATCCTGACCGCGTATCCGCAGGTCGCGGCGGGCAGGTTGAGGGCGCTCGCGGTGACCACGCCCCGGTCATCTCCCACCGCGCCCAGCGTGCCGCCGCTGGCGGAGGCGGCCGGCCTGCCGGGCTATGAGGCGACCTTGTGGTACGGGCTGTTCGCGCCGGCCGGCACGCCGCGGGATATCGTGACGCGGCTCAGCAGTGAAGTGGTGGCGATACTGGGGCTCAACGACGTGGGCGAATCGCTCAGGAAGCAGGGCGCGCAGCCGGAGGGCATGACCCCTGACGCATTCGCCGCCTACCAGAAGTCCGAGATCGCGAAGTGGGCGAAGGTGGTGAAGGAATCCGGCGTCACCGTCAATTGATCCGCGCCAGCGGCTGGACGCGCGGATCAGGCTTAGGCAAAGATGGCATCAGGAGTTTTCGACGACGCGCTGATCGGGCACCTGTGGAGCACGGACGAGCTGCGCGCGATCTTCAGCGACCGCGGCCGGGTGCAGAAGTGGTACGACTTCGAGGCGGCGCTGGCGCTGGAGCAGGCCGGGCTGGGCATCATCCCGCGCGCGGCCGCGCAGGAAATCGCCGCCAGGGCGAAGGTCGAGAACGTGGACCTTGCCGCGATCGCCGCGGAAATCCGCCGCATCAAGCACCCGCTGGTGCCGGCGCTGAAGGCGGTCGAAAGGCTCTGCCGGGACGGGCACGGCGAATTCATCCACTTCGGGCCGACGACGCAGGACGTGCTCGACACCGGCACCGTGCTGCAGATGAAGGAAGCCCACGCGGTCTACCTGCGCGACCTGAAGGCGATCGGCGGCGCGCTTCGCGACCTGGCGGAAGCGCACAAGGCGACGCCGATGGCCGGCCGCTCCCACGGGGTGCAGGCGCTGCCGATCACCTTCGGCCACAAGGCGGCGATCTGGCTCTCCGAGATGGGGCGCAATTACGAGCGCCTGCGGAGCCTCGAGGCGCGCGTGTTCGTCGGTGGAATGGTCGGGGCGGTGGGCACGCAGGCCTCGTACGGGCCGCAGGCGTTCGAGCTCGAGCGGCGCCTCATGCGGCGCCTGGGCCTCGGGGTCGCCGACATCAACTGGCAGCCGGCGCGCGACCGGTTCGCGGAGTACGTGTGCGTGCTGGCGATCATCGGCCAGACGCTGGGGAAGATCGCGAACGAGATCATCAACCTCGAGCACACCGAGATCGGCGAGGTGTTCGAGCCCTTCAGCGAGGGCAAGGTCGGCTCCTCCACCATGCCGCACAAGCGCAACCCGTCGAGCTGCGAGGCGGCGGTGAGCGTCTCCCGGGCCCTGCGCTACAACGCGGCGTTCATGCTGGAGTGCATGATCATCGAGCACGAGCGCGACGGCTCGGCGTGGCGCGGGGAGTGGAAGGCGCTGCCCGAGTCCTGCCTGATGGCGGGCGGGCTGCTGGCGACGATGAAAACCGTGCTGTCCGGCCTGCACGTGGACGCCGGGCGCATGCGCAGGAACCTCGATCTCCTGGGCGGATTCCTGCTCTCGGAGCGCGTGATGTTCGCGCTCTCGGACAAGGTCGGCAAGCAGACCGCCCACGACCTGGTGTACGAGGCGTCCATGCGCGGCATCGAGCACGGCGCCAGTTTCGAGCGGGCGCTGATGCAGGACCCGCGCGTCGCGGCGGCGCTCACGCCCGAGGCGCTGCGCCAGGCGCTCGACCCCACGACCTACGTCGGCCTCGCCCCGCAGATCGTGGACAGGGTGCTGGCCGAGGCGAAGGCGAGCGGCTGGCTGGATTGAAAGATGAAGATCTCGATCCTCGACGACTACCAGAACACCGTCCGCACGCTGCCGTCGTTCGCCAAGCTGGCCGGGCACGACGTCACCATCTGGAACGATCACACCAAGGACGTTGACACGCTCGCCGCGCGGCTGAAGGACACCGAGGCGCTGGTGCTGATCCGCGAGCGCACGCCGATCCGCGCGCCGCTCATCGAGCGCCTGCCGAAGCTGAGGCTCATCAGCCAGAGCAGCGTCTACCCGCACATCGACGTGGACGCGTGCACGCGCCGCGGCGTCGTGCTGTGCTCGAACCTGCACCCGGGCGAGCCGTCGTACGCGACCGCGGAGCTGGCGTGGTGCCTGATCATTTCCGCGATGCGCAGCGTCCCGCAGGAGGTCGCGGCGCTGAAGGCCGGCCGGTGGCAATCCACGATCGGCGGAGCGCTGCGCCATCGCACGCTCGGCATCCTCGGCTATGGCCGCATCGGGGCGGTGCTGGCGCGTTACGCAAAGGCGTTCGAGATGCGCGCGCTCGCCTTCGGCCGCGAGCGTTCCGCGGAGCGCGCGCGCGCCGACGGCGTCGCGGTCGCCGCGAGCAGGGAAGCGCTGTTCGAGCAATCGGACGTGCTCACGCTGCACGTGCGCTTGACCCCGGAGACGCGCGGCCTGGTCACCGCGGGAGACCTGGCGCGCATGAAGCCGACGGCGCTGATCGTGAACACCAGCCGCGCGGGCCTGATCGAGCCGGGCGCGCTCGTCGCCGCGCTCAGGCGCGGCCGCCCCGGCCTGGCGGCGGTGGACGTGTACGAGGAGGAGCCGATGCTGGACCCGGAGCATCCGTTGCTCAAGATGAGCAACGTGGTGTGCACGCCGCACCTGGGCTACGTCGAGCGCGACGGCTACGAGCGGATCTTCGGCGCGGCCTTCGACCAGATCCTCGCCTTCATCGCGGGCAAGCCGCTCAACGTCATCAACCCCGAGGCGCTCATCGGCAGCCGTTGACGAGCGCGGGTGGTATTATTGAATTGAATAATTGCATCGAGGAGACCACACCATGCAGCTCGTTCGCCATGCGTTTTGCGCGGCCATCACCGCCGCTTGCACGTTGCACTTTGCCGCGCCCGCGTTGGGGCAGACGGATCGCTATCCCTCGCGGCCCTTGCGGATGATCATTCCTTTCGCGCCGGGCGGCGCGTCGGATTTCATCGGCCGCATATTGCAGCCCAAGCTCGCGGAGGCGCTCGGGCAGCAGGTGGTCGCGGACAACCGCCCGGGGGCCTCGGGAAACATCGGGGTCGAAACCGCGGCCCGGGCGACGCCCGATGGCTATACGTTTCTGCTCGGGAACGTCAGCTCCACGGGGATCAACCCGAGCATGTTTCCGAACTTCCCGGTGCGGGTGCTGCGCGATTTGATCCCGATAACGCTGGTGGTCGATGTGCCGGGCGCGCTGGGGATACACGGCGGCCTGCCGCCGAACAACCTCAAGGAGTTCGTCGCATACGCCAAGCAACATGGCGGCAAGTTGAGCTACGGTTCCGCGGGATACGGCAGCGCCCAGCGGATGGCGTTCGAGTACTTCATGAGCAAGGCGGGCATCAAGCTCCTGCACGTCCCCTACAAGGGCGGCGCCGGAGCCTCGACGATTGCGACGATCTCGGGCGAAGTTGCCGCGACGATGGTCACCACCGCCTCCATGGTGCCGCACGCCAGGACCGGAAAAATCAAGATCCTCGCCGTGGTCTCGAAGAAACGCGTGAACGCCCTCCCGAACATTCCGACCATGATCGAATCGGGGTACCCGGAACTCAACCTCGGCTCCTGGCAGGGAATTTTCCTGCCCAAGGGCACGCCGCGCCCGATCGTCGACACGCTCTTCAAGACCTTCACCAAGGTGGTCCACGATCCGTGGATCGGGGAACGCTACGCGAAAGCGAGCGCCCAGCAGATCACCAGCGACTCGCCGGAGGATTTCTCGAAGTTCATGAGGGAGCAGAACGCGTTCTGGGGGAAGCTCATCAAGGATCTCGGTATCGAAACCCAATAGGCATCAGTCGTCCCAGGGTTTGAGGCCCGCGGCGCCGCGGCCGGCGACGCGGCCGGTGACGAAGCATTCGGCGATGTTGCCGCCGGAGAGATAGAGGTGGCCGAAGGCGCTGCCGAGCTCGCCGGCGGCGTAGAGGCGCGGGATCGGCTTGCCGTAGACGTCGATGACGCGCGACTGCGCGTCGTGCACCGGGCCGCCCTGGGTGTTGGACATCGTCGCCCACACCGGCGCGCCGTAGAACGGCGGCTTCGTGACGGACGTCATGGTGCCGCCGGGGCGGCCGTAATCCTCGTCGCGGCCGCGGCCGCATTGCTCGTTCCAGCGCGATACGGACCCGACCACCGCCTCGGGCTCGAGTCCGAGCTGGATCGCGAGGCCCTCGAGCGTGTCCGCGCGCTTCAGCACGCCCAGCCCGACCTCCTTCAGGTTGTCGTCGCTCCAGGTGTAGCGGATGCCCTTGTCGTTGGAGGTCGCTTTTCCGAGCGGGTACTGCTTGCGCCCCTCTTCGTCGCAGATCATGAACGCCGGGTTGCGCGGAAAGCGCTGCCGGACGGGGTCGTAGTGCTGCATCGGCCGCACGCCCGTGTCCTGCGTGTAGGGCTGGTACTCCGACATGAAGCGGCGGCCGTCCTGGTCGAGCAGGATCCACGCCATCTTCACCCGCGCGCGGCCCTCCTCGCCGGGGAACCAGTCGGGGAAGCGCTTGAGGCGGATCGCGTACGGGTAAGCCGGATCGGGGTGGCGGAAGCCGTAGGCGCCGTGGATATGCCACATGTGCCACAGCGCCGCGCCGAGATCCTGCGCCATGCGGATGCCGTCCCCGGTGTTGGTGCGGGCCGCGGCATTGTAGACGGGCTTGCCCTCGAGGAACTGGGCTTTCATCTCCGCGTTGCCCTCGAACCCGCCGCAGGCCAGGACCACGCCGCGCCGCGCCTGGATCGCGCGCCCGGCGCCGTAGGCCGCGACCTCCACGCCGCGCACTTCGCGCGTTCCGGGTTCGGCGATCAGCCGCAGCGCCGGGGTGGCGAGCCGGGTTTCGACCCCGCGCTTCCGAAGGTGGTCGTGGATGATCTTGTAGAGCTTCGGCCCGCCCGGCGCGCCGTTGGCCCACGGGTAGTGCCCGGCGGCGTCGAATCCCGGAACGTCCACGACGGTGGTGTGGTAGAACGCCTCGTTGCCGGGAAACGGGTAGTTGGCCCCGACGCGCCGGCGCTCGGGATCGTCGGGACCGCCGCCCGCCGCCTCCGCCACCGAGGTGCTGATCACGGCGCCGTTGATCTTCGCAAGCTCGCGCACGGCGGCCTCCAGCTCGCACATGCCCCCGGCCAGCACGCGCAGCACGTCGTCCGGCGTGCGCCCGTCGTTGGTCGCCTGGAGATAGGCGAACGCGGCCTGCGGATCGCGCGCGCTGCGCACCGCGCCGTAGGAGCAGATCGAAAGCCCGCCCGGGACCTCGGATTTCTCGATCAGCAGGACTTTGGCGCCCGCGTCCGCCGCCGTGATCGCCGCGATGCCGCCGGCCAGGCCGGATCCGGCGACAACGACGTCGGTGCTCTCGTCAAACCGCATCACGATGCCGCGGATGCCGGTTCAGGTCGCCGGCGCCAGGACCTGGATGTGGTCGCGGTTGACATCGATGAACGGGGCGGCCAGCACCTGGCGGCCCCCGAGCTCGGGCTCGTAGACCTCCGCGTCGGTGACGGCAATGAAGCCCTTGGCCTCGACGATGAAGTCCGTCACGCGCGCCCCCGGCAGGACGTCGACGTATCCCTTGATGCGGTACTGGCCGGTCAGGATGGTGACCCTGGTCCGGTTCTCGACTTTATCCATAGCTTTTTCTCCTTGCGGCTCAATCGAAGTTCAGGACACCCGAATTCGCGGGCTCGAAAATGATGATACCGCCGACGGCCGCCGAAAGCTTCACCATCAGCCGCCGGTTTCCCAGGATGTGGACGCGCGCGCGGGCGCGGCGCAGGAATTCGCCGGTTGCCGCGATGTCTTCGCTCTCGAGGATGCAGCCGGCGATCCAGGGCAGCGACGGCGGCACGACGTCGAGCCGGCGCTGCAGAGTTTCGCGGTCGAGAAACAGCAGGCGGCCGCGCGCGGTGTCGATGCGCCACACGCTCCCGCTCACTTGCGCGAGCAGCCCGGTGTAGCGCGCGAAGCGCCGCGCCGCCTCCTGCGCGTCGGCGACGCGCAGGATCACTCCGCTCAACGCCGCCGCCCGGTTGGGATGATCCAGCCAGCGCCGCTGCCAGATGAGCTCCGGCGTGTGCTGCTGGCAGAACTGGATGCGGCCTTCGGGCATCGTGCCGGGAGGCACCCGCACCACCGTGAAGCGCACCGTGCCTTCCCCGGACTCGGTGCCGATCTGGCGCTGGAGGGCAACGGGAGGCAGCGGATCAAATCCGGATTTCCGGATCCTGGCGTGATCGGCTTCGGGCGCCGCGGTGCCGAACGCGATGAGATGCGCGCCCGCATAGCGCTTGATCGCCGCGCGGAGCTGGCCGGCGTGCGCAGTGTCGCCGGTCGGCGTGACGATTTCCAGGTACCCGCGCCCCAGCATCACGCAGCGGTTTCCCGCGCCGGCGGGCACGAGCGGCCCGCCCGGCTCGGAACGGTGCGAGTGCGCGGAAAAGGGGGTCAGCGTGAAACCGAGCTTCTCCAGCGCGCTGCTCGCCGCATCGATGTGCGGCACGAAGTGCGCGACGTGGTCCAGCACCAGCTCTCCTGCTGCGGGCACCTGAGCGGAAGCGACGGAGATCATTTCGGCGGTCGGCAACGGCGTGAATAGTGAACGGTGAACGGACCGATCTCCACTAGCGCGGACGAATTCTCAGTAGCCGCGGCGGGAATCGACGCGGTTCTTCAGCGGCTTCCCCTTCAGAAACCGCTCGAGGTTGGCGAACCAGATATCGAGGGAGATATCCAGGTAGTGCTCGCCGTCGTCGCACGAAATGTGAGGCGTGATGACGAGGTTGGGCGTGTCCCACAGCGGCGACTCCGGCGGCAACGGCTCGGGGTCCACGACGTCGAGCAGCGCGCCGGCGAGCTCGCCGCGCCGCAGCTTCGCGGCCAGCGCCTCGTGATCGAGCACCTGCGCGCGCGCGATGTTGATGACGCCGGCGGCGGGCTTCAGGAGATCGAGGCGCGCGCGGCTCATGAGGTTCCGGGTGTCGGGGGTGAGGGGCACCGCCAGGACCACGTAATCGGCCAGGGGCAGCAGCCGGTCGAGCGCGGCGGTCTTGTGCACGGTATCGGCGTGGGGGACTCTCTTCCCGCCGCGGCTGACGCCCGCCACCTTGAGTCCGAGCTGCTTCGCCGCGCGCGCCGCCGCCTGGCCGAGATCGCCGAGGCCCACGATGAGCGCGGTCTTGCCGGCGATGCTCGGCGAGAACACCTGCTGCCAGCGGCGCGCGTGCTGGTTGGAGATGATCTCCGCCATGCGCGTGTTGAGCAGGGTGTAGGCCATGCGCATGTACTGCTCCGCCTTCACGCCGTGCGCGCCGTGGTTGTTGGTGAGCACCGCGCCCGGCGGCAGCCAGTCGAGCGGCAGGAACCGGTCCACGCCCGCCATGGTGACATGTATCCACTTGAGCCTCGGCGCGCGTTCCGCGAGGCGCTCGAGGCGGCCGCGGATGCCGATCAGGAAGTCGGATTGCCCGAGCGCCTGGTCGAGGGTCGTGCCGTCCCAGCCGATGCTCGCTTCGAGGCGTCGCGCGAGCCCGCGGTGCCGCGCGCAGGCCGCGGCCCAGCGCGCCTCGGTCAGGTGGTACACCTCCGGCCGCCCGCGCAGGTTCTCGATGTGCACCCGGAATTTATTGGCAGTCGTCACCGGATCGCGGGGGCTTGGCCGCGAAGGCGGAGCCGCGCACGCACAGGCGGCCGCGCGCGTCCTGCCACAGCTTTTCGTCGGCGTGGAGCCTGCCCAGGGCGCGCGCCACGGCCTGGAACTCGAATTCGCCGAAGTGCTCGGCGATCTCCTGGTAGTACTTCGGTTCCGTCTCGATCAGCTTGAGGATCCGCTCCGCGAGCTGCGCCGCGACCCGCTCGTCGTGGCCGGCGGCCTTCGGCCCGGCGTCGGCCTTGCCCTTGACGTAGTCGGCGATCTTCGCGCGGTCGGCGTGGGCGTAGGCGATGCGCTCGAACCGCTCGCGCGGGATGCCTTCGCCGATGGTGGCGTCGATGCCGACCTTGGCGCCGGTCGGCACCATGCCCGGCGGCGTGACCGCGAGGCTCGGGTCGAGCGGCTTCGCGCGCGCGCCGGGGATGATGATGACGTCCTGGTCGCCCTGCACGCGCGTGGCGATCGCCCATTCGACGTCGGTGGCGTCGAATACGTCGATGTCGTCGTCCACCACCACCACGTGCTTGATGTCCTGCGCGGTCAGGGCGGCGAGGAGCGCGTTCTTGCCTTCGCCGGCCTGCTTCCTGATCGATACGATGGCATGCCAGAAGCCGCAGCCGCCGAGGGTCACGTTGATGTCCTTCACCTGCACCCCGGCGTTCCTGAGTGCCCGGCGGATCGCGGTGTAGCGCGTCGGCGCGGCCAGCCAGGTGTTCTCCCACGGCATGTGCAGCGCGTAGTAGATCGCGTCCTTGCGCCGGGTGATGGCCTTGACCTTCACCAGCGGATTCCAGTGCAGCCCGCCCATCAGGCGCGTGAACTCGCCGAAGCGGCCCTCGGGATGCGTCCAGCCGGTCGGCAGGATCTCGGCCTCGAGCACGATCTCGGCGTCGGCGAGGCAGGGCATGTCGATCGTCTGGCACGTCGTGAGCTCCACCGGCGCGCCGCGGATGCCGCCGGCGATCGCCATCTCGTCCACGCCCAGCGGCGCGCGGAAGCCCGAGCCCATGATCTCGAACGGGTGGGTGCCGATCGAGATCGAGATCGGGCAGGGGCGCCCCGCCTCGAACGCGCGTTGCGCGAACAGGCGCATGTTGTTGGGCGTGACGATGTCGATACCCGTCAGGTTCCGCTCCTTCACCATGAAGCGGTACATGCCGGAGTTGATGCCGTATTCCGGGTCTCTCGCGATCACCACGCCGGCGGTGATCATCGGGCCGCCGTCGTGGATCGAGGACATCGGGATCGGCAGGCGGAACAGGTCCACCTCGCCGTCGGTTTCGATGACTTCCTTGTGGCGCGCGGTCTCCACGGCTTTCGGCTTGATGGGATTGTCGATGCCCTGCTGCAGCCGGTGCTCGATCTCCGGGTAGCTGGCGCAGCCCATGGAGAGGATGGCGCGGTTGCGCGTGCGGATGATGCCGGAGACGACGGGCATGTCGTAGCCGATGACGTTGTGGAAGAGGAGCGCGGTCTCCGCCTGGTCCACCAGCGTGGCGATGTGCCGGATGTCCACCGGCTGGCGGATGTCGGTCAGCTCCTTCCCGGCGCGCAGCCGGTCGAGGAACTGCCGGAAGTTCTCGTGCCGCACGTCCGGTTTTTCCATCTTCATTGTGCCGGGGGCTCCTTCATTCCCTGCCAGCGCTTGATGCGGTTGTGCTCGACGCCGAAGAGGTCGAGCACGCGGCCCACCGTGTGGTTCACCAGGCCGTCCACGGTTTTTGCGCGGCTGTAGAAGGCCGGCACCGGCGGGTAGACGATGCCGCCCATCTCGGTCACCTGGACCATGTTGCGAAGATGCGCGAGGTTGAGCGGCGCCTCGCGGACGATCAGCACGAGGCGCCGGCGCTCCTTGAGGATCACGTCCGCCGCGCGCGAGACGAGATTGTCGGAGAAGCCGAGCGCGACCGCGGCGAGCGTCTTCATCGAGCACGGCGCGATCACCATGCCGTGGGTGACGAACGAGCCGCTCGAGATCGAGGCGCCGACGTCGCGCACGTTGTGCACCACGTCGGCGAGCTTCGCCAGGTCCTTGCGCGTCAGCTTGTGGTCGTACCAGGCGTTGAGCGCGCCGGCGTCGGAGACGATGAGATGAGTTTCCCAGCCGCCGATCGCGCGCAGCGTCTCGAGGATGCGCACGCCGTAGATCGACCCGGTCGCGCCGGTCATCGCGACGATCAGGCGCTTCTTCCGGCCACCGGCCGCTTTCTTGGCGGTTTTCATAATGGAATCAGGCTATATCCTACACGACTGCCCAATGCGTGATGGGTGATGAACCGCGTTACTTGGGCGCGGCCGTAAAGTACGTCCCTCGCCCGCTTGCCACCAGCGCGCCATCCTTGTCGTAGAGGTACGCCTCGGCGGTGGAGTACTGGCTGCCCATGCGCACGGCGCGTGCCTTCGCGGTGAGGTCGCCCGGCATTGCGGCCTTGTGATAGTCCACGCGGATGTCGATGGTCGGCACCGGCCGGCCGAGCTGCGCGGCGATGGCGTAGTCGGCCGCGACATCGATGATCGCGGCGAGGATGCCGCCGTGGGTGTAGCGGCGCTCAGGATTCACCACCCACTCCTCGCGCCACGCCGCCTTCACCTCGATGCCTTCGGCGTCAACCTTCAGCACAGTGAAGTTCAGCCAGCGGTTGAACGGTCCGCGAGTGATCAGTTCCTGAAGCTTTTCCTTAGTGACAGGTTCTTCAGCCATGTACTGGGTCCTATTAGCCCGCTAATCAATTCTAGAGGATGAGTTCCAGATACTCTCCGGGCTTTACCGAAGCAAGGGCCGAGGCGATGCCTGGCACGTGCGCGCTTAACCGCGGCCAGCTCGTCGTGGGCAGCACCAGAACGGCAAGCTTCCGGCCGGACAGGGATTGCTGATGGCGCAGATTCTTGTCGGTGGTTACAAGGACATCAAACCGGCCTTCGGCAGCCGCGAGGAGTTCGCCGTTGGTCAACCGTGACCAGCCGAGCTCGAAGGCGGTTTCGACTTGATGCCCGGAGAAGTGCTGCCTGAGAGGGAGAGGAACGCCTTGGTCGAACAGGATCCGCATTCCGACCGCAACTCAGGCGGTTTGAACGCTTCGTGCCGCGTGCTCGAGGACGGCGTCAACCTGTTCGCGAGTGACGCCGGGAAACCATTTGAGGAATTGGTCGACCGTAGCGCCGCCTTCGAGGTTTTCGAACAGGGCGCTCACCGGCACCCGGGTGCCGCGAAACACCCACGCCCCACTGAGCTTTTGCGGGTCGCGCTCGACGGCCTGGCAGGTGGTCCAATCCAGCATGGGGATACTCTACTTTGAACCGGTCCGCGGAGCAAACCACAAAAGCGGGTGAATGGGTCACAACCCAACAAGCGGCATCTTACCTACCTTTGGAGATATCCTTCGCCGTCGTCTTCAGTATCTCGATGAAGCGCCGGGCGGCGGGGGAGAGGTAGCCGTCCTTTCGGTAAGTCACCATGACGTGGCGCGCGATGGTGAGTTCCTTCACCGGAAGCACAGTTACCGGCAGCGAACGGCTCGTTTGTCGAACCGCCCGGCGAACGCCCTGGCCGAGGAAACCGGCGTAGGCTATCACCCGCCGCCGCACGACACTCGAATTGGAAATCATGGTGAATTGGGGCAGAGGAAGCCCCTTGTTCTCGAACGCGCGAGTGAATGCGTCCCATACCGGCCCACTCGCGCCCGGTCTGACCCACCGTTCTTTCGCAGCCTCGGCGAGAGTCACGCGCCTGCGCCCGGCCAGGCGATGCGTGGTCGAAGCGATGACGACGAATTCATCCTCGTAGAGGGGCTCATGCACGAGATCGTCCGCCTGCGCAGACGGGCTGGTGCTGACGATGAAATCGAGTTCTCCTTTTCGAAGCGCAAGCACCATGGATTCCAGCGACGTCACGGTAACCGTCAGCGCGATCTTGGGCGCTTCGTTAAGCAGGGCAGCGGACGCCACGGCAACCAGTTCCTCGAGGACGCCTACCTGCGTGCTGATGCGCAAGTCTCCCGACCGCCCCTGGCTGAGGTCCGTGATCTCTCGCCCAATGTCCTGGCGCACGAGTCGCAGCCGTTGCAGATGTGACTGCAGGGCACGACCGACCGAGGTCAACTCAACGCCTTTCGGGGTGCCTTTGACCAGTTTTGCCTGCAGGGATTTCTCCAGCCGGCGCAGGCTCATGCTCAGCGCCGGCTGGCTCAGCCCGAGCGCTTCCGCTGCCCGCCCAAGGTGTCCATGTTCGGCAACGACGGCGAAATAGTCGAGGTCCCGTTCGTTCATCTCTATAAGCGGAATTGATTGAGATGGCAAAACCACATAATTGCGTAGATAGATTCCGGGTGTCAACATGCCCGTGATTCTGCACGGCTTACATTGTCGAAGGAGGCTTTCATGAGAACGGTCACGTGGATGCTTGCACTGCTGCTGATGGCTGCTGCGCAAACCGCGGGCGCGCAGGCCTATCCCACGAAACCCGTGCGCATCATGGTGGGATATCCGCCGGGCGGTGGTGTCGATACCGCGGCCCGCATGGTGGCGGGCGCGCTTTCCGGGATCTGGGGTAGTAGCGTGATCGTCGAAAACCGGCCGGGCGCGTCCGGCAACATTGCCACCGAGTACACGGCCAGGGCTGCGCCCGACGGCTACACTCTGGTCCTGTGCAACCTCGGTTCGCACAGCGTCACGCCGGCGCGCTTCAGCAAGAGACTCAATTACGATCCGATCGCGGACTTCGCATTTCCCGCCATGATCGGCGGCGTGCCCAATGTCTTCATGGTGCATCCCTCGATGCCCACGAAAAACCTCAAGGAGTTTGTCGGCTACGCCAGGGCGCATCCCGGCAAGGTGAACTTCGGTTCTTCCGGCGTCGGCGGGTCGCCCCACCTGTCCGTGGAGCTGTTCAAGATGACGAGCGGAATCGATATCGTGCACGTGCCCTACAAGGGAGTGGCGCTGACCCTCGCCGATGTCATGAGCGGGCACATGGAATCCGCGGTCGGCAACCTGGCTGGCGCATCGCTGGCGGCAATCCGGGCGAAGAAAGTACGGCCCCTCGGCGTCACCTCGGCGAGTCGCAATGCGCAGGTGCCGGACGTGCCGACCTTCGCCGAGCAGGGCGTGCCGGATTACGACGTCACGGTTTGGTACGGGATCTGCACCCAGTCGAAGGTGCCGCAGCCGATACTCGCCAAGCTCAACGCCGATCTCAACAGGCTGCTCGGCAGCGGGCCGTTGAAGCAGCGCCTGGAGGATCAGGGCATCACGGTCATGCCCAGGTCACCGGAAGCGTTCGCCGCGCAGGTCAGGTCGGAGATCGCCAAATGGACCTGGGTGGTGCAGCAGGCGAAGCTCGAGTCGGAGTAAGTCACTCATCAGCGGGCGCGAAGCGCCCCCCGGCGACCCATAGGCGTAGCCGCTCCCGGTCGATCTTGTTGGTGCCGGCGAGCGGTAGTTCCTTGAGGAAAAACACGCGCGCGAGTGACGGGAGGCGGTCCCATTCGCCAGCGCGAACCGATGCGTTCGTGTCAGATCAGATTACGCAACGCACGGCCCGAAGGGGTGCGGTAGGTCCTGAAGTGGTGTGCGTCAGTGGTGATGATATCGAATACCCGCAATTGGTCGGCGAGCCAGACGAGCGAAGCGTCGGTCACGTCCATCTCGGCGTCGCTGTATTTCTCGACGAGGGCCGCAATTGGCACGATGGCGGCCGGTGGTAGCTCATGAAGGGTCGCTCCGCCATCCTTGACCCACCGCAGGAACCGCACGCCGGCGTGTGCCGGCAGGAGATGAACGGTTTCGACCAGGACGGGCCAGGTAGTCAGCAGGCTGCCCCGGAACCCGCCGAAGAAGGCGGCGACGCGCGGGTGTTCGCCGTCTCTGCGATTGAACCAGGCGACGAGGGCACCGGTGTCAACGAGCGTGCCTGGCACGGATACGCTGCTTCAGGTGGCGACGGGCGTTGCGCGACAGGTCCTTCGGGCCGTCGAAGCAACCGACCAGCCCGTGCTTCTGCGCAAGCTCCGCCGGCGTCTTCGCACCAGCGCTCCTCGCGAACAGGCCCAGCGCCTCCTTCACGATGCCGCTCGGCGTCTTGCCAGTGGCCGCGCCCAGCCGCTCGATTTCGGCTTGTTCCTGGTCGGATAACCGCACCGAAAGAATCTTCATCAAGGCTCCGAACAAGTGTAATACAGGTCCATCATACACTCGACGGATGCACGGAGCAAGACCGGATCACGGCTTTCCCGGGGCGACTTCCTTGGCTGTCTTCTTCAGGATCTCGATGAACCGCCGGGCGGCGGGGGAGACGTAGGAGTCGTTGCGGTAGATCACGCCGACACGGCGTATACGCTCCAATTCCTTGACGCGAAGCTCGGCAAACCGGACTTCCGGAGACGCTTCTCGTGCCACTCGCGTCGAGCTATAGCCGAGCAGGTTGGTGAAGGATGCAAGATAGTCCCTGAGTGCTAGGGAACCGGTTACCACTGCGATCCGGGGTGGTGGCAAGCCACTTTCTTCGTATCCGCGGCGCATCCGCTGCGTTGCCGGCGAATTGGCCGCCAATATTACCCACCGTTCCTGCGCGAGATCGGTGATGGTTACCCGCTTGCGCGACGCGAGACGGTGATTAACAGAGGTGATGACGACGAATTCGTCCTCAAATAAATGCTCCTCGACGAAATCGTCGCCAAGCGATCCCGTAATTGGACCCACAACCAAATCGAGTTCGCCGTTCCGTAATGCCGAAAGCAACGCGTCCGTCGGCTCGATTGTCACCGCGAACGTGACGTTCGGCGCTTCGACGAACAGCGTCTTGCATGCTGCCGAGACGGGGTAGCGTATGAATCCCAGGACCACGCCGATACGCAGGTGCCCGGCGCGTCCATGACCGATGTCTGCCGCTTCCTGCGCGATGTCATCGAGCGCCAGGCGCAGCCGGCGTACGCGCGACAAAAGTGCAGTTCCGGCCGCAGTGAGGTCAACGCCTTTGGGTGTTCGTTTGACCAGCTTCGCGCCAACTGAGCGCTCCAGTCGGCCCAGGCTCTTGCTGAGGGCGGGTTGGCTCAAACCCAGAGCTTCCGCGGCACGCCCAATGTGGCCGTTCTCGGCAACGACGGAGAAATATTCCATGTCCCGCAATTGATCCTTCATAACTCGAATTCATGAAATTGATAATTCCAGATAATTGCGAGAATCGATATCCGGTGTCAACATGGCTTCGCGATTCGGAGCAGTGCGAGGGGTGCAGCCAGCGATGCAACAAAGGAGAAAAGTCATGATACGACCGATCCTCAGATGCATCAGCGCTGTTCTCGGCGTGGGCCTGTTGCTGCTTGGAATGTCGGCACACGCGCAGCGCGCGTCCAGAAGTTCAGAACCTGGCGCAAATTTGTCGAATGGGCAGGCTTATCCA
>Ga0156023_1110_pt1 | contig 49628 bp, 56 predicted proteins | sample RifCSPlowO2_02_FD_107677 | JGI IMG/M metagenome (GOLD analysis project Ga0156023, IMG submission 107677) | Betaproteobacteria bacterium RIFCSPLOWO2_02_FULL_67_26
ATGATGCGCGACCGCACCGACTGGAACCCTAACGGCGTTCTCGCCGCTTGACACTCAACACAGTTGCTCCGCCCTCATCCCTCGAGGTCAGAATGACTGTTCGTGAAGGGAGCCTCGAAGCGCCCACCCGCCATCCGCTCGACTGGAAATCGCCGGATTTCTACGACGCGGCGAAGCTCGACAAGGAGCTCGAGCGCGTCTTCGAGATCTGCCACGGCTGCCGGCGCTGCGTGAATCTCTGCACCGCGTTCCCGACGCTGTTCGACCTCGTGGACGCGAGCCCGACGCTGGAAGTCGACGGCGTCAGGAAAGAGGATTTGAGCAAGGTCGTCGACCAGTGCTACCTGTGCGACATGTGCTACATGACCAAGTGCCCGTACGTGCCGCCGCATGCCTGGAACGTGGATTTCCCGCACCTGATGCTGCGCGCCAAGGCCATCCGGTTCCGGCGCCACGGGGCGAAGCTCCGCGACAAGCTGCTCTCGAGCACCGATGCGATGGGCAAGCTGGCGACGATCCCGGTCGTCGTGCAGATCGTCAATGCGGCGAACAGGGCTGGATTCGCGCGCGGCCTCATGCAGCAGGCGCTCGGCGTGCACAAGGCGCGCATCCTGCCCGAGTACGCCAGCACGAAGTTCCGCGGCAGCGCGCGGCCCGACTCCTCGTTTCCGGTGCGCGACGGCAAGGGCACGCCGGGCAAGGTTGCGGTGTACTCCACCTGCTACGTGAACTACAACGAGCCCGGGCTCGGGCACGACCTGCTGAAGATACTCGCGCACAACCGGATTCCCGCGGTCCTGGTGGAGAAAGAGGTCTGCTGCGGCATGCCCAAGCTCGAGCTGGGCGATCTCGAAGCGGTGGCGCGCAACAAGGCGGTCAATGTCCCGGTGCTCGCGCGGCTCGCGCGCGAAGGCTACGCCATCCTCACCGCGGTGCCGTCCTGCACGCTCATGTTCAAGCAGGAGCTGCCGCTGATGTTCCCGGACGACGCCGGGGTGAAGGCGGTGGCGGAAGCGATGTTCGATCCCTTCGAGTACCTCGTCGCCCGCCACAAGGACGGCCTGCTCGAGACCAATTTCAGGAAACCGCTGGGCAGGATTTCCTATCACGTGCCGTGCCACCTGCGCGTGCAGAACATGGGGCAGAAGACGCGCGCGCTGCTCGAAATGGTGCCGGATACCCGCGTCACCACCATCGAACGCTGCGCCGGGCACGACGGCACCTGGGGCGTGAAGGCGGAATATTACGAGAATTCGATGAAAATCGGCCGGCCGGTGTTCTGCCAGATGGCGGAAGCCGGCCCCGATTACGTGAGCTCCGACTGCGCCATCGCCGGCCGCCACATCCTGCAGGGGATGGGCGAGACCAAAGCGCAAAAGCAGCATCCCATTACCCTGATACGCATCGCCTACGGCTTGTGACGATGGCACAAATCACCCGCGACAGCCTGATGACGCTGGAGGCCTACGCGAAAGCGCGGCCGGAATTCCGCGCGCGCGTCATGGCGCACAAGCAGAACCGCACGCTCCCCCTCGGCGGCCACCTCACGCTACTCTTCGAGGATGAGCTCACCGTCCGCTACCAGATCCAGGAGATGCTGCGCGCCGAGCGCATCTTCGAGGAGGCGGGCATACGGGACGAGCTCGAGGCCTACAACCCGCTCGTCCCCGACGGCAGCAACTGGAAGGCGACCCTGATGATCGAGTATCCCGACGTCGCGGAGCGGGCCCGCATGCTCGCCCGGCTGATCGGCATCGAGGACCGGGTCTGGGTGCAGGTCGCGGGCCACGCGCGGGTCTACGCCATCGCCGACGAGGACCTCGAGCGCGACACCGCCGAGAAGACTTCCGCTGTCCATTTTCTGCGCTTCGAGCTCGATCGCGCCATGGCCCGGGCATTGACGGAGGGCGCCGGGCTCGCCGTCGGCGTGGATCATCCCGAGTACGCGGCGACAGTGGCGAGCGTGGGACCCGCGATGAGCGCGTCCCTTGCCGCCGACCTGTCCGCGTAGCGCCTCGACGCGGCGATTGTCCGCGTCGCGCGCTACTTGCTAAGCTTGGGCATGGACTTCTTGCATAAGGCGCTCGCCGTGGCGCTGCTGGCGGGGTTGCTGGCCGCGCCGGCCCGCGCGCAATGGCGCGAGTGGGACAGCGACTTCGACGAGGACAAGAAGCCGTGGAAGGAGATCGAGGCGAAAATCCCCCCTTACCCCAAGCCCGCGAATCTGCTGCCGTTCGAAGGGGGCGGGGCCAGTCCGCACCGCTTTTTCATCGACGCGCAGTCGTTGTCCATAGGCGAGGACGAGGTGGTGCGGTACACCCTCGTGGTCAGGACCGCGGGCGGAGCCACCAATGTCAGCTACGAAGGCATACGGTGCGATCAACGCCATCAGAAGTACTACGCCACCGGGCGCGCGGACGGCACCTGGGAGCGTGCGCGCAATTCCCAATGGCGCCGCATCGAGCTGCGGGAGGTCAACCGCCATCATAACGTGCTGTATCAGGATTACCTGTGCGCCGGCGAGGGGCGCAAGTCGACGGTGAGGAGCGTGGAGGAAGCGCTGCAGCGGCTCAAGTACGGCTCGCCGCGTCCCGCGGACGCTGGCTGAGAACCCGCGCGCCGCCGCGCTCGAACCGTGGTTTCGGCCCCTCGCTGTTACAGCAGGACCAGGTTGTCCCGGTGGATGAGCTCCGGCTCGTCCACGTAGCCGAGCTTCGCTTCGATCTCGCCGGACGCGGTGCGCAGGATGCGGCGCGCGTCGGCCGCGCTGTAATTGACGAGCCCGCGCGCGACCTCGCGCCGCGACTCGTCGAGGCAGCTCACGACCTCTCCGCGCTCGAATTCCCCGCTGACCTCGCATACGCCGATCGGCAGCAGGCTCTTGCCCCGCGCCGTCAACGCCTTTACGGCGCCGGCGTCGAGCACCAGGCTGCCGCGGACCTGCAGGTGGTCGGCGAGCCATTGCTTGCGGGCGGCAAGCGTGGCCCGTTCCGCGACGAGCTGGGTGCCGATGCGCTCGCCGCGCGCGAGCCGCGGCAGCACGCTGTCCTCGTGCCCGGAGGCGATCACGGTGTGCGCGCCGCTGCGCGCGGCGCGCTTGGCGGCGAGCACCTTGGTCAGCATGCCGCCCAGCGCGATGGCGCTGCCCGTGCCGCCCGCCAGGCGCTCGAGCGCGGGGTCGCCCGCCTGTCCGTCGGCAACCAGCGTCGCGGCGCCGTCCTTGCGCGGGTCGCGGTCGTAGAGGCCGGCCTGGTCGGTGAGTATCACCAGGGCGTCGGCCTCGACCAGGTTGGTGACGAGCGCCGCCAGCGTGTCGTTGTCGCCGAAGCGGATCTCGTCGATGGCGACCGTGTCGTTCTCGTTGATGATCGGGACCACGCCGAGGGCGAGCAGGGTGCGCAGCGTGGAGCGCGCGTTGAGGTAGCGCTTGCGGTCGGTAAGGTCCTCGTGGGTGAGCAGGATCTGGGAGGTCATCAGCGCGTGCTTGCGGAAGCACGTCTCGTAGGCCTGGATCAGGCCCATCTGCCCGACGGCCGCCGCCGCCTGCAGCTCGTGCAGCGCGTGCGGCCGCTTGTGCCAGCCGAGCCGCTGCATGCCGGCGGCGATCGCCCCGCTCGAAACCAGCACCACCTGGCGTCCGGACCGCCGGAGCTCCGCGACCTGCTCCGCCCAGCGCGAGAGCGCGGCAAGGTCGAGGCCGCGGCCCTGGTCGGTGACCAGGCTCGAGCCGACCTTGACGACGATGCGCTTCGCTGTTTTCAGTATGGATGGCACCATTGATCCCCCGGTCCTATCCCGCTCGTCGCCGGGTTCTCGCCTTGATCCGGGTTGCCCCGGCGTCCGCTGTGTCCGCCGGGGTCTGAGTTTTCTGCAGCTCCAGGTGTTTCATCACCGCGAACGCCAGCTCCCGGCAGCCCTCGCCGGTGAGCGCGGAAATGATAAAGCTTTTGCCCTTCCATCCCAAATCCTTCAGGAAGCGCTTGACCGTTCGGGCGCGCGCTTCCGCGGGGACCATGTCGATCTTGTTCACCACCACCCAGCGCGGCTTGCGGTAGAGCGACTCGTCGTACTTCCGGAGCTCATCCACGATCGCTCTCGCATCGCGCACGGGGTCGGTGCCGGCATCGAGCGGCGCGATGTCCACCAGGTGCAGCAGCAGGCGCGTGCGCGCGAGATGGCGCAGGAACTGGTGTCCGAGCCCGGCCCCCTCGGCGGCACCCTCGATCAGGCCCGGGATATCGGCGAGCACGAAGCTGCGGTTGATGTCCGCCCGCACCAGGCCGAGGCTCGGCGCGAGCGTGGTGAAGGGGTAGTCGGCCACCTTGGGGCGTGCCGCCGAAAGGGCGCGAATCAGCGTGGACTTGCCGGCGTTGGGCATCCCGAGCAGCCCCACGTCGGCGAGGAGCTTCAGCTCGAGCTTGAGACGCCGGTGCTCGCCTTCGCCGCCGCGCGTGAACTGGCGCGGCGCGCGATTGGTGCTCGACTTGAAGTGCAGATTGCCGATGCCTCCCGCGCCGCCCGCCGCGAGCAGCGCGCGCTCGCCGTCGTGCGCGAGATCGGCGATGGTCTCGCCCGTCTCCAGGTCGCTCACGACCGTGCCGACCGGCACGCGGAGCAGGACATCGGCCGCCGATTTCCCGTACTGGTCCGAGCCGCGACCGTTCTCGCCGTCCCGGGCGCGATGGATGCGCGCGTAGCGGTAATCGACCAGCGTGTTGATGTTGCGGTCAGCGACCGCATGGACGCTGCCGCCGCGCCCGCCGTCCCCGCCGTCAGGACCGCCGCGCGGCACGAACTTCTCGCGCCTGAAGCTGGCCACGCCATCGCCGCCCTTGCCGGCGTGGATCTCGATGATCGCTTCGTCGATGAATTTCATTCTGGCACCGCAAACAAAAAAGCCCTGTCGCGTGACAGGGCTCTTGGCGGGCGCCGTTCCGATCAGGCGGGAACGACGCTCACCATGGTGTTGTTGCCCGGTCCCTTCTGAGCGAACTGCACGCGCCCCGCCACCTTGGCGAACAGCGTGTGGTCGCGCCCGATGCCGACGTTCGTGCCGGGGTGCACCTGCGTCCCGCGCTGGCGCACGATGATGGAGCCGGCGGGCACCAGTTCACCGCCGTAGCATTTCACGCCCAGGCGCTTCGATTGCGAATCGCGGCCGTTGCGCGAGCTGCCGCCTGCTTTCTTGTGTGCCATTGCTTATTCCTCTGTTCGCACTTGTAGGGGTGCACGAGGGGAGTATCCCCTCGTTCCTCACCTACGCAATGCCGAGAATCTCGATCTCGGTGTAGTTCTGGCGGTGCCCCTGGCTCTTGCGGTAGTGCTTGCGGCGCTTCATCTTGAAGATGTGCACCTTGTCGCCGCGGCCCTGCTTGAGCACCCTGGCCTTGACCGTGGCGCCGGCCACGAGCGGAGTGCCGACCTTGAGCGTGTCGCCGTCGGCGACCACCAGCACCTGGTCGAGCACGATCTCCTGCCCGACGTCGGCAGCGAGGCTCTCGATCCGGAGCTTTTCGCCGGCGCTGACCCGGTACTGCTTGCCGCCGGTCTTGACCACCGCGTACATATCGCGACCCTGTAAGGCCTGGTTGGGAAAGGCGCGCATTCTACAAAAAGCGCACTGAATAGTCAAAGAATATCGTGCATGCGAACTCCCGTCCGGGGTTTCCCATCAAAGGGCTGGTATCATCCCACCCTCTTTTTCGCGGGCATGACGGTGACACTCGAGGCGATACGCGAATTCGTCGCGGCGGACATGCGCGCCGTGGACGACGTGATCCGCGCCCGTCTCGGTTCCGATGTCTTGTTGATCCGGCAGGTGGCGGAGTACATCGTGGGCGGCGGCGGCAAGCGCCTGCGCCCGCTGCTGTTGCTGCTCTCCGCCGGCGCCTTCGGCTACCGCGGGCCGCACCGCCACGAGCTTGCCGCGGTGGTCGAATTCATTCATACCGCAACGCTCCTGCACGACGACGTGGTGGACGAATCCGGCCTGCGGCGCGGGCAGCCCACGGCCAACGCGCTGTTCGGCAACGCGGCCGCCGTCCTGGTCGGCGATTTCGTCTACTCGCGCGCTTTCCAGATGATGGTGGAGGTGGACAGCCTGCGCGTGCTGCGGGTGCTGGCGGACGCAACCAACGTCATCGCCGAGGGCGAGGTGATGCAGCTCATGAATTGCCACAACCCCGACATCGTGGAGAGCGGCTACCTCGAAGTGATCCGTTGCAAGACGGCCAAGCTGTTCGAAGCCGCCACGCGGCTCGGCGCGATCCTGGGCGCCGCGCCGCGCGAGCAGGAAGACGCGGTTGCCGGCTACGGGATGCATCTCGGGACCGCGTTTCAGCTGATCGATGACGTGCTCGATTATTCGGGCGAGCAGTCGGCAATCGGCAAGAACGTGGGCGACGACCTGGCGGAGGGCAAGCCCACGCTCCCGCTCATCTACTGCATCCAGCACGGCACGCCCGGGCAGGCGCAGCTCGTGCGGCACGCCATCGAGCACGGCGGCCGCGACGGGCTGGCAGCGGTGGTCGAGGCGATCCGTTCCACCGGCGCGCTCGATTACGCGCGGGACCAGGCGCGCCGGGAATCGCGCGCCGCGTGCGACGCGATCGCGCGCCTGCCGCATTCAAGGCAACGCGAATATTTGCTACAATTAGCGGACTTCGCGGTGACGCGGACGTTTTGACACGCGGCCAAGCCGCGTGTTTTTTTCTTTCAGTCGGGGTGTAGCGCAGCCTGGTAGCGCACTGCGTTCGGGACGCAGGTGTCGGAGGTTCAAATCCTCTCACCCCGACCATTTCTTTCCACCTCCGCCCGGCCGCCGGGTGAAGCCACGAGGCGCCGGCTCGACGCTCGGCGGGGGTTGGGGCAAACTAAATCCTCAATGGCCAAGATCATCCTGCTCGTCCTCGGAGTGCTGCTCGCGTACTGGATCCTGAAGAGCTACCGCCGCCGCGTCGACCGCCGCGAATCGCAGGCGCCGGCCGCGGGGCCCGAGGACATGGTGCGTTGCGCCCACTGCGGCGTGCACCTGCCGCGCGGCGAGAGCCTCACCACGCAGGGCAGCTTCTACTGCTCGGCCGATCACGAGCGGGCGCACCGTGCCGGGGAGCGCGCCTGATGGCGCCGGTCGGCGCACAGCGCCCCGAAATGTGGGAGGCGTATGCGGCCGCCCCCCCCGGAGAGCAATCCGAGCCGTTCTGGCGCTCGCTGTTCTATTTCAACGTCTACCGCCTGCTGGTCGCGCTGCTGCTGCTCGCCGTGGCGATCTGGGGCGGCAACCTGTGGTTCGGCTCGCGCAACCTGACGCTCTTCATCGTCGCCAACGTCGCCTACGTGGTGTTCTCGGTCGCGTGCTTCGTGCTGATCAGCGCGCGCCGCAGCTTCAACCTGCAGCTGGCGCTGCAGGTGGCGGGCGACGTCGGCTTCATGATGCTCCTGCTCTACGCGAGCAGCGGCATCTCCAGCGGGCTGGGGCTCCTGCTGCTGACCACGCTCGCCGGGGCGGGCCTGATCAGCCGCGGGCGCCTGACGCTGTTCTTCGCCGCGCTGGCCGCGATCGGGGTGCTGCTCGAGCACACCTACGAGGTGCTGCAGCTCGACGCGCCGGAGACCCAATACGTGCAGGCCGGGCTGCTGGCCGCGGCGTACTTCGCGATCGCCTGGCTCGCTCACGCCCTCGCGCGCTACACCGTGGCGAGCGAGCAGCTCGCGGCGCAGCGCGAGGTCGACCTCGCCAACATGGAACAGGTGAACGAGCTCGTGATCCGCGACATGCAGGACGGCGTGCTGGTGGTGGACGAGCGCGGCGTGATCCGCCAGTGCAACGCGCGCGCCGAGCGGCTGCTCGGCCCGTTGCCGCGCGGGCGCGGGGAGACGGCGCTCGGCGAGTACGTGCCGGCACTCGCCGCGCAATTCGGGGCGTGGCGCGTGCGCGCGGGCGTGGATGCCGGCCCGCGAACGACCTTCGGGGGGAACATCAGCGCGCGTTTCGTGTCGATCGGCGGCAGCCGGCAGGTCGGCGCGGTCATCTTTCTCGAGGACCAGAGCCGCATCCAGGCGGAGGCGCGCCAGCTGAAGCTCGCCGCGCTGGGGCGCCTCACCGCCAACATCGCGCACGAGGTCCGCAACCCCCTCGGCGCGATCAGCCACGCCGCGCAACTGCTGCAGGAGGAGCCCGCCGTGACCGATACCGCGGCGCGGCTCATCACCATCATCAACGAGAACAGCCACCGCCTCGACCGCATGGTGAACGACGTGTTGAGGCTCAATCGCGGCGACCGCGCGCACCGCGAGCGCTTCAAGCTCGGCGATTTCCTGCGCGGCTTCGTCGAGCAGTTCTCGCAAATCGAGAAGATCGAACCCGCCGTCTTCACGATCGAGCATGCGACCGACCCCGAAATCCTGTTCGACCGCAGCCACCTCAACCAGGTCATGTGGAACCTGTGCCGCAACGCCCTGCGCCACTCGCGCCGCGGCCCCGCGAGCATCGCGATCCGCGTCGCGGAGGCGCGCGAGGGCAGTATTGTAAAATTGGACGTGGTCGACGACGGGCCGGGCGTGGCGCCCGAGACGCGGGCGCAGTTGTTCGAGCCGTTCTTCACCACCGCGGCCGGGGGCACCGGCCTCGGCCTCTACATTGCGCGCGAGGTGTGCGAGGCGAACGGCGCCACGCTCGACTACGTCGAAACCCCGCGTGGCGCGCAGTTCACCGTGCAGTGCTGGGCGGGTTAGACCAATGAGCGCGAAATCACAGGTCCTGGTCGTCGACGACGAAGCCGATATCCGCGAGCTGCTCGGGCTGACGCTCGCGCGCATGGGGCTCGACGCGCACTGCGCCTCGAGCACCCGGGAAGCCTGCGCCCTCCTCGCGAAGAACAGCTATGACCTGTGCCTGACCGACATGCGCCTGCCCGATGGCGACGGGCTCACGGTGGTGGACTACGTCGCCAAGAATCATCCCCATCTGCCGGTCGCCGTGATCACCGCGCACAGCAGCGCCGAGAACGCGGTGGCGGCGTTGAAGGCCGGCGCGTTCGACTATCTCGCCAAGCCGGTCTCGCTCGACCAGCTGCGCACGCTGGTGCGCTCCGCGCTGAAACTGCCCCGGGCCGCCCCGCGCCGGGCGCAGGGCGAGGACGCGCCCGCGCAACCGGGGGCGCCGCAGTTGATCGGGGTGTCCGGCCCGATGCAGGCGGTGCGTGCAATGATCGACCGCCTCGCGCGCACCCAGGCGCCAATCCACATTGGCGGCGAATCCGGCAGCGGCAAGGAGCTGGCGGCGCGGCTGATCCATGTCAAGGGCCCGCGCGCCGACGGGCCGTTCATCCCGGTCAATTGCGGCGCCATTCCCGAGAACCTGATGGAGAGCGAATTCTTCGGCTACCGGAAGGGCGCCTTCACCGGGGCCGCCGCCGACCGCGACGGGTTTTTCCAGGCCGCGAACGGGGGCACGCTCTTTCTCGACGAGGTGGCGGAACTGCCGCTGCCGATGCAGGTCAAGCTGCTGCGCGCGATCCAGGAGAAGAAGGTGCGCAAAGTGGGCTCCCCCGGCGAGGAATCGGTGGATGTTCGCATCATCAGCGCCACCCATCGCAACCTCGGGGACGAGGTCAAGAACGCCAAGTTCCGGCAGGACCTCTACTATCGCCTCAACGTGATCGAGTTGAGAATGCCCGCGCTGCGGGAGATGCGCGAGGACGTTCCGCTGCTCGCCGAAGCCATGCTCAAGCGGCAGATCGCGGCGAGCGGCGCGCGGGCGCCGCGGCTGTCGGCGGCGGCGCTCGAGCGCCTGGGCGGCTACGACTTTCCCGGCAACGTGCGCGAGCTGGAAAACGTGCTGGAGCGGGCGCTCGCGCTCACCGCCGGGGCGGAGATCCGGGCCGAAGACCTGCAGCTCGCGCCGGCGCGCGTCGTGCCCGAGACGGCGCCGCCCGCGCTGACCGGCTTGCCGCTGCAGGAGCGGCTCGATGCGGTGGAGCGGCAGGCCATCCTCGCGGCCCTGGAGCAGACACGGTACAACCGCACCGCGGCCGCCAAGCTGCTCGGCATCACCTTCCGGGCGCTGCGCTACCGGATGGAGAAGCTCGGGATGAAGGACGAACTCGACGCCAAGGGCTGACGGCAGTGAAGCGGGAACGGGGAAGGGGGAAGGGAAAAGTCAGGTCCCGGGCCGCCTTCGTCATCGCCGATGAAGGGCTGGTCGAAAATGTCCGCTATATCCCTTCGCCCAATTGCGACGAGCGCCCCGCGGGCTGCGCCATAGATCTCCTGGTCATCCATTACATCAGCCTGCCGCCGGGGGCGTTCGGCGGTTCGGGCATCATCGATCTGTTCACCAATCGGCTCGACCCGGCCGCTCACCCGGACTACGCGGGCCTCGCCGGGCTCAGGGTGTCATCGCATTTCCTGGTTCGCCGCGGCGGGGAGCTCATCCAGTTCGTGCCGTGCGCGAAGCGCGCCTGGCACGCCGGCGAATCGAGCTGGAAGGGGAGGCGCCGCTGCAACGATTTCTCGATCGGCATCGAGATGGAAGGCACCGGCGAGGTGCCTTTCACCGACGCGCAGTACGAGCGGCTGGCGGCGCTGGCGCGCGCGCTGACGGCGCGCTATCCGATAGCGGATAGCGTCGGGCATTCCGACGTGGCGCCCGGTCGGAAGCACGACCCGGGGCCGCGCTTCGACTGGCCGCGCTATCGAAGACTGCTGCAAGCGGGCCGCCGAAAACGCCCTTGAAAAGGGCGTTTCCATAGGGCATTTCGAACCGTTGTCCACAGCCCCGGGACGGGGCTGTCCGCGTCTTTCCTAGTGGTTCGGGCCGCTGCTCAAACCGTGAGCAGTTTCGCCCTTTTTTTCATCACCTTGCTGGCGCTTTTTCCCAATAAATCGAGGATTTAAGAAATAGTTCAAAAAGCTATTGCTTTCGAAAAATCAGACTACTAGAATTTGTCCGAAAATGATCTGCAACCACAATATGTTGTGGTTGCGGGTGGAGCAGAGGATCAAGGTTGGGGAGGAGAACCTCCCCTTGAGTCCAAAAAAACTTAAAGCTCAAGGAGTTACGTAATGCAGCTCGCTACCGAATCGGCCCTGGTTGCCCCCGCCGCCAGCTTGGCCCTGAACGAAACCCCTGCCGCACGCGACGCGCGCTTCGACTCGTACAAGATCATCCGCCGCAACGGCTCGGTGGCGGGCTTCGAGCCCTCGAAGATCTCCATCGCGATGACGAAAGCGTTCATCGCGGTGAACGGCGGCCAGGGCGCCGCTTCCGCGCGCGTGCGCGAGCAGGTCGCGATCCTCACCGAGAACGCGGTCGCCGCGCTGATGCGGCGCCAGCCCTCGGGCGGGACCTTCCACATCGAGGACATCCAGGACCAGGTCGAGCTCGCCCTCATGCGCGCCGGCGAGCACAACGTCGCGCGTGCCTACGTGCTCTACCGCGATGAGCGGGCGAAGGAGCGCGCGAAGCAGCGCGAGGCGCTGGAGACGGACCGGCGCGCGCGCGAGCCGGCGATCAGCGTGAAGGAGGGCGGCCAGTTGAAGCCGCTCGATCTCGCGCGGATCACGGCGCTGGTGCGCGACGCGTGCGAGGGCCTCGGGCGCGAGGTCAGCGCCGAGCCGATCCTGCAGGCGATGCAGCGCGACCTCTACGACGGCGTGCCGATGGACGAAGTGAGGAAATCGCTGATCCTCGCCGCGCGCGCGCTGATCGAGCAGGACCCGGGCTACAGCTACGTCACCGCGCGCCTGCTGCTGCACACGCTGCGCCTCGAGACGCTCGGTGAAGAGGTCACCCAGTCGGAAATGCACAGGCGCTACGCCGAGTACCTGCCGGAATTTGTCCGCCAGGGCATCGCCGCGGAGCTGCTCGACGAGCGGCTCTCCGGCTACGACCTGAAGTGCCTGGGCGCGGCGCTCGACGCCAACCGCGACCTCAAGTTCGCCTACCTCGGGCTGCAGATCCTCTACGACCGCTATTTCCTGCACGTGCGCGGGCGCCGCATCGAGCTGCCGCAGGTGTTCTACATGCGCGTGGCGATGGGGCTCGCGCTGAACGAGCCCGAGGACCAGCGCGAGGCGCGCGCGATCGAGTTCTACAACGTGCTGTCCTCCTTCGATTTCATGAGCTCGACGCCGACGCTGTTCAATTCCGGCACGCGCCGCGCGCAGCTCGCGAGCTGCTACCTGACCACCGTTTCCGACGACCTCGACGGCATCTACGAGGCGATCAAGGAGAACGCGCTGCTGCAGAAGTTCGCCGGCGGGCTCGGCAACGACTGGACGCCGGTGCGCGCGCTGGGCTCCCATATCAAGGGCACCAACGGCAAGAGCCAGGGCGTGGTGCCGTTCCTGAAAGTGGTGAACGACACCGCGGTCGCGGTCAACCAGGGCGGCAAGCGGAAGGGCGCGGTGTGCTCGTACCTCGAGACCTGGCATCTCGATATCGAGGAATTCCTCGAGCTCAGGAAGAACACCGGCGACGACCGCCGCCGCACCCACGACATGAACACCGCCAACTGGGTGCCTGACCTCTTCATGAAGCGCGTGATGGAGGGGGGCGACTGGACGCTGTTCTCGCCCTCCGACGTGCCGGACCTGCACGACAAGTTCGGGAAAGCCTTCGAGAAGGCCTACGTCGAGCACGAGGCGAAGGCCGCGCGCGGCGAGATCAAGCCCTACAAGAGGGTCCAGGCGACGACGCTGTGGCGCAAGATGCTGACGATGCTGTTCGAGACCGGGCATCCGTGGATCACGTTCAAGGACCCGTGCAACCTGAGGAGCCCGCAGCAGCACGTGGGCGTGGTGCACAGCTCCAACCTCTGCACCGAGATCACGCTGAACACCGGCGCCGACGAGATCGCGGTCTGCAACCTCGGCTCGGTCAACATGCCGGCCCACCTTGACGCGTCCACCGGCCGCATGGACATGGAGAAGCTGAAGCGCACGGTCGGCACCGCGATGCGCATGCTCGACAACGTCATCGACCTCAATTTCTACAACGTCAACAAGGCGCGCAACTCCAACTTCAAGCACCGGCCGGTGGGTCTCGGCATCATGGGCTTCCAGGACTGCCTGCACCTGCTGCGCATTCCCTACGGCTCGCAGGCGGCGGTGGATTTCGCCGACCGCTCGATGGAAGCGGTCGCCTACACGGCGTACCAGGCCTCGGCCGATCTCGCGGAAGAGCGCGGGGCGTATTCGACGTTCAAGGGCTCGCTGTGGGACCGCGGCATCCTGCCGTTCGACACCCTGAAGCTGCTGGCCGAGGAGCGCGGCGGCTACGTCGAGTGCGACATGTCCACCACGCTCGACTGGGAAGGGCTGAAGAAGCGCGTGCAGCAGGCCGGCATGCGGAACTCGAACTGCCTCGCGATCGCGCCCACCGCGACCATCGCCAACATCACCGGGCTGTCGCAGTGCATCGAGCCGACCTACCAGAACCTCTACGTCAAGTCGAACCTCTCGGGCGAGTTCACGGTGGTGAACGAGTTCCTGGTGCGGGACTTGAAGAAGCTCAGTCTGTGGGACGAGGTGATGATCGCGGACCTCAAGTACTTCGACGGCTCGCTCGCCAGGATCGACCGCATCCCGCCGGAGGTGCGCAACCTCTACGCCACGGCGTTCGAGATGGATCCCAAGTGGCTGGTCGAGTGCGCGGCGCGGCGGCAGAAGTGGGTGGACCAGTCGCAGTCTCTCAACATCTACATGGCGGGCGCCTCGGGCAAGCGGCTCGACGACACCTACAAGCTGGCGTGGATCCGCGGGCTGAAGACGACCTACTACCTGCGCACGCTCGGCGCCACCTCGGCGGAAAAGTCCACGGTCACGACCGGGCAGCTGAATGCGGTCACCTCCGACGGCGTGGCGACGGACGCGAAGTTCTGCTCGATCGACAATCCCGAGTGCGAGTCCTGCCAATAGGGGGTTATCCGCCGCGAGTCACGATACACAGGGAAGTGCTTCACCGGCGCAAACGGCCCGTTCACCGATAACACCGATAAAGAACCGGCCCGCGCGTGAGGTAAGTGTCCACCCATAAGGTCAATAAAGGAGACTGAAAGATGCTGCAATTCGGGGAGCAACAGACGATAGCCGCCGTGACCGGCGCGGGCGTGCAGCCCGCCGCGCGCGCGCCCATCCGGCAGCCGGAAGTCGACGCGCAGTTGCGCCGCGTCAACGTCGCGGACAAGCGCGTCATCAACGGCAGCACCGATGTCAACCAGCTGGTGCCGTTCAAGTACAAGTGGGCGTGGGAAAAGTACCTCTCCGCCTGCGCCAACCACTGGATGCCGCAGGAAATCCAGATGAGCCGCGACATCGCGCTGTGGAAGGACCCCAACGGCCTGACCGAGGACGAGCGGCGCATCGTCAAGCGCAACCTCGGCTTCTTCGTGACCGCCGACTCGCTCGCGGCGAACAACATCGTGCTCGGCACCTACCGCCACATCACCGCGCCCGAGTGCCGCCAGTACCTGCTGCGGCAGGCGTTCGAGGAGGCGATCCACACCCATGCCTACCAGTACATCGTGGAGAGCCTGCAGCTGGACGACGGCGAGATCTTCAATGCCTACCGCGAGATCCCGTCGATCCGCGACAAGGACGAGTTCCTGATCCCGTTCATCGAGACGCTGACCGACCCCACGTTCAGGACCGGCACGCCGGAGGCGGACCAGAAACTGCTGAAGAGCCTGATCGTGTTCGCGTGCCTGATGGAAGGCATGTTCTTCTACGTCGGCTTCACGCAGATCCTCTCGCTCGGGCGGCAGAACAAGATGACCGGCTCGGCCGAGCAGTACCAGTACATCCTGCGCGACGAGTCCATGCACTGCAATTTCGGCATCGACCTCATCAACACGATCAAGCTGGAGAACCCGCACCTGTGGACGCCGGATTTCCGCGACGAGCTGCGCGAGATCTTCAAGACCGGCGTCGAACTCGAATACCGCTATGCCGAGGACACCATGCCCCGCGGCGTGCTGGGGCTGAACTCCGGGATGTTCAAGGAGTACCTGCGGTTCATCTGCAACCGTCGCAGCCAGCAGATCGGGCTCGAGCCGCTGTTCGAGGGCGTCTCGAACCCGTTCCCGTGGATGGCGGAGATGATCGATCTCAAGAAGGAGCGGAATTTCTTCGAGACGCGCGTGATCGAGTACCAGACGGGCGGCGCGCTCAACTGGGACTGATCCCGTTACAACCCAATATTCCAGGCTTGGAAGACTGAACTGCCGGCGCAACCAGGACTGATGAATTCGATGGGACCGCTACAGAGGGTTGTAACGGGACTGACGCAACGAGGGAAACAGGAACAAGGGCGCTCGTTTATCAACCAACTGGGAGGCGACTTGGGTTCGAGCCTGCTGAACCGGCGTTACCGCAGACGCAGACAGAGCATGATGCATACCATTACCGAGTGCCGCGCCGAAAGCGGCTACACCCTCTGGCTCCGCTTCGACGACGGCCTGGAGGGCAGCGTCAACCTCGGCGACCTGGTGCTCACCGATTCGTACCTGGCGATCTCCGACGAGGAAACCTTCTCGCGCGTCGCGATCGACCCGATCTCGAACGCGGTGACCTGGAGCGGCGGCATCAAGCTGGATCCCGAGGTGCTGTACCGGGACCTGGCGAGCAGGACCCAAGCGGCGCGCCATTGAAAGGCCCTGGACGCCGCCGCGCGGGCAACCGACTGGAGGACTGAATGGCGAAAGCGAAAAGGCGAGCCGGCAAGAGGAAGGCGGCGAAGAAAAAGAAGATCGCCCGGCGCAAGCCGGCCGCGCGGCGCGGCGCGAGGCGCAAACCCGCCGCGCCCCGTCCGGCCTCCCCCCCGATGGCGCCGCGCCCGGTCGTGATACCCGGCGCGTGGCCGTTCCCGATGGGCAGCAAGCCCTGACAGATCCGGAGGCGATGCGCCGGTCTGTCTCCGCGCGTTCGAACGGACGGACATTCCGCCGTTCAACGCGCGGTCCTGCCAGGAAGTACCCGCCTTGATCTAGCGCAATACCCCCGCCGCCCGTGACCGTAGAATGGCCTACTGCGCCGGGCGCGTGACGCCCGCGCATCCAATCCGGGAGGGGCACATGAAAGCAGGCTGGATCGTCACGCTGGTATTCGTCGTCGCAGGTTCATTCGGAAATGCGGCATACGCCGCCTCCGCCGACGTCGTCGTTCGCTCCACCAAGGGCGAGTTCAAGGAGGTGAAGGAGCGCGTGCTGCACGCGATCGAAGGCCGCGGCCTCGTCTTGAACTACACCGCGCGCATCGGGGCCATGCTCGAGCGCACCGGCAAGGATATCGGGGCCGCGCGACGGGTCTACGCGGACGCCGAATTGCTCGAATTCTGCAGCGCGAAGGTCTCGCGCGACACGATGGAGGCCGACCCGCGCAACATCGTGTTCTGCCCGTACGGCATCGCGGTCTACGCGCTGCCGAAGGAGCCGGGCAAGGTGTACCTCGCGTATCGCCGCCCGGGCGGGTCCGGCGCGGAGCGCTCGGCAAAATCGTTGCGGGCGGTGGACAAGCTTCTCGCGGATATCGTAGGCGAAGCCCTAAAGTAGAGAATTGAACCGCCGCGGCGCAGAGAGAAACAAGAATAAGAATTAGCCGCCGATGAACCCCGTTAGAGGCCCGGCCTCTAACGGGGTGAACGCCGGTACACGCCGATAACAACAAGAGAAAATAGACAAGATTAACGGGTCGCCACGGATCTTGTTTGAGCCACGCGGTGGAGCGGCCGGGTGCATCCGGCTTGACTTCCGCGGGACCTTATGGTCAACTTAAGATGAACTTAGGGAATTCTGAATGAACATCACCATTAACGCCAAGCAATTGCGCGCCTCGTTGCCGAAACTGGTTGAGCGCGTAAGTCGGGGTGCGCGGTTTACCGTGCTTTATCGCAGCCGCCGGGCGTTTCAAATCGTGCCGATTGACGAAGCGGACACGCCGCGTGTAGCACTTCAATCCGACCCGCTGTATCGCGCCAAGGCGGTGGGCAGATCAAGTGACGGCAAGGCTTCCGGCGATCACGACGCCATTCTGTACGGTCGATGAAGGGCCTGTTCGTTGACACCGCGGGCTGGATGGCTTGCGCCGACGCGGGAGACTCTTCGCACGCGCTGGCTTGCGAGGCGCGCGATTCAGCGCTGCAGCAAGGCGTCTTGCTGGTGACGACGGATTACGTCATGGACGAAACGTTGACGATCATCCGGATGCGTTTGGGATTGCCAGCCGCGAAAGCGTGGTGGGGGCAAGTCGAAGGCAGTTCGCGGCTGCGGTGGGAATGGATCGGGATGGAGCGCGCCGAGAAGGCGCGAAAAGCGTTCTTTCGTTACCGCGACAAGAACTACTCCTTCACCGATTGCACCAGCTTGGTGGTGATGCAGGAGCTGCGCCTCAAGCAGGCGTTGACCACCGACCGTCATTTCCGGCAGATGGGGTTTCAGGTCTTGCCGCATTCCGCGGAATAGGCGCTGTCGCCCCCGCCTCAAAGCCTTTGTCCCCACGAGAAGCAACGTCCCAACGAGGGCACCAGTTCTGGATTCTTGTCTTGTTTCACTTGGCGCGCTTGGCGGTTCAATTTTGATCTTGCTTCTCTCGGCGCCTTGGCGGTTCCATTCTTGTTCTTATTTTTCCTCCGTGTCCTCCGCGGTTAGAGGTTCTTCCACAGCTCCGCAAAGGCGCTGACCGCCGCGTCGACGTCGGGGGCGGAGATGTGGCGGTGCGTGACGAAGCGCAGGACGTGGATGTCGGCCGGCGCGACCAGCACGCCCTTCGCCTTCAGGTCCGCCGACCACTGCGCCGCCCGGCGCCCGCTCTTCCTCACGTCCGCCCGCACCAGGTTCGTCTCGACGTCCTTCGGGTCGCACAGGCTCGCGTCGATGCGGTGGAAGCCTTCGGCCAGGCGCTTCGCGCTCTGGTGGTCCTCGGCGAGCCGGGCCGTCATCGTCTCCAGCGCGACGATGCCGGCGGCGGCAAGCGGCCCGGCCTGGCGCATGTTGCCGCCGACCATGCGGCGGCAGGCGCGCGCCCGCTCGATGAACGCCGCGGTGCCGCACAGTATCGATCCCACCGGGGCCGACAGGCCCTTCGAAACGCAAAAGCACACGGAATCGGAGTGCGCTGAAATTTCAGCGACGGCGCAGCCGAGCGCGACGGCGGCGTTGAAGAGGCGCGCGCCGTCGAGGTGCACCGGCACGTCCTTTTCGCGCGCGAGCCCGTGCACCGCCGCCATGTGCGCGAGCGGCAGCACGGCGCCGCCGGCGCGGTTGTGGGTATTCTCCATCCAGACCAGCGCCGTGCCCATGTGGTGACGGGTGAGCGGCCGGACCGCCTCCCGCAGCGCCTCCACGTCCATCGCGCCGCGCCGGCCGGGAATGCCGCGGTGGAAGAGGCCGGCGGCGCCGGCGATGCCGCCGAGTTCCGCGTTCAGCGTGTGCGAGCCGTCCTCCAGCAGCACTTCGCCGCCGCGGCCCGCGTGCGCGAGCATCGCCACCAGGTTCGCCATGGTGCCGCTCGGCATGAAGGCGCCGGCTTCCTTGCCGGCGCGCGCGGCGGCCAGCGCCTCGAGCTTGCGCACGGTCTCGTCGCCGTCGCGCGAGTCGTCGCCGAAGGTCGCCTCGCGCATGGACTCGAGCATCGCCTCGGTCGGGCGGGTGACGGTGTCGCTTCGGAGGTCGATCATGGCGGGGGAGTTTTAGCGCGCGGCGACGATGCAGTCAACGACCTCGCAAAATCCGGCCCCGGCCGGCGCGTGCGTCACGTATTTCGGCTCCTCCGCGAGCTGGCCGGCAAATGCCCGGACGTTGGCGACGCCCACCGAATGCGGAAAGAACGCGAACATCGGCGCGTCGTTGGGCGAGTCGCCGACGAAGACATAGGCGCCGCGTTCCTGTTCGAGGTCCACGCCGAACGCCTCGCGCATCAGGGTCCGGGTCATGGCGAGCTTGTCGTAGGCGCCGAACCAGCCGTTGACATGGATCGAGCTCACCTTGGCCGTGAGCCCCCGCGCCCGCATCAACGCGACGATGCGGTCCACCGCCTCGCGCCCGAGCGGCGCGACATCCTCGCGGTAATCGATCGCGAGGTCGGTCTCGCGGTAGGGCTGGTCGGCGGCGACCGCGCAACCCGGCACGGACCGCACGATTTCCGCCGCGATCGCCTCCAGCCGCCCGCGGTTCCTTGCCCGCGTCGCGGCCTCGTCCGCGAAAGTTCGCCGCATCACGCGCCGGACCCGGTCGTAGCGGAAGTAGAACGCGCCGTTTTCCCCGACCACCGCGGCGGCCGGCCACATGCGCGCGATGTGGTCGCACCACCCCGCGGGGCGGCCGGTGATCGGAACGACGAGCAGGCCGGCCCGGCCCAGGCGCTCCATCGCCGCATAGGCCCCGGCCGTGAGCTGCCCGCCGGTCGTGAGCGTGTCGTCGATATCGCAGAAAACGCCTTTGACGGCCCGGCGTGCCGCGAGGGGGAAATCGCCGAGGGGCAGCATCAGCGGCAGACTTCCTCTCCCGCCGGCGGCTCGGGTCGCGCGACGAAGCCGAAGCGCCGCGCCACGTCGCCGGAGCCGATCGGCTCGATCCGGACGCGGGACTCACGGAAATTCAGCCATATCGGCACCGCCCTGCCCTGCTGCGCGAGCTCCATGAGCTCGTCGAGGACCGCTTCGGCGAGCGGGTTGCCGCCGGCGTCGATCAGGCAGGGCGGCAACCGGTCGAGATCGCGGTCATGGACGATGCCGACCCCGTGCTCGGTCTGCAGCAGCGTCGCGCCGCTGTCGTCGATCCAGGCGCCGCCGACGGCCGCAACCGGACTGCCGTTGTGGGCCTCGAGCGCCAGCGGCGCGCCTTCGGCGCTCACGATCCGGAATACGTAAGGCGTGTAAGCCAGGTCGACGAATACGCGCTGCGGCCCGTTCTGGAAGAACCAGCAACCGCGCAGGTCGCGCGAATAATTGCGGCCGATGAAGTCGGCGACCAGTTGATTCTGTACGCGCTCGCCCTTGATCAGCCAGTTGCCGCGGCGGTCGAGCGCGAGCCAGCCGTAGACCGCCGGCACGTTGGGCCATTTGGCCATGCCGCGGAGAACGATTTCATCCATGACACCCCGTTCACTCGTTCACCCGCCCGCTCGTCTACTGCTCCTCGGCGTGCACGGCGGTCTTGGCGTGCTGCTCGGCGAGCGTCTTCTGGAGGTTGGGCGGCACCGGGTCGTAGCGGGCGAACTCGATCGAGAACGAGCCCTGGCCGGCGGTCACGGATTTCAGCCGCGCCTGGTAGTTGTTCAGTTCCGACAGCGGCACCTGGCCCTTGATCACCAGCGTGCCCGGGGCGAGCGAGTCGGTGCCGCTCAGCTGGCCGCGGCGGGAAGAGAGATCGCCCGCGATGTCGCCCATGGCGCCTTCGGGCGCGTTGATCTCGATGTTGACGATGGGCTCGAGGATGATCGCGCGCGCCTTGCCGATGGCGTCCATGAACGCGCGCTTGCCGGCGGAGATGAAGGCGATTTCCTTCGAGTCCACGTCATGGTACTTGCCGTCGTAAACGATGACGCGCACGTCGTGCACCGGGTAGCCCGCGACCGGCCCCGTTTCCAGCACCTGCCGCACGCCCTTCTCGACGGCGGGGATGAACTGGTGCGGGATGGCGCCGCCCTTCACCTGGTCCACGAACTCGAAGCCCGCGCCGCGCTTCAGCGGCTCGACCTTGAGGAATACCTCGCCGAACTGGCCCGCGCCCCCGGTCTGCTTCTTGTGGCGGTGATGGCCTTCCGCCCTGGCGGTGATGGATTCGCGGTAGGGAATGCGCGGCGGCCTGGTCGTGACCTCGACGTGGTACTGGCTCGCCATGCGGTCGAGGATGTAGCGCATGTGCAGGTCGCCGAGCCCGCTGATGATGGTCTGGTTGACGGTGGCGTTGTGCTCGATTTTGAAGGTGGGATCCTCGGCGGCGAGCTTGTGCAGCGCGTCCGAGATCTTCTGCTCGTCGCCGCGGCGCTTGGGCTCGATCGCGAGCGAGTGCATCGGGGCCGGAAACTCGAGCGGCACGAGGTGGATGTGGTCCTCTTCGTGCGAGTCGTGCAGCACGGCATCGAATTTGATTTCGTCCACTTTCGCGACCGCCCCGATGTCGCCGGGCACCAGCGCATCGGTCTCGACGAAGTCCTTGCCCTGCAGCAGGTAGGCGTGGCCGACCTTGAACGCTTTTTTCCCCTCGCCGATGAAGAGCTGGGAATCCTTGGTGATCGTGCCCTGGTGCACCCGGAACACGCCGACCTTGCCCACGAAGGGGTCGATCATCACCTTGAAAACGTGCGCGAGCACGTGCTGCTTCGGGTCGGGCTCCGCGCGCACCGGCTGGGCGTTCCCGCCCTCGCCCTTGAGGAACTGCGGCGGGTTGCCTTCCGTGGGGTTGGGCATCAGCTTGACGATGATATCGAGCAGCTCCGCGACGCCGGCGCCGTTGCGCGCGGAAACGAAGCACACCGGGATGAGGTGGCCCTCACGCAGCGCCTTCTCGAATGGCGCGTGCAGCTCCTCGGGCGCAACCTCGCCCTTCTCGAGGTATTTCGCCATCAACTCCTCGTCCACCTCGACCACCTGGTCCACCAGCGCGCTGTGCGCTTCCTCGACCGACGAGAAGTCCGACTCGCCGGAGGGCGTGAAGAAGCAGTCCACCACGCGCCTGCCCCCGTCCGCGGGCAGGTTGATCGGCAGGCATTCCTTGCCGAAGGCCGCCTGGATCTTGCCGAGCAGCCCCGGCAGGTCCACGTTCTCGGCATCGATCTTGTTGACGACGACCATGCGGCAGAGCTCGCGCTTTCGCGCCCATTGCATCATGCGGCTCGTGATCATCTCGATGCCGTTCTGGGCGTTGACCACGATGGCGGCGGTTTCCACCGCGGGAAGCGCCCCGATCGCCCGGCCGATGAAATCGGGCAGGCCCGGCGTGTCGATCAGGTGCACGCGGGTGTCGCGGTGCTGCAGGTGCACGATGGAGGCGTTCAGCGAATGCTGGTATTGCTTTTCGAGCGGGTCGAAATCGCACACCGTGGTGCCCTTCTCCACGCTGCCCGCCGCGTTGGTCGCCCCCGCCTTCAGGAGCAGGGCCTCGGCCAACGTGGTCTTGCCCGAGCCGCCGTGGCCGGCAAGGGCAAAAGTGCGGATCGCTTCCGGGGAAAACTTGGGCATGTCGGACTCCTCCGGCCCTCTTGTGCGCGGGAATGCTGGGGGGTTAGTCGAGTATAAACGGGGCTCCGCCCCCCATTCAAGCCAACCCCGGCGGGCCTTTGCCGGCGTTTACAGTCGAGCATCGATTCGATGCCCAACCGGAAGGAGAAAGGCATGAAACTCAGTATGATCGCGGCGGGCGCCCTGCTGTGCGGGCTCGCGGGCCCGGCCGCGGCAGCCGGCAACCTCGCGGACGTGACGGTCCACGACCGCGCCGACGGCCGCGCGCTGCCCGTCTACCGCCACCACGGCCGCTATTACGTCGTGGGCGCGCCCGGCAACGAGTACCGCGTCCGGGTGCGCAACCGCACCGGCGGCGACATCCTGGCCGTGGTGTCGGTGGACGGGGTCAACGCGGTGAGCGGGGAGACGGCCAACTGGGACCAGGCCGGCTACGTCCTGGGGCCGCGCCAGGGATTCGACGTCAAGGGCTGGCGCAAGAGCCTGGAACGGGTCGCGGCGTTCTACTTCACCGATCACCGGAACTCGTACGCCGCCCGCACCGGGCGGCCGGACAACGTCGGCGTGATCGGGGTCGCCGTGTTCCGCAGGAAAGCGGAGCCGGGGGCGCGCGATGACAGCCCGTATCCCGCGGGCGCTGATGCCATGTCCGGGGCCGGAACGGGCGCCGCCCGCTCGGCGGAGAGCGTGGCCAGCGCGCGCGATGCGCCCTCCCCGCGCGCACCGCGGAAATCGTCCTCCCTCGGCACCGGACATGGCCGCAGCGTGAGCTCGAGCGTCACCGCCACGGAGTTCGAGCGGGCGACGGACTATCCCGAGGAGGTGGTCGCGATTCATTACGATACCCGCGCGAACCTGGTGGCGATGGGCGTGATCCGGGCGCCGCGCGTGGCGCTGCCCTCGCCGTTTCCAGGGCAGTTCGTTCCTGACCCGAGGTGATATTCGCGCCCCGCTTCCCATTTACCGGCGGGTTGGCAGGGGGCATACTGCCAACCCGTTATGTCCTGGGGCGCGGAGAGCAGCGATGAAGAGCTCATGCTCGGCTATCGCGACGGCGATGCGGGCGCGTTCGACAGCCTGTATGCGCGCCACAAGGGCGGGCTCTACCGCTACCTGCTGCGGCAGTGCCGCGATGCGGCGGCGGCCGAGGAGCTGTTCCAGGACGTGTGGATGAACCTCATCCGGGCGCGCGCCGGCTATACCGTCCAGGCGAAATTCACCACCTACCTCTATCGCCTCGCGCACAACCGGCTGATCGACCATTACCGCAAGCACGCCCGCGCCACCGCGGTTGCCTTCGACGACGAGGGCGGCGACGCGCTGCTGGAGCTGCCCGACGACCGTGTGCGGCCGGCGGACGACATCCTCGATGCGAAGCGGCGGGCGGCGCGCCTCCTGGAGTTGATCGCCACGCTGCCCCCGGCGCAGCGCGAGGCGTTCCTGCTGCAACAGGAGGGGGGCATGAGCGTGGAGGCGATTGCGCAAGCGACCGGCGTCACGCGGGAGACCGCGAAGAGCCGGCTGCGCTACGCGCTGGCGAAACTGCGGCAGGGGCTGGGCGAATGACGGTGAACGACCGCAATAGCGGTGGCCTGCCCGGCGCGGAGGAGCGCGACTCCCGCCTCGACCGCCTCTACCGCGAAGCGGAGCGCGCGGGGCCGCCGGCGCACCTCGACGCCGCCCTGCTCGCCGCGGCGCGCCGGGAGGTCGGAGCGCGCCCGCGCCCGCTCGCCTCGGCGCTGCGCAAGTGGCGCGTGCCGGTCTCGATTGCCGCGCTGGTGGTATTGAGCGTGAGCCTGGTCACGCTGGTCCGGGAGGAGGGCGGCGATGAGCTCATGAAGGTTGCGCCGGGCACGCCGCCCGCTCCGAAGCCGTCCGGGATGGCTCCGCCCCCGGCGCAACCGGCGCAGGCGGATGCGGCCAGGCCGTCGCCCCCGGCGCCCGCGGCGCGCCCGGAGCCTGCCCGACCCGCGCCGCGTGACGACAGGCGCGCCGACGCCCAGGCAGAGCTGGGGACGATGGCGGACCGGCCGCAGCCCTTCCTGGCCGCGCCGCGCGTCGAGGAGCGTGCCGCCGGCTCACCGCAGGCTGCTCCCGACATGGAGGACGGGGCAATGCGCGCGCCGGCGGCCGTGGCCCGGCGCAGCGCCAAATCGGTGGCAAGCGGCGCGCCCGCCGCCGAGGTGGAAAGCGCCAGGATGATGGCCGGATCCGCCCAATCCGGGGTCCCGGGGCAGGGCAAGGCGCCGCCGTGGCAGGGATACGAAAAGGAGCCGCCGCAGAAGTGGCTCGATCGTATAGCGGAACTCAGGAGGCAGGGTGAGACGGCGGTTGCCGGGGAGATGCTGGCCGAATTCAAGCGGCGCTTCCCCGACCACCCGCTGCCACCCGACCCGGGTGCTCGATGAGCCGGAGCGATCAGCCCATCGCGGACGCCGATCCGCGACCCTTGCCGCCCAGGGAGCCGGCCCTGGAGGAGTGCTGCAAAGGGGGGTGTGAGCCGTGCGTTTTTGACCGCTACTACGATGCCTTGGAGCGCCACCGCGAGAGCCTCCAGGCCTGGCTACTTCGTCACCCGGACGCCAGCGTGGATCGAGCGCCATGAATGAGGCCCATTTCACTTACTTAAGTAATTGGTTTTAAAAGTAAAAGGTGTAAAGTTTTGAACACATGCCCCACCCATCTGTCCAAATTCGGTCCAGCTTCGGTTTCAGTCATAACGCATTGCACCATTGCATGTCATTGTTTATTAAATAGACTTGACAAAACATATGGATACATGCATAATTCGCGCGTTTTGCGTTGCAGCAAACTAGCGCTTGCAGCGGTCCGGCGCCGTCATTGAGGTTACAGAAACATTGCGGCCTCTGACCCTAGCCACTAGAATTAGCCAGTTTCCACACAGGCGGCACAACTTATAGTGGTTGGTACCGGACCGATTCTTAGACGAGGTGTGCTGCTGCCCCGGCGGACGAATACGTGGCCGGCGCAGCCCAGGTGCCGCAACAAGGGAAAGGCCGTTATCGTGCGTATTGGCAACATCAGCCCGGGGCACCTGCAGAGCATTGAGGCCAGCCACCTGGCCCGGTGGACTCGCAGGCTCGTTTCCGTCCTCGCGCTTTGCGCGAGTATTGCGGCCCTGGCATTGATCGTGAACACCCAGCATGGACCGCTGTTCGGCGGGGGCCTGCATAGCGCTTCGGACACCCTGTCGCTGGCGGAGCCGGTCATCCAGCAGGACCCGCAAACCGCGCTGGCCCCGGGCGAGGAAAGCCGCTACCGCGCCCTGTCGGAGTTCGTGGCCAATCGCTACCGCGTATCCCAGGACGTCGCCTTCGACCTCGTCAGCCAGGCGCACCAGGTTGGCGGGCATCTCAAGCTTGATCCGCTGCTCATCATCGCCGTGATCGCCATCGAGTCGCGGTTCAACCCGATTGCCGAGAGCGTGGCGGGCGCCAAGGGACTGATGCAGATCATCCCGAAGTATCACTCGGACAAGCTGGAGGCGTTCGGCGGCGAGAGGGCGGTGTTCGACCCGTCGACCAACATCCGGGTCGGGGCGCAGATTCTCAAGGAGTATATCCGCGCCACCGGGAACCTCGGCATCGCCTTGCAGATGTACGCCGGCGCGCTGGGCGACAACGAAGACCAGTACACCAACAAGGTCCTGAACGAGAAGCAACGCCTGCAGCACGTGGTGACGCAATCGCTGCGGCGCGCGGCGCCTCCGGCTGCGGTGCGAACCGCGTCGGCCCGCACTACCAACGCCTTTCCCTTGCCGCTCGACTGAGCGGCGGCCCCCCTTCCTGGCCCGGATCCGGATCGCCTGGAACGGCGGCGGAGTGACCACTAACTTCCGGGAAACAGGTGCGGCCGGGCAGCCCGATCCGCGTCTCGCTAGAGCTTGTGTGAGCCGATCAACAGGCGCCTGAAAACCGCATAGCGCTCCCCGACACCGTCTTCCGTCGGCTCGCGCTTGACCGTGATCCAGACGTCCGCCGGAAAGCCGCCGGCCAGCTCGGCCGTGTAGGCGCATTCGTCCTCGGCGGCGGCGCGCGCGGCGTCCGGCGTGGGCGCGCCGAGATCCTCGAGGAAATGCCGCGCCAGGGATTGCCGCAGCGCCCCGTACGCCGCCTCGTCGATCTCCGCCACCTCGGCAATGGTGGCGCGGCGGCGCGACCCGGCCGCGATGAAGGTCGTGTCGCAATGGCAGCGCGGCGCGCGGTGGCCCAGGGCGAGGTCGCACACGGCATAACCGCCGGAGACGACCCATTCGCCGTCCGCCGCGGCACCCCCCTCGTCGGCCAGGATGCGGGCGTCGGAATCGTCGAGCCGCACCGCTCTCAGGAATTTCACGTTGTTGCGTCCCGGGGAAGCCCAGCACCTATAATAAATGCGTCAACCCGCGCGGTCACGCCGGAGGAGCGCCATGGCACAGCAACCCGAACTGCCGAAAGACTGGCTCGAATTCATGCAGCAGATGTGGAACCCGATGGCGTTCCCCATGCCCGGCATGGCGATGCCCACCGTCGACGTCAGCGAGATCGAGAAGAAAATACGCGAGCTGAAGGCGGTGGAGACCTGGCTCACCCTGCAAGTGGGCCTGGTGCAGATGACGGTCAAGACGCTGGAGATGCAGAAAGCGGCGCTCGAGTCGCTCAATGCGAGCGTGCAACCCAAATCCGGTTAAACCGGACGCTTCGCGCCGGTTTAACTCCGCGCGTCGGAGCGGACCGAAAGCAGCCGCTCAACGCGCGGGTGCACTCAGGCGGCAAGGGTCGAGGGGTCGAAGAAGGGCTTGTCACCCTTGATCTGGGTACGATGCATCAGGCGCCGCGAAGCGGGATCGAAGGCGTCCCTTCGATGCATCGCGCACCGGTTGTCCCACATGATCAGATCCCCGACTTTCCACTTCTGGTACCACGCGAACTCGGGCTTGCCGGCGTGGGCCCACAGGCGGTTCAGCAGGTCTTCGCTCTCGTCCATCGGCAGCCCCACGATGCAGGCGTTGCGCCGGCGGCCGAGGAACAGGGCGTTGCGCCGCGTCGCCGGATGGGTGCGGATGATCGGGTGCACCGCGCCGGGCGCGTCGCGCGGGTCGGTCACGTCCGTGTAGCCCTTGCGGAGCTCGCCGGCGCTGTTGCGGCTGGAATCGTGCTTGCAACTCCTGCCGACGATGGCCCGCTTCAAATCCGCCGGCAGCGTCTCCAGCGCGCGGTACATGTTGGAGAAGCCGGTATCCCCGCCCTCCGGGGGCACTTCGAGCGAGTAGAGCAGGCTGCCGATGGGGGTGGTCTCGTTGTACGACATGTCGGTATGCCACTCCGCTTCGTAGTGCCCGAGGTTGCCGATCGGCTTGCCGTCCACCTTGATGTTCGACATCACGGTGATCTCGGGGTAGGGGTCGTGGTCGGTGTCGTTCACCGCGTGGACCGGCGCCTTGTCGAGCGCGCCGAAGCGGCGCGCGAAGGCCAGCAGGCCGGGGTCGTCCAGGCGCTGGCCGCGAAAGCGCAGCACGAGGTGCCGGTGCCAGGCGGCTTCGACGGCCTTGAAGGCGCCGTCGTCCAGCGGCCGGGACAGGTCGACGCCGATGATGTCCGCACCGAGCGCGCCGCCGGCCGGCACTACGGTGACGCTTTTCTTGCCGGGTAAATCCATGATGTCCCCTCCAGTTCCCGGAAATGCTAATGCCTCGGGCGCCGCGCGGCAAGTCGCCGATGCGCTTCGGCCGGCGTATATTTACCCCTGATCCGGGACACGCACACCACAGGAGGGCAACCATGGCAACCACCGTCCGCAAGACCGCCTACTTCAGCATGAAGACCCCCAACCGCGCCGGCCAGGGCTCGAGACTGCTCAACGGCCTCGCCGCGCACGGCGTCAATCTACTCGCCTTCACCGGCTTTCCCAACGCCGGGCGCGCGCAGGTGGATTTCATTCCCTACGATGTCACCAAGTTCACGCGCGCCGCGCGCAAGCTGGGCTTGAAGGTGAGCAAGAGAAAGACGGTGTTCCTCGCCCAGGGCACCGACAAGGCCGGCGCGTGCGCCACGATCTGCGGCAAGCTCGCGAAGGCCGGCATCAACATGGTGGCGATGGACGCGGTGGCGGCCGGCAAAGGGCGCTTCGGCGCCATCTTCTGGGTCAAGTCGCGCGACGTGGCCAGGGCCTCGCGGGTGCTGCGCGCGCGCTGACGCCGAAATATGGTTAAATCCCCGGCTCCGATTCCCGACAAGGAGTAGACCCATGCCCTACGCGATACGAATCTACGAGCACGGCGGGCCCGAGAAGCTGCGCTGGGAGCAGGTGCAGCTCGGCGACCCGGGCGAGGGCCAGGTGCGGGTGCGCAACACCGCGGTCGGGCTCAACTTCGTCGACACCTATCAGCGCAGCGGCCTCTATCCCATGCCGCTGCCGTTCACGCCCGGCTCGGAAGGCGCCGGCGTGGTGGAGGCGGTCGGGCCCAGGGTCCGGGAATTGAAGGTCGGCGACCGGGTGGCGTACTCGGGCCCCGTCGGCGCCTACGCCGAAGTGCTGCTGCGCCCGGCCGCGCGCCTGGTGAAGCTCCCCGCCGGCATAGACGACAAGACGGCGGCCGCGATGATGCTCAAGGGACTCACCGCCCAGTACCTCCTGCGCCGCACCTACCGCGTCAAGAAGGGCGACACCATACTCATGCACGCGGCGGCCGGAGGCGTCGGCCTGATCCTCTGCCAGTGGGCCAGGGCGCTCGGCGCGACCGTGATCGGCACCGTCGGCAGCGACGAGAAGGCCGCGCTCGCGAAGAAGGCCGGCTGCAGGCATGTCATCGTGACTTCGCGCGAGAAATTCGTGGAGCGGGTGAAAGCCATCACCCAGGGCAAGGGCGTGCCGGTGGTCTACGACGGCGTGGGCAAGGACACCTTCATGGACTCGCTCGACTGCCTGGCGCCGCTCGGCCTGCTGGCGAGCTTCGGCAACGCCTCGGGGGCGGTGACGCAGTTCAACCCGGGCGTGCTCGCGGCGAAAGGCTCGCTGTTCCTGACCCGCCCGACGCTCAATACCTACGCCGCGTCGCGCGAGGACCTGGTGAAAGGGGCGCGGGAGCTGTTTGCGATGGTGAAAAGCGGCAAGGTCAGGATCTCGATCAACCAGACCTACCCGCTGCGTGATGCGGCGCAGGCGCAGCGCGATCTCGAGTCACGCAAGACGACGGGATCGACCGTGCTCATCCCGTGAGGGATATCAGCGCCGCGTTTTCATTTTCTCCGTTGCCCGCACCAGCTCGGCGCTGATGCCGGGCTCCCATGCGGAATGCCCGGCGGCGGGCACCACGACGTACTCGGCCTCGGGCCAGGCGCGCGCGAGTTCGTCGGCGGTGACGATCGGGCACACCGCGTCGTAGCGCCCCTGCACGATCACGCAGGGGAGGTGCCGCAGGCGGCCGACGTTTGCGAGCAGCGCGTCCGGCGGCAGGAAAATGTCGTGGGTGAAGTAATGCGCCTCGATGCGCGCGAGCCCGAGCGATACGCTGTCTCCCGCGAAGTGCGCCACCGTCTCGGGGCTCGGCAGCAGCGTCGAGCACATGCCCTCGTAGGTGCTCCACGCGCGCGCCGCCGGCAGGTGCACGCCGGGATCGGGATCGGCGAGGCGCTGGTAATAGGCGGCGAGGAGGTCGCCGCGCTCGGCGGGGGGAACGAACTCCGCGAACGTCCGCCACGCTTCCGGGAAGAAGCTCCGCAGGCCGTACAGAAACCATTCGATTTCGCTCCGGCGGCACAGGAACACGCCGCGCAGCACGAACCCGGCGCAGCGCCCGGGGTGCGCCTCGCCGTAGGCGAGGGCGAGCGTGCTGCCCCACGAGCCGCCGAATGCGAGCCAGCGCTCGATGCCGAGGTGGCCGCGCAGGCGCTCGATGTCGGCGATCAGGCGCGGCGTCGTGTTGTCCCGCAGCTCCCCCAGCGGCGTGGAGCGGCCGGCGCCCCGCTGGTCGAAGATGACGATGCGGTAGTGCGCCGGGTCGAAAAACCGCCGGTGCGCGGGCGAGGCGCCGGCGCCGGGCCCGCCGTGAAGAAACAGGACCGGCGCCCCCTCCGGGTTGCCCGATTGCTCCCAGTAGAGGGTGTGCACGCCGTCCAGCTTCAGCGTGCCCGCGCTGTAGGGCTCGATCTCCGGGTAGAGCTCGGTGCGCGGCTTGTAGGGAATGTCGGCCATGGCGGTTGCAGCGGAAAACATAGCATAGGCGCGCCGAAACGTGGAGGAGGGGGAGGTCGCTGGGTTGGCGGGGAATGGGCGGCGGGCGTATCCAGTACAATGTTTGAATGGACGATCCCCTCCGCAAAGCGGCGCTCGATTACCATCGGCTGCCGACGCCCGGCAAGATCTCGATCGCTCCGACCAAGGGCCTCATCAACCAGCGCGACCTCGCGCTCGCCTACACGCCGGGCGTCGCGATCGCCTGCCAGGAGATCGCCGCGAACCCGGCCGAGGCGCGCAACCTGACCGCCCGCGGCAACCTGGTCGCGGTGATCACCAACGGCACCGCGGTGCTGGGACTGGGCGCGATCGGGCCGCTCGCCTCGAAGCCGGTCATGGAAGGGAAGAGCGTGCTGTTCAAGAAGTTCGCCGGCATCGACGTCTTCGACATCGAGATCGACGAGCGCGACCCGGACAAGCTGGTGGACATCATTGCCAGCCTCGAGCCCACCTTCGGCGGCATCAACCTGGAGGACATCAAGGCCCCCGAATGCTTCGTGGTGGAGCGCAAGCTCCGGGCGCGCATGAAGATCCCGGTGTTCCACGACGACCAGCACGGCACCGCCATCATCGTCGGCGCCGCGATCCTGAACGGCCTCAAGGTGGTCGGCAAGGACATCCGGAGCGTCAAGCTCGTGGTCTCGGGCGCCGGGGCGGCCGCGCTGGCCTGCCTGAACCTGCTCGTGGACATGGGGCTGCCGCGCTCGAACATCGTCGTCACCGACATCAAGGGCGTCGTCTACAAGGGCCGCAAGGAGGAAATGGACCCCGAGAAGGAGCGCTTCGCCGTCGAGACCCGGGCGCGCACGCTCGGCGCCGTGATCGACGGCGCCGACGTCTTCCTCGGGCTCTCGGCGGGCGGCGTGCTGAAGCCCGAGATGGTGAAACGGATGGGCGCGCGGCCGTTGATACTCGCGCTCGCCAACCCCGATCCCGAGATCGACCCCGGGGAAGCGCGGAAGGCGAAGCCCGACGCGGTGATCGCGACCGGCCGCTCCGACTATCCGAACCAGGTCAACAACGTGCTGTGCTTCCCCTTCATCTTCCGCGGCGCGCTCGACGTCGGCGCGACCACCATCACCCGCGAGATGGAGCTTGCGGCGGTGCAGGCGATCGCCGAGCTCGCCCAGGCCGAGCAGTCGGACATCGTCGCCATGGCCTACGGCGAGCAGCACCTCAAGTTCGGGCCGGAATACCTCATCCCGCGGCCGTTCGACCCGCGCCTGATCGGGAAGATCGCGCCGGCCGTGGCGCGCGCCGCGATGGCGAGCGGGGTCGCCACCCGGCCGATCACCGATTTCGGAGCTTACGGCGTCCGGCTCGGCCAGTTCGTCTACCAGTCCGGCCTCATCATGAAGCCGGTGTTCGAGGCGGCCAAGGCCTCGCCCCGGCGCGTGGTCTACGCGGAGGGCGAGGACGAGCGCGTGCTGCGCGCCGTGCAGGCGGTGGTGGATGACGGCATCGCCCGCCCCACGCTCGTCGGCCGCCGGCAGGTGGTGCAGATGCGCATCGAGCGCCTGGGCCTGCGCCTGAGGATCGGCAGGGACTGCGACCTGGTCGATCCCAACGACGACCCGCGCTACCGGGAGTACTCCGAGGCCTACCACCGGCTCGCCCGGCGCAAGGGCGTCACGCCCCAGATCGCGCGGCTCGAGATGCGCCGGCGCTACACGTTGATCGGCGTCATGCTGATGTCCATGGGCGCCGCGGACGCGATGTTGTGCGGCCTGGTCGGCCGCTACGACAGCCACCTGCGCTTCGTGGACCAGGTGATCGGCCTGCGGCCGGGGGTGAAGCACTACGCGGCGATGAACATGCTGCTGCTGCCGAAGCGCACCGTGTTCATCTGCGACACCTACGTCAATTTCGACCCCACCGCCGAGCAGATCGCGGAGATGACGGTGCTTGCCGCGGAGGAAATCCGCCGCTTCGGCATCACGCCCAAGGTCGCGCTGCTGTCGCATTCCAGCTTCGGGGCCGGCACCACGCCGACGGCGGTCAAGATGCGGCGCGCGCTCGAGCTGGTCGAGGGCCTCGCCCCGAACCTCGAGGTCGAGGGCGAAATGCAGGGCGATGCCGCGATATCGGAGGAAATCCGGGAACGGGTATTTCCCGATGCCCGGTTGAAGGGCGAAGCGAACCTGCTGGTCATGCCGACGCTCGACGCCGCGAACATCGCCTTCAACCTGCTGAAGACCGCGGCCGGCGACGGCATCACCGTCGGCCCCATCCTGCTGGGCGTGGCGCGGCCGGTGCATATCCTCACGCCCTCGGCCACCGTGCGCCGCATCGTCAACATGACCGCGCTGACCGTGGTGGACGCCGGGGCACAGCGCGGCGAGCAGAAAGCGCTGCTCTGACATGGCGGGAAAATTCCGCATCGAGCGCGACACGATGGGCGGCATCGCCGTTCCCGCCGACCGGCTGTGGGGCGCGCAGACGCAGAGAAGCCTCCATCACTTCCACTTTCCGGGCGAGACCATGCCGCTCGAGGTGGTGCGCGCGCAGGTCATGGTCAAGAAGGCCGCGGCGCTCGCCAACATGGCGCTGGGCGCGCTCGACCGGAAAAAGGGCGAGGCCATCGTCAGGGCCGCGGACGAGGCGCTGCGCGGCCGGCACGACGGCGAGTTCCCCCTGGTCGTCTGGCAGACCGGGTCGGGCACCCAGACCAACATGAACGTCAACGAGGTGCTCGCGAACCGCGCCTCGGAAATACTCGGCGGCGGGCGCGGGGAGAAGCGGCGGGTCCACCCCAACGACGACGTCAACAAGGGGCAGTCCTCCAACGACACCTTCCCCACCGCGATGCACGTCGCGGCGGTGATCGCGCTCGAGCGCAGCCTCAAGCCCGCGGTGAGGAAGCTGCGCGGCACGCTGGCGGCAAAAGCCAGGAAGTTCGCGGCGATCGTGAAGATCGGCCGCACGCATCTCCAGGACGCGACCCCGCTCACCCTGGGCCAGGAGTTCTCGGGCTACGTCTCGCAGCTCGACCACGGGCTCGCGCACGTGGACGCCGCGCTCCCGCACCTGTGCGAGCTCGCGCTCGGCGGCACCGCGGTCGGCACCGGGCTCAATGCGCATCCCGAATTCGCGGTGAAGGTGGCGGCGGAGCTCGCGCGGCTCGCGAAGCTGCCGTTCGTCACCGCGCCCAACAAGTTCGAGGCGCTGGCCTCCTGCGACGGCGTGGTGCACGCGCACGGGGCGCTGAAGACGCTGGCCGCCTCGCTCATGAAGATCGCGAACGACGTGCGCTGGCTCGCCTCGGGGCCGCGCAGCGGGATCGGCGAGCTCGTCATCCCCGAGAACGAGCCGGGCAGCTCCATCATGCCGGGCAAGGTCAACCCCACCCAGTCCGAATCCATGACCATGGCGTGCTGCCAGGTGTTCGGCAACGACGTCGCGGTCAACCTGGGCGGCGCCTCCGGCAACTTCGAGCTGAACGTGTTCCGGCCCCTGGTCATCCGCAATTTTCTGCACAGCGCGAAGCTGCTGGCCCATGCCTGCGAGAACTTCAACGAGCACTGCGCGGCGGGCATCCGCCCGAACCGGGCCCGCATCGAGCAGCTCATGCGCGACTCGCTGATGCTGGTGACCGCGCTGAATCCCCACATCGGCTACGAGAAGGCGGCGGCCATCGCCAAGCAGGCGCACAAGGACGGCACGACCCTGAAGGCAGCGGCGCTCAAGCTCGGCCACGTCACCGCCCGGCAATTCGACGAGTGGGTGCGTCCGGAGAAGATGGTCGGAAAGCCCTGAACGGCGGAGGTCACGTGAGCGATCTGAAAGCGGTCAACCTGGAGGCGGTCATGAAGGCGCTCGCGCGCGGCGCCGCCCCGGTGAGCACGCTGTGGCAGGAGCCGGACATGATGGCGTTCCTGGCGAAGGGGCGGGCGTATCGCAGCGAATTCCACGTCGACCCGAGCGACGAGGTGATGGTCATGGTCAAGGGCGACGCCGACGTGCACTACATCACCCCCGAGGGCGAGCACAAGGTCGCCGCGGTGCGCGAGGGCGAGGTGTTCCGCTGCCCGGCGGGAACCCCCCACTCGCCGCGCTTCCCGCCCGACGCCTACATGCTGGTGCTGGAGAGGAAGCGCCGGCCGGAGGAGCAGGACCGCTTCCTCTGGTTCTGCGAGCGGTGCAAGGCCAGGCTCTACGAGGTCGTCAAGCACGTCGGGGACTACCGCGAGGACCCGGTGTCGCGGGCCTACGAGGCGTTCTACTCGGCCGAGTCGCACCGCACGTGCACCCGGTGCGGCCACGTCGCGCCCGGGCCGGCCGCCTGACGCAGCCCCGCTTTCCCGGGGCCTGTCGCGGCGATCCGGGAAAAAGTTCCGGAAACCTGGCGCGGACTCCGCGGTCAAACTCCGCGTATACGCCGTTCCCCGGCCAAGCGCGGCCCGATCCCGGGCGAGGCCGGCGGGGACGGATTCACAAATTCCTTGCAAACAGCTTCATGGAGATCACATGAGACGGAAAATGATTGTGGGTGCATGGGTTGCCGCGGGGCTCGCCACGGGCCTGGCGGCCGCCGGTTTTCAGCTGTACCAGCCGATCCTGCCGCATGCGAATGCGGCGGCGACGGCCCAGGCCGCCGCGCCTGCCGCGCAGCCGGCCGTGCGGGGGCTGCCCGACTTCTCGCCGCTGGTCGAGCGCTACGGGCCCGCCGTGGTCAACATCAACGTGACCCAGGCGCAGAAGGCCGGCACCGCCGGCCCGCAGCTCCGGGGCCTGGACCCGGATGATCCGTTCTACGAATTCTTCCGGCGCTTCCAGAACCCGGGACCCCAGGGCGAGATCCCGGCGCAGGGGCTCGGCTCGGGCTTCATCGTGAGCGCGGACGGGTTGATCCTCACCAACGCCCACGTGGTGCGGGATGCGTCCGAAGTCACCGTGCGCCTCACCGACAAGCGCGAGTTCAAGGCGCGGGTCGTCGGCTCCGACCCGCAGACCGACATCGCGGTGCTGCGGATAGACGCCTCGAACCTGCCGGCCGTCAAGCTGGGCCGGTCCGAGGACGTGCGCGTGGGCGAATGGGTGGTCGCCATCGGCTCGCCGTTCGGCTTCGAGAACTCGGTGAGCGCGGGCATCGTCAGCGCCAAGGGGCGCGCGCTGCCCGACGGCACCTACGTGCCGTTCATCCAGACCGATGTCGCGGTCAACCCCGGCAACTCCGGCGGCCCGCTGTTCAACATGAAGGGCGAGGTGATCGGCATCAACTCGCAGATCTACAGCCGCACGGGAGGCTACCAGGGCCTGTCGTTCGCCATCCCCATGGACCTCGCGGTGCGGATCCAGGACCAGATCGTCCGGCACGGCAAGGTCACGCGCGGGCGCATCGGCGTCGTCATCCAGGAGGTGAGCCAGCCGCTCGCCGACTCGTTCGGCCTCAAGAAGCCGGAGGGCGCGCTCGTGAGCTCGGTGGAGAAAGGCAGCCCCGCGGAGAAGGCGGGGATCGAGGCCGGTGACGTCATACTCGGGGTCGACGGCAAGGCGGTCGGCCGCTCGATCGACCTCTCGAGCCGCATCGCGGAAGTCAGGCCCGGGAGCAAGGCGAAGCTGGACGTGTGGCGCAAGGGCGCGGCGCGCGAGATCACCGTTACCGTGGGCGAGTTGAAGGCGGCCGTGGCCGCGGCGGCCGCACCGGGCGGAGCGGACCCGGGGCGCCTCGGGCTCGCCGCGCGCGCGCTCACGCCGGAAGAGCAAGCAGCGGCGGGCGTGACCGGCGGCGTGCGGGTCGAGCACGTGACCCCGAACGGCGCCGCGGCCAGGGCGGGCATACGGCAGGGCGATATCATCGTCGCGCTGAACAGCACGCCGGTGGCGAGCGTGGAGCAGCTGCGCGAGGTCATTTCGAAGTCCGGCAAGCACGCCGCGCTGCTGGTGCGCCGGGACGACGCGAGGCTCTTCGTGCCGGTGGAACTCGGCTGACCGCGCGGCGTTCGGCCGCGCCGCGCAAAAAAAATCCCCGCCCGAGGGCGGGGATTTTCATGCGCCGGCGTTGCGGTTACTTGATGTTGAGCATCTTCATCGCCTTGGCGAGCGTGTCCACCGAATCCTGGTGCTTGCCGGCCTTGTGCAGCGCTTCGCCGTCCGCGCGGTACTTCTTGACTTCCGACATCTGGGCGGCGGAGAGCTTGGCCTTCGGCAAGGCCGCGTCGATGGCCTTCATGTCCTTGGGGCAGTGAAAGGCGAATGCCGAGCTGCTGGCAAACGCCAGGGTGGTCGCGATCACGATGCTGCGCAACTTCATGTGCTTCTCCTCTTCAATGATTGACAAAATCGGCCGCCGGACCGTATCCGGTTACCGCCGCTGCGATCATACACGTTGCTCGCCCCGCCGGATGCGCCGCCCGCCGCCCACGGGTAGAATTCCCCGCGACAACAGGATATTGGCGCCTTCAGCGTGGCTCACCAACCGTTAACACAAACGCAGGACCGCGTATTCCCGTTGACACGGGCGGGCATCGCCGCCGCGCTCAAGCGGCCGGCGCCGCCGCCGGGGCCGCGCGACCTGCACGTCATCGCGCTGGAAAAGGGCGCGCGCGTGACCGAGGCCGCGGTGCTGGTGCCGCTCGTCGACCGCGCCGGGCGGCTGCACCTGCTGCTCACGCAGCGCACGCCGCACCTCGACGACCACGCCGGGCAGATCAGCTTTCCCGGCGGGCGCGTGGAGGCGGGCGACGCCGATCGGGAGGCGACGGCGCTGCGCGAGACCGAGGAGGAGATCGGGCTCGCCCGCGGCGCCGTCACGCTGCTCGGCCGGCTCCCCGATTACGAGATCCCGTCGGGCTTCCGCATCACGCCGGTGGTGGGCTGGGTCGAGCCGCCGTTCGAGCTGAAGCCGGACCCGTTCGAGGTGGCGGGCGTGTTCGAGGCGCCGCTCGAGCATTTTCTCGACGCCGCCAACTACCAGCGCCGCGATTTCCGGTTCCGCGGCCGGCACCGCCATTACCTGGCGGTCCCCTACGAGGGGCGCTACATCTGGGGCGCGACGGCGGCCATGCTCTACACGCTGTGCCGCATGCTGGTGCCGGTCGATTAGCGTTTACCCTGGATGAAGCACGAGCGGATCAAGGTGGGCCTGGTGCTGACGGGCGGCGGCGCGCGCGCCGCCTACCAGGTCGGCGTGCTGCGGGCGATCTCGGAATTCCTGCCGCCGGACGCGCGCACGCCGTTTCCGATCATCTCGGGCACTTCCGCCGGCTCGGTCAACGCGGCGGTGATCGCGGCCAACGGCAGCGACTTCCGCCGCGGCGTGCGGCAGCTGATGACGGTGTGGAAGAACTTCCGCGCGCACCACGTCTACCGCGCCGACCCGGTCGGCGTGTTTCGCAACACCACGCACTGGATCACCGCGGTCCTCGCCGGCGGGGGGCTCGGCCGGCGGTCGGCGGTGTCGCTGCTCGACAACGCGCCGCTGGGCGACCTGCTGCGCAACCGGCTCGACTTTTCCACGATCCAGACGGCCATCGACAACGGCGACCTGGTCGCGGTCAGCGTGACCTGCTCGGGCTACACGTCGGGGCAATCGGTCACGTTCTTCCAGGGCCAGCCGGGCCTGCAGCCGTGGCACCGCGCGCGGCGCATCGGCATACCGATGCCGATCAATCCCGATCACCTGCTGGCCTCGTCCGCGCTGCCCTTCGTGTTCCCGGCGGTGCGCATCAACCGCGAGTATTTCGGCGACGGCTCGATGCGCCAGATCGCGCCGGTCAGCCCGGCGCTGCACCTCGGCGCCGACCGGCTGCTGATCATCGGCGTGGGGCGCCAGCTGCAGCAGAAGCCCGAGCGCATCAGCACCGACAGCTACCCGTCGCTCGCGCAGATCGCGGGCCACTGCCTGAACTCGATTTTCCTCGACAGCCTCGAGGTCGACCTCGAGCGGATGCAGCGCATCAACCGCACGCTGTCCATCATGCCGGCGGAGATCCAGGAGCGGAACCAGGTGGCGATGCACCCGGTGGATTTCCGGCTGATATCCCCCAGCGAGGAGCTCGAGGGGCTCGCCACGCAGTACAAGCACGAGCTGCCGCCCGCGATCCGCTTCCTGCTCTACGGCGCGCTGCGGCGCAGGGGCTCCAACCTGCTCTCCTACCTCCTGTTCGAGAAGTCCTATTGCCGCGCCCTCATCCAGCTCGGCTACCAGGACACGATGGCGCGCAAGGACGACCTGCTGCCGTTTCTCGGGTATTGACCCTCGAAACGAAGGCACAAGGCACAAGGCACAAGGCATAAGGCACAAGAAGGCGCACGACCAGCCGGGTTTTTCCTTTTGCCTTTTGCCTTGTGACTTTTGCCTTCCGGCTATTGCCCCGTGCCGCGTTCGCCGGTATATAGTAAGCATCCCCCTGTGCAGGTGTCCCATGAGCCGGGCTTTTACCAAGGAAAGCACCGATGATCTGGTGGCGGGCGAACTGCCCGAGCGCCCGGTTCCCGTGCATCCCAACTACGTGACGCCCCGGGGACTGGAGCAGCTGCAGGCGCGGGCGAAGGCCTTGCAGGGGGAGCACGAGAAACTGCTCGCGCAGGCGGAGGAGGACTCGGCGGCCAAGCAGAAGCTGCGCGAGATCGAGCGCGACCAGCGTTACCTGAAGGCCCAGCTCGAGCGCGCCGAGAGCGTGGACCCGGCCGGCCAGCCGCGGGACGAGGTGCACTTCGGCGCGGCGGTGACGATGCGCGGCGAGGACGGCAAGGCGCACCGGTTCGCGATCGTCGGCGACGACGAGGCCGACGTCGCGGCCGGCCGCATCAGCTGGGCCTCTCCGCTCGCCAAGGCGATGATGGGCGCGCGGGTCGGCGACTCGGTCAAGTGGCACCGCCCGGCCGGAGACGCCGAGGTCGAGATCGTCGAGATCGCCTACCCCAGGAAATCGTGAGTCGTGGATCGTGGGTCGTGGATCGCGTTCTTGATCCCCTCACCGTTGACCGTTCACCGTTCGCCGTTCACGCGGTATGACGTTCCTGTCATTGGTGGCGGCGCTGTTGCTGGAGCAGGCGTGGCCGCTGCGCCCGGGCAACCCCGTCCACGCCGGGTTCGGCCACTACGCGCTCTTCCTCGACGGCCGGTTGAACGGCGGCGGGCATCGCCACGGGCTGGTGGCCTGGATGCTCGCGGTATTGCCGTGCATCGCCGTCGCGGCGGCGGGGTATCACGTGCTCCACGGCGTGAGCCCGCTTGCCGGCTGGTTGTGGAACCTCGCGGTGCTCCACCTCACCATGGGCTTCCGCCAGTTCAGCCACTCGTTCACCGAAATCCAGCAGGCGCTGCGCGAGGGCGACCTGGCCCGGGCGCGCGAGCGGCTCGGCGGCTGGCGCGGGGAGTCCGCTTCCGAGCTGACCGCCGGCGAGATCGCGCGCGTGGCGATCGAGCAGGGGCTGCTCGCCTCCCACCGCCACGTGTTCGGCACCGTGTTCTGGTTCGTGGCGCTGGGACCGGCGGGCGCCGTGCTCTACCGCGCGTCCGCCGTGCTCGCGGATGCCTGGGGACGGCGCGCCGACCCCGAATACGGCGAGTTCGGCCGCTTTGCCGCGCGCGCCTTCCACGGGCTCGACTGGCTGCCGGCGCGGATCACCGCGGCGAGCTTCGCCGTCGCCGGCGATTTCGAGGACGCGATCTATTGCTGGCGCACCCAGGCGGCGGCGTGGGCCGTGCCGGCGCACGGCGTCCTCCTCGCGAGCGGCGCCGGCGCGCTGGGGGTGCGCCTCGGCGACACCCTGCACCAGCACGGCAGCCTGCAGTTCCGTCCGGAGCTGGGCGTCGGCGACGAGGCGGACACGGACTTCATGCAGAGCGCCACCGGCCTCATCTGGCGCGCGCTGGTGCTGTGGATGTTCCTGATCCTGCTCGTGAGCCTGGCTCACGCGCTCGGCTGAGCGCGCTGCGCGATGCGCCGATTTTCCGCATCACCGTGGACCCCTCGCCGGACAACGGCCTGCGCCGCGTCTCGCAGGTCCAGGTCGACAAGGTGTTGACGGTGGCGCGGGAGCGCATCGGCGGCACGCCCGGCCGGCTGGACGACGCGACGATGCTCAAGGTCAACCGCTCGCTCGCGGTGTTCATCGGCATCGCCTGAACGCCTGCGAACGGCGTGAAGGGTGAACAGTGAACGGTGAATTATTGCGCTGCGATGCCATTACTTACGCTCTCTGATGCCGCGCTCTCCTACGGTGAGCTGCCGCTGCTCGACCGCGCCTCGTTCGCGATGGAAGCCGGCGAGCGCATCGGGCTGATCGGCCGCAACGGCACCGGCAAGTCCTCGCTGCTCGGCGTCATCGCCGGCACGGCCGCGCTCGACGAGGGCGAGCTGCGAAAGCGCGACGGCCTGCGGGTGGCGCTGGTGGAGCAGGAACCGAAGCTGCCGCACGCGCCGACCCTGCGGGCGAGCCTGCTGCTGCGCGGCCACGTCCCGGCGATTCACGACGAAAGGGATCGCTGGCGCGCCGAGGCGCGGCTCGCGGAGTTCCTGCACCGCTTCGGCGTGGACGAGAACCTCGCGCCCGGCGCCGCCTCGGGCGGGGAGACCAAGCGCGCGGCGCTCGCCCTCGCGCTCGCGCTCCAGCCCGAGCTGCTGCTGCTCGACGAGCCGACCAACCACCTCGATCTCGACGGCATCGCGCAGCTCGAGACGCTGCTCATGAAGCAGCCGGCGGCGATCGTGGTGACCCACGACCGCGCCTTCCTCGACCGCTTCGCCACGCGCATCGTCGAGCTCGACCGCGGCCTGCTGCACTCGTACCCGGGCAACTACACGGACTTCGATCGCCGGAAGGAGGGCGAGCTGGCCGCCGAGGCGGTCGCGCGGCGCAAGTTCGACAAGTTCTGGGCGCAGGAGGAAGCGTGGATCCGCCGCGGCATCGAGGCGCGGCGCACGCGGAACGAGGGCCGCGTCACCCGGCTGATGCGCCTGCGCGAGGAGCGCGCCGCGCGGCGCGAGCGCCTCGGCGCCGTGAAGCTCGCCATCGGCGCGGGCGGCCGCTCGGGGAAGCTCGTGGCCGAGCTCGCCGGCGTGACGAAAAGCTACCCGGGCCGCCCCGCATGCAACCCGGTGGTGAGGGGCCTCGACCTCATCATCAGCCGCGGCGACCGCATCGGCCTGATCGGCGCGAACGGCGCGGGCAAGACCACGCTCATCCGGCTGATCCTCGGCACGCTCGCGCCGGACTCGGGAACCGTGCGCCTGGGCACCAACGTGCAGCCCGCCTACTTCGACCAGATGCGGGAGGCGCTGGATCCCGACCAGACCGTCGCCGAAACCATCAGCCCGGGCTCGGAATGGGTCGAGGTGAGCGGCGCGAAGAAGCACGTCATGAGCTACCTCGGCGACTTCCTGTTCCCACCGCGCCGCGCGGCCTCGCCGGTGCGCCGGCTCTCGGGCGGCGAGCGCAACCGCCTGCTGCTCGCGCGCCTTTTCGCGAAGCCCGCGAACGTGCTGGTGCTGGACGAGCCGACCAACGACCTCGACATCGAATCCCTGGAACTGCTGGAAGCGGCGCTGCAGGACTACGACGGCACGCTGCTGCTCGTCTCCCACGACCGCGCCTTCCTCGACAACGTCGTCACCCAGACCCTCGCCGCCGAAGGCGCCGGCCGCTGGCACGAATACCCCGGCGGCTACGCGGATTGGCTCCGCCAATCCTCGAACACACGGGAGGGCGGGAGAGCGGGAGAGCGGGAGAGCGAGACGCAAGGCACAAGTCACAAGGCACAAGGATCAAGCCAAGACTCATCACCCAGCGCGGCGAACGGAGCGCGCGCAGGCTCGCGCGTGAAATTGAATAATAAGGAGGCGCGCGAACTGCAAGCGCTCCCGGAAGTAATCTCCGCGCTCGAAGCGGAGCAGCAATCGCTCGCCTCGCGCATGAGCGCGCCGGATTACTTCAAGCAGTCCCCCGGCAGCCTCCGCGCCGACCAGGCCCGCGGCGCGGAAATCGAAAAGCAGCTGATGGAAAAGCTCGAACGCTGGGAAGGGCTGGAAGCGAAGGCCAAGGCAGCGGCATCCTGACGCAGCCGCTGCCAGTGACGAGATAAGGGTGACGAGCAACCAGATCATCCTTCCGCCTTTCGCCTTCCAACTTTCGAGTTTTGCTTTCGGCCTCCGTCCGCGACCCGCCACTCACGCTCCATCAATCAGAGCTCAGCGCTTGCCGCGCTCGAGGTCCAGCTTCATCGCGGCGGCGGCGATCGGTTTCGCCCACTCCGGCGCCAACGCAAGATCGTTCGGGTTGAGTATCCTTCCACGTTCCGTGTGCAGTACCAGCGACGGAACCGGTGTATGGCCGTCGGCGGGGTCACCTTCCGCGCTGTTGTCATGGATACGTAATGCGGATAACCCGGGCAGCAGGGCAATCAGGTTCAGGCGGCTGCGCTCGAAGCGGCGGCGGATCATTTCCTCGGGAATATCGTGACCGCCTCGACGCACGCGGGATCGCACGCGCTTGATGTGCAACTCCAGGCTGGCAAGGCCCACGTACCAGATATGGATATCGATGCCTTGCGCCGCCGCTTCAGCGAGCAGGCGTGGAATCGTGCTTCCGCCCAGAGTTGATTCAAACGCATAATCGAGGCGTTGCGTAATCGCCTGTCTGAGCAGGCCGCTTCCTTGCCGCCATGCGGCGCCGTTAGCGGTCGCCTGGTCCAGCCCGGGACTGGCGGTCATGAGCTCACGGGCTGCCTCGTCGGGATTGAAATACTCGCCGCCCAGGCTGCGGAAAGCAGCGCCGCCGATGCTGCTCTTGCCGGCGCCATTGACCCCGGCGATCACATAGAGGCGCGATGGCCGGGACGGTGGCATCCGCGGGCTTTGCCCATCATCCGGCTAGCTGCGCTTGCGTGCTGCCTTGACCGCGGCGCGACCGAGCTCGGCGGGGGAGGCGTTGAACGCTGCCTTCATTCCTTTTCTTGCCTTCGGCGTTTGCATCCGGGCCAGCAGAACGCTGTATTCCGCGCTGAGGTCGTTCAGGTTGTGGGACCGCCCCCTGACCAGCGACTGGAACTCGTCGTACGAGATCAGAACCGCCTTGGGTGTGTCGTGCCGGGTGATGGCGACCGCGCCGCCGCGGAGGGCCTGCTCGAGTACGGCCCCGAACTCGTTCTTGAGGCGGGTAGCGGCGACGGCCGGGACATCGACCAGTTCGCCCTGGCTGTTGCGAAAAGTCAGAGTGGGGGGCATGGTGGGCCTCTCGAGAATATCGACTATTATAGTCGAAATAGCCTATTTATCCATATTGGCCATTTTTGGCGGAGGCCGGCGTCGGGATCGCCCTCATCCTTCATCCTTAAGGCGTAGCCGTCCCATCACTCATCACCGGGCCCTGAAGCCGCGAGGGCGGCAGAGCGCGAGAGGGAAAGATCCTTCTCACGACCTCCCGATCTGCCGGGTTTGGGGTCCTTCCGCCTTCATCCTTCTGCCTTGGGGTGGCGTCAAGTCAACGTATCGGACCGCCCGGCGTTGAATCAGGGTAACGCCAGCATGAAGGCAAGCCATGGACCAGGGAATGCCGGCGGCGGGGCGCGCAGTGACTATCCCAATTAAGGTATAGTATGGGCCAGGCACCCGGTCAGTTGAAGCCGCTGGGCAAAGCCTCTGCATGGATTCGGTTCCGCCGGGGTTCTCGAGGTCGTTGAAGATTTTCGCGGCAATGCCTATCGTGCCGTGTACACGGTCCGGTTCGAGGAGCGGGTGTTCGTGCTGCACGTATTCCAGAAAAAGTCGAAGACCGGCATCGAGACACCGAAGCGGGACCGGGAATTGATACGGAAAAGACTGCAGGCAGCTGACAGGCGGGCGAAGGAGCTGAAAGATGAGCAAGCACAAGGCAAGTGAAAAAATCCCCGTAACTGCCGGGAGCGGGAACGTCTACGCCGATCTCGGCTATCCCGATGCGGACGAGATGCTGGTCAAGGCCAGGCTCGTGATGGAGATATCCGGGATTATCCAGCGTCGTGGGCTCACCCAGGTCGAAGCGGCAAGGTTGCTGGGGCTCACCCAGCCCAAAGTGTCGGCCATGCTCCGTGGCCAGTTTCGCGGCTTCTCGGAACGGAAGTTGATCGATTGCCTGACCAGCCTCGGACGCGACGTGCAGATCGTGATCAAGGAGCCATCCCGCCGCCGCACGAACGGCAAGCTCACCGTCGTTGTCGCCTGACCCCTCACTGCGTCACCGGGCCCTGGAGCCGCGAGGGCGGCAGAGCGTGAGAGCGGCAGCATCCGTGAGGGCGGGAGCGCGCGAGAGCGGGAGAGGGAAAGATCCCTCTCACGACTTCCCGACCTGCCGATCTCCCGGGTTTGGGGTCCCTCATCCCTCATCCCTCCGTCCCGGCCCGCTGCATCGTGCCGGGCGTTCGCCGGCTCGAACGTGCGCAGGCACGTTCTTCGAATTCCCGGCTCACTCCCTCGGGCGGCGGGCTCGTAAGTCCCCGCCCGCGGCGGTATCCTAGTTGGCGGGGAGGCAGGATGGTTCGCAAAGCGCCAGAAAACTCCAACTGCGTGTTTTGCTCCATCGCGCCTGACCAGATCCTCGTTGAGGGCCCGCTCGCGCTCGCGAAGCGCGACGGCCACCCGGTCAGCAAGGGCCACACGCTCATCATCCCGCGCCGGCACGTGGCGTCGTTCTTTGAGACGACGGAGGAAGAGCGGCTGGCGATGCTGAAGCTGCTCGACGAGGCGAAAGCGCTGCTCGACCGTGAGCACCAGCCCGACGGCTACAACATCGGCATCAACAACGGCCCCGCGGCGGGGCAGACGGTGATGCACCTGCACATCCATCTCATTCCGCGCTATGCCGGCGACACCGCCGATGCGCGCGGGGGCGTGCGGTGGATCTTTCCGGACAAGGCGGCGTACTGGAAAGAGAAATGAAAACCCCACTAACAGTAACGCGGAACTGGGGCCAGAACGGAGCCGGCCAGGCGCTGCCTCAGGCGGCGACGATTTGAATGCGAGCCGAGAATCCGAGCTGATGGAGCAACTGCTCGCAATCCGCCCAGGTCAGGCCGAAAGCACGCACGTCGGCGAGGCCGAGGCGCGACACGGCCGCCGAAATGGTGGGGGCATCCTGTTCCGCGAACTCGCCCTCCATCAAGGCGTTTTCGGCCCAATCCACCAGTTGCGCCTGCGTGATGTCATGGCGCAGGTAGGCCGCAATCTTGTCCGCAACGGTCTGTTTGGTGATCGTCACAAACCCACTTTCAAGCTTCTCGAACAAAACAACCGAATCAAACCATTGCGAAGACGTCCATGGGAACGGTACGGACAGGGCGCCCCTCGCCGTGGACGAGCCTGCGCGCTTTTTCGGTGGTGGCGCGGGAAAAAGTTGCCTCGCCGCAACGCTCACACACCTGCGCCGGGATACGCTCGACCAGTACGCGGCGCCCATCGACCGTGAACACCTCGCTCACGAGATCCTCGCGCGCAGCGGTGCCGCCACAGACATGACATTTGAACATGGCTACCTCCGTTTACGGTGCTCGATCCACTCGCTCGGATCCGGTTCGTAAATCGTGATGATCTTCGCGAGAGCAGTGTCGCCAAACGTTACTTGAAAGTGCAGGGCGCGTCCAGCAGCACTAAATCCCAGCAGCAACGCGCTTGGCGCATACTTGTCATCCGGGTAATCCTCGATCAGTTCGGCAGATGCTCCAGCCTCGCGAATCTCCTGCTCGCTGATATTGCGCTCCACGGCGCGGCGGAAGGCGTGGCGGCTGAACTCGAACTCGCCCGCGACTAACCGCTGCCTCACATCATCTAGTGCCTTCATGGATTCACATTGTCTACTGGCAACCCGGTCGCGTCGACCGTAAACTCTTCCCAATGGCCGAATTTCTTCTCGTTTTGCGCCCGGGTACTCATCTGTGCGTCCACCTTTAGCGCGCGAAGGGTCGGCCCGGTTGACCTCGATTTCCGGGTCCGCGGAGCTGGAGTTCCTGACCAGGCTCCAGCGCATCCTGGGCGAAGGGCTGTTCAGCGCCAGCTACAAGTACGCCTTGCTGCTCTCCCTCGCCGAGCTGAGCATCGAACAATCCATCGCGCCCGATGGCACGTTGCGAATCGAGTTGGACGAGCTGGCCGAGCGATTCATCACGCTGTACTGGCGGCAGGTTGCTCCGTTCAAAGGCCGGATCCTGGCTCAAAACGCCGGTCGCCAGGCCAGCATCATCAGCAAGATTTCGGCGTTCAAGTCCGCGGCACCGACGCTCGCCGTTGCGCGAAATCGCACGCAGTGGCCGCGCTTGGTTCGCGAAGTCGGCCGGCTGCTGGTGGAAATGCCGCTGTGGAAACTCCAGCGGGTAGGTGAGGAGCGGCTGGACTTTCTCTATGAAGAACGTCTCGTCGACCGCGGCATCGTCCTGCGGCCCGGAATTGCAGCCTGCTTCCGCTCGCAGTTCCCTATCGTGCAGGCCCTGGTCCAGACGGCCTGGTTGTCATTCGTTCAGCGGCTGCCGCTGAACCGGTCGATCCTGGGCCCAACCAGCGAGTTGGGCGAATTCCTGTTTGGCAGCGAGCGGTCAGGGCTGAAACTGGTCGCCGACGGGTTGCGGAATGTGCAAGGCGGATCCTGCTTCTATTGTATGGAGCGGATTCGCGATGGGGGAGCGGTGGACCACTTCATTCCGTGGTCGCGCTACCCGTTAGACCTCGGCCACAACTTCGTGCTCACGCACGCATCGTGCAACCAGGATAAGCGGGACATGTTGGCGGCCACAGGTCATCTTCAGCGATGGCTCGAGCGCAATGACACTCAAGCAGCAGTTCTCGATGAGATATTCGACGCCGCCCGCTTTCCGTTCGACGCGGATGCTTCGTTGAGCGTTGCGGAATGGGCTTACGAGAACGCCGAGCGGGCGGGGGCGTTGGTTTGGGTCAGGCGCAACGGCCAAACCTCGCGCCTGACAGCGGAGTGGCGGGGGTGTTTCAAGTAGGACTTGGCCTTTGCCTCATCCTTTGAATTGCGGTCTTTTCATTTAATCCTTAATCGCCTGGTTGCCGTGTAAACCCGGGAGGCCTGACGCACGTTGTTCCCGTCAGGAGGCTTCCATGGGCGGCAAGGGCGAACACGCGGCTGGATTCAGCCTTGTCATATCATATCACCAAGTGATATAATTCATGCCTGCGAATCCGCGCCCGTTTCGCATTCTGAAGGCCCGGACTTTCGCCCGCTGGACAAAACGCGAGGGCCTGGCCGACGGCGAGCTGGCCGGCGCGGTGTCGGAGATGAAAGAGGGCCTGATCGATGCGCGTCTGGGAGGCGGAGTCTTCAAGAAGCGCATTGCAAAGCGAGGGCAGGGAAAGAGCGGTGGCTATCGGATGATCCTCGCCTCCAACCTCGGCGACCGGTGGGTCTTCATGTTCGGTTTTGCAAAGAACGAGCGCGACAACATCGATGACAAGGAACTGAAGCTGATAAAGGATCTCGCGTCGGTCTACCTGGCAATGGACGAGCCGATGCTGAAGCGGGCGATTACCGCGGGAGAACTGGTGGAGATACGGCATGGCAAACAAGAGACTGCGTGAAGCGCTGTATGAGACTGCGCGGGGGCTGTATGACATCGGCGCAATGGGTGCTGAGACGCTGCGGGAATTCGACGCGTCGCGATTGCGTCCTCTCAAGCCGTTCCGGGCGGCGGACATCAAGCAACTGCGGCTCAAGGCCAAGGCGAGCCAGGCGGTGTTTGCCGCCTATCTCAATATCAGCGTCTCGACCGTTCAGAAGTGGGAGATCGGGGAGAAGTCCCCGGGCGGGCCGGCGCTGAAGCTGCTCAATATCGTGGAGCGCAAGGGGCTTAAAGCGCTTGTTTGAGCTGCGCTTGCGTGGCCCCGTTGGTCGTCAGTAAGTCTCCCGCGCAACGGGGGGGTTGGCTCCCATCACTCATCACCCATCACCGGGGTTGAAGCCCCTTCGCCATCAGGCGGAGCCGCCCCGGGCACTTCCGACTTTCGACTTTCGCCTTAAGGTTGGCGGGGCGGGGTGTAAAATGCTGCCTGGGGAGCGTGGCTGGAATTCATGAAGCGCTGCAAACGGAGAATTGCCAATGAAAAAATTCGACCGGATCACGTCGGATCCCGCCATCCTGGGCGGACAGCCCACCATTCGCGGCATGCGCCTGACCGTGCGCCGGGTGGTGGAGGCGTTGGCGTTGTACCCCAACTGGGACGACTTGCGGGTGGAGTATCCCGAACTCGAGCCCGATGACATCCGGCAGGCGCTCGAGTTCGCGGCCAGCAACCTCGACGATAAAATCATACCGTTCGAGACGGCTTGACTCGCCTCCTGCTGGATCAGGGCCTTCCCCGTTCCACTGCCAGGCTGCTCGCGGCCGCGGGCTGGGACGTCGCCCATGTCGGGGACATCGGGTTGAGCCGCGCTGAAGATTTGCAGATTCTCGAGCATGCGCGTGAGCAGGGCAGAACCTGCGTGACGCTCGATGCCGACTTTCACGCGCTTCTTGCAACAAGCGAAGCGAAATCACCTTCCGCGATTCGTATTCGCAGGGAAGGGTTGAATGGGAAGGCGATCAGTGATCTTCTTCTCAAGGTCTGGCCGGACATAGAATCCGCCGTGAATGAAGGAGCGCTCGTTACCATCACCGCGCGATCGGTGCGGGTCAGGGCGCTTCCGGTCACCACGAAGAAAACCTAGGCTCATCCCTCATCCCTCGGGATATCCCTCATCCCTCATCCCTCATCCCTCGGGGCATCCCTCATCCCTCCGTCCCGGCCCGCTGCATCGTGCCGGGCGTTCGCCGGCTCTAACGTGCGCAGGCACGTTATTCGAAACCCCGGCTCACTCCCTCAGAAATCGGCCTCCGGGCGATTTCTTGTAGGGTTTTTCCTGACACGCCTCACCGGTTTTCAGCACTTCTGCCTTCATCCTTCTGATTTCTGCCTTCGCGCGCTAGCGCCGCCCTACGGGTCGCCGTATTATCTCCTTCCCCTAGGGGAGGGAGGATCCGGGCAATAACAAACCGAGCCCGCGTGCCAAATGATCAAGTTAGAGAACCTTCAGCCTAATGCTGCCGTGCGCGGAATTCTGCCGGACGCACTGGTTACGGTCGTAAGTGTGCAGTGGTTTGGTTCTGAGGCGCTCGAACTAACCTACAAGACGCCTACTGGGCGGGTAGCAAATGAGTTGCTATACCGTCATGATGAGCCCCGAATAGAAGTAGTGGAGCTAGGCCGCCCCTGGAGTTTTGACGGCGACGGCAGCCTATTTCGCC
>Ga0156023_1089_pt5 | contig 49180 bp, 44 predicted proteins | sample RifCSPlowO2_02_FD_107677 | JGI IMG/M metagenome (GOLD analysis project Ga0156023, IMG submission 107677) | Betaproteobacteria bacterium RIFCSPLOWO2_02_FULL_67_26
CGGCGGTGCTCCAGGGCCGCATCCGGGCGCTCGCCGAGAGCGAGGCCAAGTTCACCGCGATCGCCGACTACAGCTACGACTGCGAGTGCTGGATCAATCCCGAGGGCGGGCTGATCTGGATCAACCCGCGCGTGCTCGACATGTTCGGCTACACCCCGGAGGAGTGCCTCGCCATGCCGGGCTTCCCCGCGCCGTGCGTCGCCGAAATCGACGCCGCGCGCACCGTGCGCCAGATCCGCCGCGCGCTGCGCGGCGGGACCGGCCAGGACTACGAGTTCCGCGGCAGGCGCAAGGACGGCTCGGAATTCTGGGGCGCGGCGGACTGGCGCCCGATCTACGACAGCCGCGGCGGCTACCTCGGCATCCGCATCAGCATCCGCGACATCACCCAGAGGAAGGAGGCGGAGCGGCGCCTCGAGACGACGGTGGCGGAGCTGCGCGACGCGCAATCGGTGCAGCAGGAATACCTGACGCGCGCGCAGGACGAGCACGCACGGCTGTCCGCGCTGCTCGCGGCGATGGACACCGGGATCCTGTTCGTGTCGTACGACGACCGGGTGGTGTACACCAACCCCGCATTCACCCGCATCTGGATGATCGCGCCGGGGACGCGGCTGATCGGCCGCAGCCCGCAGGAGGTGCTCGCCACCTCGGCGTGCGCGCTGGCGCGCCCCGAGGAGCAGGGCCGGCACGTGCTGCGCCCGCCGCGCGAGGGCGAACTCCTCACCGCCCTGGAAATCCAGATGGCGGACGGCCGCCTCGTCACGCAGCAGGTGCACTCGGTCGAGGACGTCTACGGCCGCCCGGTCGGCCACCTGTGGCTGTTCCAGGACGTGACCCGCGAGCGCCAGACCGCGGACCAGCTGATCTATCTCGCCGAGCGCGACGCGCTGACCGGCCTCTACAACCGCCACCGCTTCAACGAGGAGCTGGCGCGCATGATCGCGGACGCCCAGCGCCACGACTCGCGGGTCGCGCTGCTGTTCTTCGATCTCGACGATTTCAAGTACATCAACGACACCTTCGGCCACCGCGCGGGCGACGCGATGCTGATCCGCGTCGCGGGAGAAATCGCCGGCCAGGTGCGGCGCAACGAGATCTTCGCGCGCCTCGGCGGCGACGAGTTCGCGATCCTGGTGCCCGAGATCTCCGACGAGATGCTGCGGGTGCTCGCCGAGCGCATCACGCACGCGATCGCGCTGGTGCGCTTCCAGTTCGAGGGCCAGAGCCTGCGGCTCACCAGCTCGCTCGGCATCGCCGTCTACCCCGACCATGCCGACAACTCGGAAGACCTGATCGCGCGCGCCGACACCGCGATGTACCAGGCCAAGGACGCGGGCAAGAATGCCTGGCGCATCTACCGCAGCGACCTCGACACCACGTTCCAGATGGTGAAGCGGCTGTCGTGGAACGACCGCATCCTGCACGCGCTCGAAAACAACCTCATGGATCTGCAGTTCCAGGGGGTGTACGCGACCGACAACCGCGCGCTCGCGCACTTCGAGGTGCTGGTGCGCATGCGCGACAAGGACGACCCCTCGGTGCTGGTGATGCCGGGACAATTCATCCCGATGGCGGAAAAATCGGGCAAGATCCTCGACATCGACCGCTGGGTGCTGCGCGAGTCGATCCAGATGCTGGCGGAGTTGAGCGGCATTCCGGCGCTCGCGGTCAACATCTCCGGTCGTTCGTTCGACGAGCCGATGCTGCCGCAATACATCGCCGAGCAGCTGAAGCACTATGGCGTGGCGCCGCGGCGGCTGATGGTCGAGCTCACGGAAACCTCCGCGGTGTCGGACCTGCACGATGCCCAGCGGTTCATCGAGGCGCTGCACCAGACCGGCTGCGGCGTCTCGCTCGACGATTTCGGCACGGGCTTCTCCTCCTTTGCCTACTTGAAGCATCTGCAGGTGGATTCCGTAAAGATCGACGGCCTCTTCATCCGCAACCTCCCCAACGAGAGCGACAACCAGCTGTTCGTGAAAGCGATCGTGACGGTGGCGCGCGGGCTGCACAAGACCACCATTGCCGAGTGCGTGGAGGACGAGGAGACGCTCGTCATGCTGAGGAATTTCGGGGTGGACTGCGTGCAGGGCTATTATCTGGAGAAGCCGCGGGCGGACCACCCCTTGCTGGTGAATGCCTCGCGCCTGCAGCACACCAATCTGGAGCTGCGCTTCAGCTGAGGCTGCCCCGGGCCGTAACATTGCCGCAATATTCCTGTCATATTCTGATGTCTCTGGCGCGAGGGTGGAGCGATGCCTAGAATGGTGAACTGCGTAAAACTCGGCCGCGAGGCGGAAGGCCTTGATTTCCCGCCTTATCCGGGCAACCTGGGGCAGCGCATCTTCGAGCGCGTGTCGAAGGAAGCCTGGAAGCAGTGGCTGGAACAGCAGAAGATGCTGGTCAACGAGAACCGGCTGAATCTCGCGGACAAGAAGGCGCGCGAGTATCTGGCGCAGCAGGTGGAAAAGCACTTTTTCGGCGGCGGCGCGGACATCGCCTCCGGTTACGTCCCACCCTCCCAATAGCAGGCGGGCCACACACCACGACCGACTGGGCCGCAGACCCGCAGACCGAAGCACGCGCCGCGCGCCGCGCGGGCCCGGCGCGCCGGCGCGATGCCATGAACAAGCCACGCGACATCCCGGAGCTGTACCTCAACCGCGAGCTGGGCCAGCTCGCCTTCAACCGGCGCGTGCTGGCCCAGGCGGAGAACCGCGCGACGCCGCTGCTCGAGCGCCTGCGGTTCCTGTGCATCGTCTCCTCCAATCTCGACGAGTTCTTCGAGATCCGCGTCTCGGGCCTGCACGCTGAGATCGAGGCCGGTTCGCCGGCGATCGGTCCCGACCGCATGGACGCGGGCCAGGTGTTCGCGCAGGTGGCGAAGGAGGCGCACGACCTGGTGGCCACCCAATACCAGCTGCTCAACCTGGAGGTCCTCCCCGGGCTGGCGGCCGAGGGCATCCGGTTCCTGCGCCGCTCCGATCTCACGCCCGCGCAGTCGGAATGGATCAAGGCCTACTATTTCCGCGAGGTGATGCCGGTCCTGACGCCGATCGGCCTCGACCCGGCGCACCCCTTCCCGCGCGTGCTCAACAAGAGCCTCAATTTCGCCGTCGAGCTCGAGGGCAAGGACGCGTTCGGCCGCAATTCCGGCATCGCCATCGTGCAGGCGCCGCGGGTGCTGCCGCGGGTGATCCGCCTGCCGCGCGAGATTTCGGGCGCGGAGTACGATTTCGTCTTCCTGTCGTCGATCCTGCACGAGAACGTCGCCGAGCTCTTCGCCGGCATGAAGGTGGTGGACAGCTACCAGTTCCGGGTGACCCGCAACAGCGAGCTGTTCGTGGACGAGGAAGAGGTGAAGGACCTGCGCACCGCGCTGCGCGGCGAATTGCCGCACCGCCAGTTCGGGGACGAAGTGCGGCTGGAGGTGGCCGACAACTGCTCGCCGCAGATCACGGAATACCTGCTCTCGCAATTCAAGCTGGACCCGGAGGACCTCTACCGCGTCGACGGCCCGGTCAACCTGGTGCGCCTGATGAGCGTGCCCGACGGGGTGAACCGGCCGGACCTCAAGTACCCGGCGTTCCGCCCGGGCCCGCCCTCGCCCATCGCGCCGCAGGAGGACATGTTCGCCGCCATCCGCGAGGGCGAGATCCTGCTGCACCATCCCTACCAGTCGTTCCAGCCGGTGATCGCGTTTCTCCAGCAGGCGGCGCGCGACGCCGCGGTGGTTGCGATCAAGATGACGGTCTACCGCACCGGGGCGGAATCGGAGCTGATGGAGATACTGATCGGCGCGGCGCGCAGCGGCAAGGAAGTAACCGTCGTGCTGGAACTCCTCGCGCGCTTCGACGAGGAGGCCAATATCAACTGGGCGCAGCGGCTGGAGGAGGTCGGCGCGCACGTCATCTACGGCGTGGTCGGCCACAAGACCCACGCCAAGATGCTGATGGTGGTGCGGCGCGAGGAGGAGCGGCTGCGCCGCTACGTGCATCTCTCGACCGGCAACTACCACCCGCGGACGACCAAGCTCTACACCGACTGGGGCCTGTTTACCGCCAACGAGCAAATCGGGGCGGACGTGAACGACGTCTTCACCCAGCTGACGGGGCTCGGCCGCGCCACCCGCTTGAAGCACCTCTGGGAGTCGCCGTTCACGCTGCACAAGCAGATCCTGCGCGCCATCCAGAACGAGATCCAGAACGCCCAGGGCGGGAAGAAGGGCCGCATCATCGCCAAGATGAACGCGCTGCTCGAGCCCGAGACCATCGGCGCGCTCTACGAGGCCTCGAAGGCCGGCGTCGAGATCGATCTCATCGTGCGCGGCGTGTGCGCGCTGAGGCCCGGCATCCCCGGTGTTTCGGAGAACATCCGCGTGTGCTCGGTGGTGGGCCGCTTTCTCGAGCACTCCCGCGTCTTCTATTTCCACAACGACGGCGCGGAGGACGTCTACCTCTCGAGCGCGGACTGGATGGACCGCAACTTCTTCCGGCGCGTGGAAGTGTGCTTCCCGGTGCTCGATCCCAAATTGAGGAAGCGCATCGTCAACGAGGGGCTCCAGCCCTACCTGGAGGACAACTGCCAGGCCTGGGACATGGACCAGGACGGGCATTACAGCCTGCGCTCGCCGCGCCGCGGCAAGCCGCAGGCGGCGCAGGACGCCCTGCTCGAATTGCTGGCGCACCGGCCGGCGAGCTAGTGATTGAAACCGAACTCAAGCTGCTGATTCCACCGCAGGCGGTGCGCAAGCTCGCGTCGCACCCCCTGCTCAAGGGGCGGGCAGCGGGGACGCGGTCGCGGCTCTACAGCATCTATTTCGACACACCCGCGCTCGACCTCTGGCGGCAGGGCGTCGCCTTGCGGCTGCGGCGCGACGGGAGGCGCTGGGTGCAGACGGTCAAGGGCGGCGGCGCGGTGCAGGGCGGGTTGCACCAGCGCGTGGAGCTCGAGGAGGAGGTCGCCGGGCCGGTGCCGGATTTTTCGCGCATCGGGAATCACGGCCTGGCCGAAGCGTTCGCCTCCGCGCCGCTGAGGGCCCGGATCGAGCCCGCCTTCGTCACCGATTTCAACCGCGTCAGCCGCCTGCTCGAGCTCGATTCCGGAGTGGCGGTCGAGGCGAGCATGGACCGCGGCGAGATCCGCAGCGGCAAGCGCACCGAGGCGGTTTGCGAGCTCGAGCTGGAGCTGAAGAGCGGGGCGCCGGAACAGCTCTACGATTTCGCGCTCAGGCTCGCCGAGGCCCTCCCGCTCTCGATCGAGAACCGCTCCAAGGCGGAACGCGGCTTCGCGCTCGCGCGCGGCGAGCGCGCGCGGCCGGTGAAGGCGCGTCCCGCGGACCTGCGCGGGGACCTGTCGGTGAACGACGCCTTCAAGGCGGTGATGTGGGCGAGCCTTGCGCACCTGCTCGCGAACGAGCGCGGCATGCTGGAAGGCGCCGACCTGGAGTACCTGCACCAGATGCGGGTCGCGCTGCGGCGCCTGCGCTCGGCGCTCGGCGTGTTTTCGCCGCCGTTGCCTGAGGCTGCGGTCGCGCCGCTCACGGGCGAGATGAAGTGGCTGGCCGGCAGCCTCGGCCCGGCCCGCGACTGGGACGTGTTCATGACCGAGACGCTGCCGCCGATTGCGGCCGAGTTCGGCACGCAGGGAGAGTTGGGGGCCTTCAGCGCCCGCTGCGAGAAGCTGCGGCGCTACGCCAACGGCCGCGCGCGCCGCGCGCTGCGCTCGCCGCGCTACCGCCGCCTGACCCTTTCGCTGGCGGCCTGGCTCGTGTCCGAGCGCTGGCGTACCGAGCTCGATGCCGACAGGCGCCTCGCGTTTGGCGCTCCGGTGGCGGATTTCGCCGCCGCCGTGCTCGAAAAACGCTACGGTCAGGCGCGCAAGCGCGGCCGCAAGCTGGCCGGGCTGACGACGGCGGAGCTGCACCGGTTGCGCATCGCGATCAAGAAGTACCGCTACGCGGCGGATTTTTTTGCCGGCCTCTACGAGCGCAAGCCGGCGCGCCAGGCGCTGAAGCGGCTCGCGCGCCTGCAGGATATACTGGGCGCAATGAACGATGCGGTAACGGTGGCGAACCTCATGGCGCAAGGCTTCGACGGCGCCGCGGGACGGCACGTGCCGGAAGCGAAAGGCATCCTGCTCGGATGGAGCCGCGGCCGCGCCGCCACCTTGAAGCGCGAGTTGAAGAGCGCCTGGAAGGACTTCCGCGCGGGCGAAAAATTCTGGTAGCCGCCTCGTCACTCGTCACACATCACGCACCATGGAATTGATCTTCTGGCGCCATGCCGATGCCGAGGACGCGCCGCCCGGCGGAGCCGACGCCGCGCGCGCGCTGACCGGCAAGGGCAAGAAGCAGGCGCGCCGCATGGCGGCGTGGCTGCGCAAGCGGCTGCCCGAGGATGCGCGCGTGCTGGTCAGTCCCGCGAAGCGCGCGCAGCAGACGGCGTGGGCGCTGACCGGGCGTCTTGAAACCCTCACGGAGGTGGGCACTGGCGCCGGACCGCAGGCGGTGCTCGCCGCCGCGGGCTGGCCGGACGGGGACGGCACCGTGGTGGTGGTCGGCCACCAGCCGACGCTGGGGCAGGCGGTCGCGCTCGCGCTCACCGGCAAGCCGGGCGACTGGAGCATGAAGAAAGGCGCGATCTGGTGGCTCGAGAGCCGCGAGCGCGGCGGCGCCGCGGTGCGCGTGGTAGTGTCTCCCGACCTGCTGAAGTAAGCTCAGCTCGCCAGCGCGAGCTCGTTGTCGCGCTCGAGCTCATCGAGCTCGGGGATCCTGAGCTCGAAGCCGATTTCCTCCCACTCCTGGATTTCGTCGGCGAGCGCCGTGGCGGTCAACGTGTTGCGCGCGAGCCAGGCGGCCCCCAGCGACAGGCGGAACTTCTTGCCCTGGCGCCGTGCTTGCAGCGCGGGCAGCGCCACGTCGGCCCGGCTGCGATGAAACAGGGCCGCGAGCCGCAGCGCGAGCACCATGCCCCAGTCCACGTCGCGCTCCTCGATGTCCTTCGCAACCTTCCTGAGGGCGCGGCGGTGCGCCTGCACCAGCAGCGCGAGCTTCGCCTGCTCGTCGCGCGAGAACCCCGGCATGTCGGCATTGCCGACGATGTAGGCGGAATGCTTGTGGTAGCCGCTGAAGGCCACCGAGATGCCGATCTCGTGCAGCTTCGACGCCCACGTGATCAGGCGCGCGACGTCCTCGTCCGGCTCGCCGGATTCGGCGGCGAGCTTGCGGTAAAGGGCGAAGGCGAGCGCCCCGACGCGCCGCGCCTGCAGCGCGTCGACGTGATAGCGCTGCATGAAATGGACGACCGTGATGTCGCGCATGTCCTTGTGGTGGAACCGGCCGAGCAGGTCGTAGAGCACGCCCTGGCGCATCGCGCCTTCCGCCACCACCAGGGACTCGATGTCGAGCTCCGAGAGGATGGCGTTGAGGATCGCCAGCCCGCCGGGAAACACCGGTATGCGGTCGGGCTTCAGTCCGGCGAGCTCCACCCGGTCCATGTCGCCGGCCTTGATGAGGTGGGAGCGCAGGCGGTCGAGCCCCGCGGGCGTGATGCCGATGTCGTCGAAGCCGTTCAGCCGCAGCACGTCCGCCAGCGCCCGCACCGTCCCCGAGGAGCCGACCGCGTGCTGCCAGTTGCCGCGCGCGAAGCGCGCCACGATCGGCTGCAGCTCGTTGCGCGCGGCGAGCTCGGCGCGCTTCATCGCGCCCTTGCTCACCTTGCCGTCCTCGAAAAAGCGCAGGCTGTAGGAGACGCAGCCCATGAACAGGCTCTCGAGCTTCAGCGGCCGGTGGCCGGTGCCGATGATGAGCTCGGTGGAGCCGCCGCCGATGTCCACCACCAGGCGCTTCTCGCGCGAGGCGGGCAGGCTGTGCGATACACCGAGGTAGATCAGCCGCGCCTCCTCGCGTCCCGCCACCACCTCGATCGGGAAGCCGAGGGCGGCCTGGGCCCGCCGCAGGAAGCCGGCGGCGTTCTTCGCCACGCGCAGCGTGTTGGTGCCGACGGCGCGCACGGCGTGGCGGTCGAGGCCGCGCAGCCGCTCGCCGAAGCGCTTGAGGCATGCCAGCGCGCGCTCCTGGGTCGCCTCGTCGAGCCGCTTGTCCTTGTCGAGGCCGCCGCCCAGCCGCACCGGCTCGCGCAGCGCATCGAGCGGATAGATCTGGTCGCCGACGACGCGGGCCACCTGGCAGTGGAAAGAATTGGTTCCTAAATCAACCGCGGCGAGCGTCGTGTATTCAGGCATGAGCTACCAGGGGATCAGGCGACGATCGCGCGGGGCGCGCGACGCGGAGAGGGGGAGGGACACCGCTCCCGCGGACGGGCCGCGGGAGGATTTCACGAAGCTGGATACGGTCGGATGCGTGGCGCGCCCTCGTCTGTTGCCGCCAGTATAAGGAATCTTGCGGCGCGACGCCACGCCGGGCGGGCTTTTTCGTGCTTTTAATGCTGCGTGAGCGCCTCGCGCTCGACGGCCTCCGGTCCGGTGTGGCGCACGTCCTTGCCTTTCACCATGTAGACCACGTACTCCGACATGTTCTTCGCGTGGTCGCCGATGCGCTCGATCGCCTTGGCGATGAACAGGATCTCGATGGCGTGCGAGATGGTGCGCGGGTCCTCCATCATGAAGGTGATGAGCTGGCGCAGGACGCCGCGGAAGGACTCGTCCACGCGCTCGTCCTGGCGCACCACCTTGGCGGCGACGGCGAGGTCGAGCCGGGCGAAGGCGTCGAGCGCGTTCCTCAGCATGGCGAGCGCGACATCGGCCATGTGCCGGATCTCGTTGGTGCGCGGCACGAACGGCCGGTCGCTGTCGTAGATCAACTGCGTCATGCGCGCGATCTTGGCCGCCTCGTCGCCGATGCGCTCGAGGTCGGTGATGGTCTTCACCACCATCATCAGCATCCTCAGGTCCACCGCCGCCGGCTGGCGGCGCGCGATGATCGTGCTGCACTCCTCGTCTATCCCCACTTCGAGCGCGTTCACGCGGTGGTCGTCGTCCACCACGCGGGCCGCGATCTGGGTGTTGCCCGACGACAGCGCTTCCATGGCGCGCGAGATCTGTTCCTCGACGAGCCCGCCCATCTGCAGCACGCGCGCGCGCACCGCCTCGAGCTCGGCGTCGAATTGCTTCAGGGTGTGCTCGGTCACGTGATGGCCTCCTGCCGCGGCGAAACAGGTGAACTTATCAGTGAATTATGACAGTTTTGTGTAGCGGCGCCAGCGCCCATTACCCAAATGCATCACCCGCTATCGCTTGAGGGTCTCGACGCCGCGCTCGGTGCCGAGCAGCAGCAGGTCCGCGCCACGGCGCGCGAACAGTCCGTTGGTCACGACGCCCGCGATCTGGTCGAGCGTCCCCTCGAGCTCGACGGGATTGACGATGGCCAGCCCGTGCACGTCCAGGATCAGGTTGCCGTTGTCGGTGACGAAGTTCTGGCGCCATTCCGGGTGGCCGCCGAGCCGGACGAGCTCGCGCGCGACGTGGGAACGGGCCATCGGGATGACTTCCACCGGCAGCGGAAATTTGCCGAGCACGTCCACGCGCTTCGACTGGTCGGCGATGCACACGAAGCGTTTCGCGACCGCCGCCACGATTTTCTCCCGCGTCAGCGCGCCGCCGCCGCCCTTGATCATGGCGAGGTGGCGCGTCACCTCGTCGGCGCCGTCCACGTACACCGGCAGCTCGTTCACGCTGTTCAGATCCACCACGCGGATGCCGAGCTCCTTGAGGCGCCTGGCCGTCGCGTCCGAGCTCGCCACCGCGGCGTCGATGCGGCGCTTGATCTTCCCCAGCTCGGCGATGAAGAAGTTGGCGGTCGAGCCGCTGCCGACGCCCACCACGCAGTCGTCGGGAACGTGGGCGATCGCGGCCCGCGCCGCGGCCTGTTTCATTTCGTCCTGGGTCATTTTTTTCGAGAGGCGTGACGGCTGACGACTGACGGGTAAACGCCGTGTTGACTATACACCAAGTTCCGGGCGCGATTCAGGGTCCGGAAATGGCTGAAAAGCCTTATTCCTGCTACGCTTAGCACCCTTTACGATTTTCGCAATGAAGAAGAACGACTACCTCGAACGGATCCTCGGAGCGCGCGTCTACGACGTCGCGGTCGAGACGCCGCTCGAGCTCGCGCCGGCGCTCTCGGCGCGCGCCGGCAACCGCGTGCTGCTCAAGCGCGAGGACCTGCAGCCGGTTTTTTCCTTCAAGCTGCGCGGCGCCTACAACAAGATGGCGCGCCTGCCGCCCGCCACGCTCAGGCGCGGCGTGATCGCCGCGTCCGCCGGCAACCACGCGCAGGGCGTCGCGCTCGCGGCGCAGCAGCTCGCCTGCCGCGCCACCATCGTGATGCCGGTCACCACGCCCCAGATCAAGATCGCCGCCGTCAGGGCGCGCGGCGCGACGGTGGTGCTGCACGGGGATTCCTACGATGAGGCCTACCTTCACGCGCGCGTGCTGGGCCGGCGCCGCGGGCTCGCCTTCGTGCATCCCTACGACGACCCGGACGTGATCGCGGGACAGGGCACGATAGCGATGGAGGTGCTGCGCCAGCACCCCGGGACACTCCACGCCATTTTCGTCCCGATCGGCGGCGGCGGGCTGATCTCGGGCATCGCCGCCTACGTGAAGCGCCTGCGCCCCGGGATCAAGGTGATCGGGGTCGAGCCGGAGGACGCCGATGCCATGGCGCGTTCGCTCGCGGCCGGCCGGCGCGTGAAGCTCGCGCAAGTGGGGCTGTTCGCCGACGGCGTGGCCGTGAAGCAGGTCGGGCGGCTCACCTTCCGCTTGTGCCGCGAGCTGGTGGACGACGTGATCCTGGTCGACACCGACGCCATCTGCGCCGCGATCAAGGACGTGTTCGAAGACACCCGCGTCGTGCTCGAGCCGGCCGGCGCGCTCGCGGTCGCCGGCCTCAAGGCCTGGGCCGCCCGCACCGGGATGCGCGGCAGGTCGCTGGTGGCGATCGCGAGCGGCGCGAACATGAATTTCGACCGGCTGCGGTTCGTCGCGGAGGAAGCCGAGCTCGGCGAGAAGCGCGAGGCGATCCTCGCCGTCACCATTCCCGAGCGGCCCGGCAGCTTCCGCACGTTCTGCTCGCTCATCGGCGCGCGCAACATCACCGAGTTCAACTATCGCTACGCCGATCCGCGGCGCGCCCATGTGTTCGTCGGCGTGCAGGTCCGCGACCGCAAGGAGACCACCCGGTTGATCCGCAAGCTCCGCGCGCGCGGGTTGAAGACGCTCGATTTCAGCAACAACGAGCTGGCGAAACTGCACATCCGGCACACGGTGGGCGGGCACGCGCCGACGGTGGACGACGAGATCCTCTACCGCTTCGAGTTCCCGGAGCGCCCGGGCGCGCTGATGCGGTTCCTCACCGCCATGAGCAGCGGCTGGAACATCAGCCTGTTCCACTACCGCAACCACGGCGCCGACTACGGGCGCGTGCTGGTCGGCATGCAGGTGCCGCCGCGCGACAAGCGCAAGTTCCGCGCGTTTCTCGCCAAGGTCGGCTATCCCTGTCACGAAGAAACGCGCAATCCCGCCTACCGGCTCTTTCTCGGCTGACGTCAACAGAACCGCCGCCGGTGCGTTAAGTGTTCCTGAAAACCCGTTAGAATGAAGGCCGTAGGACACGCATTTCGAGTCGGGCATGAACCGGATCTGGATTGCTCTACTAGTACTGATCGCCGCAACCGCGCGCGGCGCCGCGCTGGATGACGAGTTCCTCGCCGCGCGCGAGGCCTACCGCGCCGGAGCCGCCGCCCGGCTCGATCAGCACGCTGCCCGGCTGAAGGGCCACCTGCTCGAGCCGTACGTCGCCTACTGGCAGCTCGCCATGAGGCTCGAGCGGGCGTCTACCGAGGACGTGCGCGCGTTTCTCGCCGCCCACCGCGACGGGCCGCTGGCGGAGCGGTTGCGCAAAGAGTGGTTGAAGGCGCTCGGCCGGCGCGGGGAATGGGAGCTGTTCAACGCCGAGCTGCCGCTGCTCGCCGCCGACGACATCGAGATCACCTGCTACACGCTGCGGGGGCGGCTGCTCATCAACGCGAGCGATACGCTGCCCGAGGCCCGGCCGCTGTGGTTCGTCGCGCGCAACCTGCCCGACAGCTGCACGCCGCTGTTCGAAGCGCTGGTTGCCGCGGGCATGTTGTCCAACGACGACCTGTGGACGCGGGTTCGCCTGGCGCTGGAGGCCGGCCAGGTGCGCGTGGCGCGCCGCGTCGCCGAGTGGCTGCCCGCGGGCCAGGCGCCGGAAGCGCGCGTGCTCGAGAGCGTCGCGTCCAACCCGGCGGGATACCTCGAGCGCCCGCAGGCGTTCAAGCTCAAGAGCCGCGCCGGGCGCGAAGCCGTCCTGTTCGCCGTCCACCGCCTTGCGCGCACCTCGCCCCAGCAGGCGGCGCGCCACTGGCTGAAGATTGAAGAGCGCTTCTCCCGGGAGGATCGCGCCTACCTGTGGGGGATGCTCGGCTACCTCGGCGCCATGCGCCACGATAGCGAGGCGCTCGATTGGTACACGCGCGCCGGCGACCTCTCGGACCTCCAGCTCGCCTGGAAAGCGCGCGCGGCGCTGCGCGCGCGCGACTGGCAACAGGTGCACGCGTCCATCGACGCCATGACCGGCACGGAATCCTCGGACCCCGCATGGCGTTACTGGAAGGCGCGGGCGCTGAAGGCGCAGGGGCACGCCGAGGCGGCGGCGGCATTGCTTGCGCCGCTCGCCGCCGAATTCAATTTCTACGGCCAGCTCGCGCAGGAGGAGCTGGGCGGCAAGATCACCGCGCCCGCCGCGCGCTACAAGCCGGGGGCGGAGGACGTGCGCGCCATGAGCCAGCACCCCGGGCTGCGCCGGGCGCTCGCGCTCTATGGCCTGGACCTGCGCGCGGAGGCCAACCGGGAATGGCTGTGGGCGATCCGCGCGTTCGACGACCGCCAGCTGCTCGCCGCATCGGAAGTCGCGCTCCGCCACGAGCTCTACGACCGCGCCATCAACACCGCCGACCGCACCGTGGCGCTGCACGATTTCAACCTGCGCTATCTTGCGCCGTACCGCGAGGTCCTCAATGCGCATACCGCGCAGCTGGAACTGGATGAAGCGTGGGTCTACGGGCTGATCCGGCAGGAGAGCCGCTTCATCCCGGGCGCCCGATCGCGCGCCGGCGCGAGCGGCCTGATGCAGCTGATGCCCGGCACCGCGCGCTGGGTGGCGAAGAAGCTGGGGCTGAAGGACTGGCGCTGGTCGCGGGTCACCGAGCTGGATGTCAACGTGAGCCTCGGCACCTATTACCTCAAGCACGTGCTCGACACGCTCGACGGCCACCCGGTGCTCGCGTCCGCGGCCTACAACGCCGGCCCGGGCCGGGCGCGCGCCTGGCGCTCCCCGGCCGCCCTCGAGGCCGCGGTCTACGCCGAGACCATCCCGTTCAACGAGACGCGCGACTACGTGAAGAAGGTCATGGCGAACGCGACCTACTACGCCGGCGCCTTCACCCAGCAGGCGCAATCGATCCGGCAGCGCCTGGGCATCATCGGACCCCGCGAGCGCGACAGCGAGGTGTCGTTGGGGGACACCCCTTGAGGGATGAGGGATGAGGGATGAAGGATGAAGGGTAAAATCCGCCGATGGAGATCACGACTGTAGCGGTCCTTGGGGGCTCCGGGTTTGTGGGCCGGCACGTCTGCCACGCGCTGGCGGCGGAGGGCTACCGCGTGCGGGTGGCGACGCGCGACCGCGAGCAGGCGAAGGAGCAGCTGATCCTGCTGCCGACCGTGGACGTGGAAACCGTCGACGTTCACGATCCGGCGCAACTCCCGGCGTTCGCGCGCGGGGCGGACGCGATGATCAATCTCGTGGGCGTGTTGCACGACGGCAGCGGCGACCGCAGCTTCCGGGCGGCGCACGTCGAGCTCGCGCGCAAGGCCGTCGCGGCGTGCCGTGAATCCGGCGTGCCGCGCCTGCTGCACATGAGCGCGCTGGCGGCGGACCGCGCGGGGCCCAGCGCCTACCTGCGCTCCAAGGGCGAGGCCGAAGCCATCGTGCGCGATTCGGCGCTGGCGTGGACGGTGTTCCGCCCCTCGGTCATCTTCGGGCGCGACGACAGCTTTCTCAACCTGTTCGCGCTGGCCCTGCGCTTCTCGCCCATGATGGCGCTCGCCTGCCCGAATGCGCGCTTCCAGCCGGTGTTCGTCGAGGACGTGGCGGCGGCGTTCGTGAAGAGCCTCGCGGACCGGGGCAGCCACGGCAGGAGCTACGACTTGTGCGGCCCCCGCGTGTACCGGCTGCGCGAGCTGGTCGAGTACGTGGGCGCGGTGACCGGCCACCGGCGGCCGGTCATCGGCTTGAACGACGCGCTGTCCTGGTGCCAGGCGCTGGCCCTGGAGCTGCTGCCGGTCAAGCTCATGACGCGCGACAATTATCATTCCATGAAGGTGGACAGCGTCTGCAGCTGCGCGCCGCCGTTCGGCATCACGCCGACACCGCTGGAGGCGGTGGCCCCGTCCTGGCTCGGCAATCGCACGCCGCGCGCGCGCTACCAGGAGTTCCGGGCCGGCCGCAGCGGTTCATGAAAATCTACTGCGTGGGCGGCGCGGTGCGCGACGAGCTCCTCGGCCTGCCGGTCAAGGACCGCGATTACGTCGTCGTCGGCGCGACACCCGAGGAGATGGTGCAGCAGGGCTACAAGCCGGTGGGCCGGGATTTCCCCGTGTTCCTGCATCCCCAAAGCCACGAGGAGTACGCGCTGGCGCGCACCGAGCGCAAGACGGCGCGCGGCTACCACGGCTTCGAGTTCCGCGCGGCGCCGGACGTCACGCTCGAGCAGGACCTGGCGCGGCGCGACCTCACCATCAACGCGATCGCGAGGGACGCGGAAGGCCGCCTCATCGACCCGCACCACGGCGGCGACGACCTCAAGGCCGGGGTGCTGCGCCACGTGAGCGCTGCCTTTGCCGAGGACCCGGTCCGGGTGCTGCGCGTCGCGCGCTTCGCGGCGCGCTTCGGGTTCCGCATCGCCCGGGAGACGATGAAGCTGATGCGCGAGATGGCGCGCGACGGCGAAGTGGATGCGCTGGTCCCCGAACGCGTGTGGCAGGAGATTGCGCGCGGCTTGATGGAATCGCGGCCGTCGGGCCTGTTCGAGGTGTTGCGGGAATGCCGGGCGCTGGAGCGTGTGATGCCGGAAGTGGATGCGCTGTGGGACGATGCCGATACGGCCCGCACGGCGATGGCGGCGCTCGATGCGGCCGCCGCGGCTGGGGCCACGCTGCCGGCACGCTTCGCGACGCTGGCCCGCCACCTCGTTCCGCTGGCGGCGGAGTCGCTGGCGAGCCGGCTCAAGGTGCCCGCGGACTGCCGCGACCTGGCGCTCCTCGCCGCGCGCCATGCCAACACCGTGCTGGATGCCGTCGAGCTGGATGCGCAATCCGTGCTGGAGCTTTTCAACACCGTGGACGCGTGGCGCAGGCCGGAGCGCTTCGCGGAGCTGATGGCGGCATCGTTCGCCGGCGAGCCCGACGCCGGCCCGGCGCGGGCGCACCTCGAGCGCGCGCTGAGAGCCGCCGCCGGGGTCGATGCCGGCGAGATCGCGAAAGCGGCGAAGGACCCGGCCGCCATTCGCGGCGGCGTGGATGCGGCGCGGCTCGATGCGATTCGCAAGGCGCTTACGGACCGGTAATGGGCAATGAGTGAAAAGGGAGCGCGATGATAGACCTGTACACGTGGACCACGCCCAATGGCCGCAAGGTTTCGATCATGCTGGAGGAGCTTCAGCTCCCGTATCGCGTGCATCCGGTGAATATCGGCCAGGGCGACCAGTTCAAGCCGGAGTACCTGAAGATCAATCCCAACGGCAAGATCCCCTCGATCGTGGATCCGGAGGGGCCGGACGGGAAGCCGATCGCGCTGATGGAGTCGGGCGCGATCCTGATCTACCTCGCGGGCAAGACCGGGAAGCTGCTGCCGGCCGCGGTGCGCGACCGCTACGTGGCGCTGCAGTGGCTCATGTTCCAGATGGGCGGCGTCGGGCCCATTTTCGGCCAGGTGCACCACTTCCTGCGCGCGGCGAAGGAGCAGGTGCCGTACGCGATCGAGCGCTACACCCGGGAGACGCGCCGGCTCTACGGGGTGCTCGAGGAGCGCCTCAAGGGCCGCGACTACCTCGCCGGCGGCTACTCGGTTGCGGACATCGCCACCTACCCTTGGGTCGCGCGCTACGAGTGGCACCGGACCGATCTCAACGATTTCCCGCACGTGAAGCGCTGGTTCGACGCGATCTCGGCGCGGCCGGCGGTGCAGCGCGGGATGAACGTGCCCCCGGTGGCCAGGTGAAGCGGGCGCTGGTACAACATGCGATGATGCAGTACAGTGTGGGCCTGCACGCCGCACGGCCGGGGTACTCTCGATGATGATGGAGACCGCCTTCCGATGAGCCGGCTCCTCGACATGATCGGTCGGGCCGAGCAGGCGCGCCAGCAGCTCGACACGGAGGCCGCTGCCGACAACGATGCCGCGGCCGCCGGCAAATCACCCCCAACGACGGACGACGAAGCGCAACGGCGCGCCCTCGAACGCGCCGAAGCGGAGGAACGCGCGGCGGCCGCCACGCGCGAACGGCTCACGGAAGAGGAGCACCGGCGCGCCGCGGCGCGCAAGCAGGTGCGAACGGAGCGTCGCGCGACGGAGGCAGCGCGGGAGCGCAAGGCAAACGAAGACCGGCTGAGAAAAGAGGCCGAAGCGCGGCTGGCCGACGAGCGGGAAGCGAACCGGCTCGCGCAGGAGCGCCGCACCCTGGAGCAGACGGCGATTGCCCAGGCCAACGCGCGCATCGAGGCCGAGCGCAAGGCCGCGGCGCTCGCCGAGGCGCGGCGCAAGCTCGACGAGGAAGCCGCGGCGCTCGCGCAGGCCCGCAGCAACGCGGTGGCCGAGGCGGCGCGCATCGCCCGCGAGCTCCAGGTCGCTGCGCCCGAGCTGCAACGGAGGGCCCAGGAGCGGCTGGAAGCCGAAGCGCACGCGGCGCTGGTTGCGCGCGAAGCCGAGGAAGCCAAGGCGAAGGCGCTCGTCGAAGTCACCGCGCAGCTCGAAGCCGAGCGCCGCCTCGCGCTCGCGGCGGCGGAGCGCATCGAGGTCGAGGACGCGCTGCGCGCCACGGCCGAGGCGCTGGCGGCCGCCGAGGGCGCGGCGCGCGACGAAGCCGTCTCCCGCCGGGCGCTGGAGAACATGGCCCGGCAGGCCGCGGAGGAGCAGGCGAAAGTCGCTGCCGAGGCCGCCCGCAATGCGTCCGAGCGCGCGAGTAGCGAGGCCGAGGCCGCGCTGGCCGCGCGCGAGCGCGAGGAAGCCGTGGGAAAGGCGCTGGCCGAAGTCACGAAGCAGCTCGAATCCGAACGCCGCCTCGCCATCGCGGCCGCGGAACAGGCCAAGGCCGAGAATGCGCTGCGTGCCAGGGCCGAGGCACTGGCGGCCGCCGAGAGCGCGGCGCGCGACGCCGCGCGTTCCCGCGAGTCCCAGGACGCGAGGGCCCGGCAGGCTGCCGAAGAGCACGCCAGAGCCGCCGCGGACGCCGCCCGCATCGCCTCCGAGCGCGAGGAGAGCGAGGCCCGCGCCAAGGCCGAATTGCAGGAGCGGATCGCCGCGGAACGGCAGCAGGAAGCGATCGCGCGCGAGCAGGCTGAGGCCGATGCCCGCGCCGCGGCCGAATTGCGGCGGCGGCTGCAAGCGGAGGAAACCCTGCGCAGCGTGGCAACCGAAGCGGCGCACGCCGCCGCCGTGGCAGCGCAGGCCGCGCGCGAGCGCGCGGAGCTGGAGTCGAGCCTGAAAACCGCTGCGCAGGCGAGCCTCAATGCCGGCGAAGCGGCGGCGCGGCTCGCCGAGGAGCGGGCGCAGGCCGAATCCGCCGCGCAGGCCGCGGCTCAGTCACGCACCCGGGCGGAGAACGAAGCGGCGGAGGCGGCCCGGCTACAGGAAGCGCAGGAACAGCGGGCCGCGGCACTCGCCTCGGAGCGATTGCAGGCGGAGGAGCAGGCGCGCGAGGCCGCCGACAAGCGCATCGAGGCGGAGCGCGCGCTGGCCGAAGCCGCGGATCGGAGAGCGCAAGCCGAGGCCGCGCTCGCGACCGAGGCCGAGGCGCGCACCAGGGCCGACGCCGGGCTCGATCGCGCCGCGCGGGAGCGCGCGCGCATCGAGGATGAAGCCGCTCGCAAGGCCGCTGCGCGGATACAGGCCCAGGAACGGGCGCTCGCCGCCGCCGCGAGCCGCGTGGAAGCGGAGCGCCGCGCCACTGCCGCCCTGGAAGCGCAGGTGGCATTGCAAACGCGCTCGCTGGAGCTCTCCAGGCAGGCCGGGGCTGCGGCATCGGAACTTGCGACACTGCGGGAAACGAAACGGGCGCTCAAGTCGCGCCTGCATCGGCAGCTGCCCGCACTGGCGTCAGGGTTCGGGATCGCGGCCGTTATCGCGATCGGCATCTACGCAACGCTGCGCGCGCCGGAACCCGGGCCCGCGGCGAGCGTTACGGCAACGGGCACGCCGATCGCTCTGCGTCTCGACCGGAATCTCGACCGGCTCGCCGCCCGCGTCGGAATGACGAAGTGATTCGGCCCTACCCGAGGATCACGCGCACCTGGTGGGCCAGGCCGTCATCCACGAGCGGAACGCGCGCCGGGCCGCCCGCCAGCGGTTTGCCGTCCAGCTCGGCGTAACTCACTCCACGATTCACGCCGCGCGGGTTCTCGACCGCGATCTCGTAGCGCGCGGAGCGGTATTTATAGGCGATCTCGAAGCGCGGCCACTCCCGGGGTATGCAGGGCGCGAGGAGCAGGAACGCCCCCTGCCGGCGAAAACCGAGGATCGCTTCGATGCCGGCCCGGTACAGGCACCCGGCCGTGCCGGTGTACCAGGTCCAGCCGCCGCGACCGGCGTGCGGGGCGACCGAATAGACATCGGCGGCGACGGCGTAGGGCTCGACCTTGTAGCGCTGCACGTCGGCCCGCGTGCTGGTGCGGCTGATCGGATTCATGAGCGAGAACACCTCGGCGGACTTGTCTCCCTGGCCGAGGGCGGCAAAGGCGATCACCGACCACGTGGCGGCATGGTTGTATTGGCCGCCGTTCTCCCGGATGCCGGGCGGATAGCCCTTGATGTATCCGGGATCGAGCGGCGTCCGGTCGAAGGGCGGCGTGAACAACAAAGCCAGGCCTTCGTCGCCGCTAATGAGCAGCTCGTCCACGGCGGCCATGGCGCGCGCGGCGCGAGCCGGATCGGCGGCGCCGGAGATCACGCTCCAGGATTGCGCAATCGAGTCGATCCGGCACTCGGCGCTCGCGGACGAGCCTAATGGCGTCCCGTCGTCGAAAAAGCCGCGCCGATACCAGCCGCCATCCCAGCCATCCTGTTCCAGGGCGTTCCGCAGCGCCGCCGCGTGGGCGGTCCACTTCATGGCGCGCGACTGCAGGCCGCGGGCTGTCGCAAACGGCGCGAATGCCGCGAGCGTCGCGTGCAGGAACCAGCCGAGCCAGACGCTCTCTCCCTTGCCCATCGCGCCGACCCGGTTCATGCCGTCGTTCCAGTCGCCCGTGCCGATCAGCGGCAAGCCGTGCTTGCCGACGCCGAGACTCTGGTCGAGCCCGCGCGCGCAGTGCTCGAATAGTGTTGCGCTCTCATCCGCGACCATGGGCTGGAAGTAGGCATCGTGTTCGCCGGGCCGCAGCACCTGGCCTTCGAGGAATGGAACGGGCTCCTCCAGCACCGCGGTGTCCCCGGTGGTCTCGATATAGTGTGCGGCGGCGCAGGCGAGCCATATCCGGTCATCGGCGACGCGGGTGCGGACGCCCTGGCCGGAGTGCGGCAGCCACCAATGCTGGACGTCGCCTTCGACGAATTGCCGGGCCGCGGCGCGCAGGAGATGCTCGCGCGTCAGCGCCGGCCGCGACAGGGCGAGCGCCATGCCGTCCTGGAGCTGGTCGCGGAATCCGTAAGCGCCGCCCGCCTGGTAGAACGCCGCTCGCGCCCACATGCGGCAGGCGAGCGTCTGGTAGAGCAGCCAGCGATTGAGCATGAGGTCCATGGACCGGTCCGGCGTTGTCACCTGGACCGTGCCGAGCACATCGTCCCAATACCCGGTGACCTCGCGCAGGACCGCATCGAGATCGGCTGCCCGGTAGCGGGCGATCAGGGATTGCGCATCCGCCGCCGTTGCGGCCTCGCCGAGGAAGAACACGATTTCCACCGTGTCCCCCGGCTCGAGCTCGACCGGGGTTTGAAGGGCGCCGCAGGGATCGAGCCCGGCACCGACTGTCTGCGAAAGAACGGTTTCCCCAGCAAGCGCAGCCGGGTTGTCGAGCGTGCCATTGCGCCCCAGGAATTCCCGCCGGTCGCCGGTCCAGGCGGTCTGCCGTCCGCCCAGATCCGCGAAGGCGACACGGGAACCGTACGCCAGGTTCCAGGGATTGCGCGCGAGCATCGCGCCGGTCTCCGGATCGAGTTCCGTCACGACCGAGAGCGCGGACGCGCTGCGCGACGGGCCGAGCACCCACTCGACGTAAGCCGTGACCGAAAGCCGCCGCGGCCGACCCGAGGTGTTGCGGATCGTCAGCCGCGAGATCTTGATCGGATCGTCGAGCGGCACGTATTGCATGAGATCGAGCGCGATACCGTGCGCGCTGTGCTCGAACCGGCTGTAGCCCTGGCCGTGCCTGGCAATATAGGACGCGGGCTCGTCGCGGATCGGCAGGACCGTCGGGCCCCACAGCGCGCCCGACTCTTCGTCGCGCAGATAGATGATTTCCCCCGGCCGGTCGGTGACGGGGTCGTTCGACCAGGGGGTGAGCTGGTTCTCGCGGCTGCTGAGCGACCAGGTGTAGCCGCCGCCCTCGACCGCGACCTGAAAGCCGAACGCGGGATTGGCGATGACATTGATCCAGGGGGCCGGTAGCGACCGCCCGGGACCGAGCGTCGTCACATACTCCCGTCCGTCCGCGGCGAATCCGCCGAGCCCATTGAAGAATTCGAGGTTCTGCGGCACGGGAACGGCCTGCGACACGTCCGCGTGCGGCACGCGCCTCGGCGGCGCGTATTTTTCCGGTGGGGCGGCGGTGTCCGTCCCCTGGAGACGGTTGAGCTGTTCCGCCAGCGTTCCGCGTCGTCCGATCAGCACCGCGCGGGACATGGCGAGCAGCCGGGCGCGGGTCTCCGCCGGGATCAGGTCCGTGCGCAGCACGAACACGGCGCCACCCGCGACGTCCGCGGCGGTCTGCTGCCGGGACTGGCTGGTCCGAACCAGCGTCTCGAGGGCGGTCTGAAGGTCATGCACATAGGAGGGCGCTCGTTCGTTCAGGATCACGAGATCGACGGCGAGCTGCTTCATGCGCCAGTATTCATGGGCGCGCAACAACTGGCGGACGATGGCGACGTCCTCGATGTCGTCGATCCGCACCAGGATGATCGGGAGGTCGCCGGAGATGCCCTGCGCCCAGAGCGCCACCGGCGCGCCGCCGCCGCGGCGGATGGCGTCCGACGACGGACGCAGCGCGGGATCGGCGTAGAGTACGTGGCCGGCGAGACGCTGAAACAGGCCCGCCTGCTCCGCGTCGATGCCGAGATAGCTCAACTGCACCTGCGCCTGGGTCCACGCCAGGGTGGCCGCGCGGTCGAAGGCCGTCGTGTCCTCGTGCTTGTCGATCAGATCCAGCACCTCGCTGCGGGACGACGCGACGACCGTCCAGAACGCGATGCGCACCGTCCTGCCCGGCGGCACCCGGACGCGGCGGCGCAGCGCGAAGACGGGATCGAGCACGGTGCCGACGGTATTCGAGAGCGGACGGCCGTCCATCACCGCGATCGGCGCCCGGACGTCGCGTCCGCGGCCGAGGAAGCGCGCCCGGTCGGTCTCGATCTCCGGCTCGCCCACCGCTTCGCCTTCGACCACGGCAAGATGCGCCGCCCAGATCTCGGGCTCGCCGGGCGAGCGCCGCCGCCGCGTTGCGAGGATGGCGCCGATTCTGGCGAGATACTCGGTTTGCACGAACAGCTTGGAAAAGACCGGGTGCGCCATGTCGGCGGCGGGCGGCGCCAGCACCAGCTCGGAGTACGAGGTGAGCTCGATGTCCCGGGCCGAATCGCCCGCGTTCACGACGGATACGCGGCGGACCTCGGCGTTGGCCTCCGGCGAGACGACGACGTCGAGGACGGTCGTGATCGTGCCGTCGTGCCGGACATACTCGGCGCGATCCTCGGTGAACGTGACCTCGTAGCTGTCCGGCTCGACGCCGCTCGGCTGGTAGCCCGCGGACCACACGTCGCCGCTGTCCACGTCGCGCAGGAAGACATAGGCGCCCCAGTCGTCGCGGGTGACGTCCTCGCGCCAGCGCGTGATCCCGAGATTGCCCCAGCGGCTGTAGCCGGAACCGGCGCCCGTCAGCATCACCGCATAGCGTCCGTTCGAAAGCAGGTGCGCCTCCGGCGTGGCGTCGTGCGCGGAGCTGAGCCGCCGCACCGCCGGCAGCTCGAGGTCGCGCACCGTCGCCGCCGTCCTGACTTCCTCCGCCCGCGGATGCGCCAATGCGACGTCGCGCGGCGTGCGTTCCTGCAGCAGCAGCTCGGTAGCCTGCACCATCGGCTCGGCATGGAACCGCGCCCGCATCTTCCCGTCGAGGAGAGCGTTGGCGATGGCGACCACCGTCATGCCCTGATGGTGTGCCATGTAGGCGCGCACGACCGCGACGTTTTTCCCCTCGGGCAGGCGCGCGGGCGTGTAGTCCAGCGCCTCGTAGAAACCGTAGCGCCCGCGCGCGCCGATGGCGGCGAGCCGCGCGAAGTTGCGCGCCGCCGCTCCCGGGTCGACCATGGCCGCGAGCGCCGTCGCGTAGGGCGCGACGACGGCGTTCTCTCCAAGGCCGCGTTTCAGGCCCAGGCCCGGGACGCCGAAGTTCGAATACTGATAGGTGTGCTCCAGGTCGCGGACGTTGTAGCCGGACTCCGAGATCCCCCACGGCACATCGAGCGTGGCGCCATAGTTCACCTGCCGGCGCACGACGAGGCGGCTCGTCTCCTCGAGCAGGCTGCCGGCCGGTGCGCGCATCACCAGCGACGGCATCAGGTACTCGAACATCGATCCCGACCAGGAGACGAGCGCCGCGCCGCGCCCAAGCGGGGTGACGGCGCGCCCGAGCCGGAACCAGTGCCGCGAGGCGACGTCGCCCTTCGCGATCGCCACGAAGCTCGCCAGGCGCGCCTCGGAGGCGAGCAGATCGTAGCAGCTCGGGTCGAGACTGCCGTCCGCCACCCGGTAACCGATCGCAAGCAGCTTGCGGTCCGGGTCGAGGAGAAAGCCGAACTCCATCGCGCCGGCCATCGCCCGCGCCGTCGCCGCCAGCATTGCGAGGCGCCGTTCCAGGGAGCGGGCGGCATCGGCGGTCCGGGTAACGTCACGGCGGTGACTCTCGATCGAAGCCAGCGTCGCCTCCGCCCAGTACAGCATCTCGGCGCCGGCGTCGTCGCCGCGTTCGCTGGCGAGCGCGCGCGCGATGTCGGCCATCGTGGCGGCGTGAGGCGCGGCTTCCGCCAGCCGCGCGCCGATGTCCTCCGGCGGCACCGGCGCCCGGTAGAGCGCGGCGGCCAGCACATCGAGCGCATCGCCAAGCTGTTGCCGCGTGATCGTCTGCGTCCTCCGGTCGTCCGGAAGTCCCTGCAGCGATTCGCGCGTGAGTTGCAGGGCGTCGTCGATGCCGGCGAACAGCTCGGGACTCGCCACCGGGCGGCCGGCCCATTCCCGGCAGGCATTCGCAAGCGCGATCAGGTGCCCGGCCAGATTGCCGCTATCCACCGACGAGATGTATTGCGGGTCGAGCGGCCGCAGGTCCCGTGTGCCGTACCAGTTGCAGAAGTGGCCGCGGAACCGCTGCAGTCGGTCCATCGCCGCGAGCGTCGCCTCCAGCCGGTCCACGGTCGCTGTCGTCCCCGCCCAGCCGAAGTCGCGGGCGCTGACCGCGGCGAGGAGGTAGACGCCGAGATTGGTGGGAGAGGTCCGGTGCGCGACCACGGGCCTCGGGTCTTCCTGGAAGTTGTCCGGCGGCAGCATATGGTCTTCCGCCGTCACGAAGGTCTCGAAGTAGCGCCACGTGCGGCGCGCGACCAGGCGCAACGCGCGGGCGTCCTCATCCGAAACCGGCAGGCGACCCGCCACGAGCGGCGACAGGCTCATCCAGCGGGCGACGGCGGGCGACGCGATCCACGCGATCACGAACGGCGCCGCCACCGGCCAGGCGTCGCTCCCGACCCACCAGGCGACGGCGGCGGCGGCGATGGCGGCGGCGACGCCCCCGTTCATCTGCCGATAGAACCCGGCGAGGTCGAGCCGGGGACTGACCTGCGCCTGGGCCGCCGTGACCCAGTCGAGCAGATGCCGCCGGCTCACGAGCAGGCGAAACAGCGTTCTGACGATCGCATCGGCCATCAGCCATGCCTGATAGGCGAGAAACACGACCAGCAACACGGTCTGGGACAGCGCAAGCCGGACATCCGCGGCGAGCGCGCGGAGATGGCTGCGTGCCGTGACCCGGGCGCGTCGCGGCACGATCGCCGCGAGAACGGGGAGCAGCGTCGACAAGGCGATCGTCGACAGGATGAAGCCGGTCCAGACCAGGGCAGCCTGCAGGGGCAGCGCCCATCCCGCCAGCAAGGCGGCGACACTCGCCGGCGCCGACAGCGACCGCCGCAGGTTGTCCAGCATCTTCCAGCGGCCGATCAGCGGCAGCATGGCTATGGCCCGATCGTGGACGGCGTCTTCGCCGCGACCGAGTATCCACGGCAGCAGTTGCCAGTCGCCGCGCGCCCAGCGGTGCTGGCGCGCGGCGGCGACGTCGTAGCGTGATGGAAACTCCTCGACGACCTCGATATCGGAAACCAGGCCGGCGCGGGCGAAGGTGCCCTCGAACAGGTCGTGACTGAGCAGCGTGCTGTCGCGCACGCGCCCGTCGAGCGCGGCTTCGAAGGCATCCACGTCGTAGATGCCCTTGCCGGTGTAGGAGCCTTCGCCGAAAAGATCCTGGTACACGTCGGACACGGCGGAGGAGTACGGATCGATGCCGCTCATGCTGGAGAAGATGCGCTGAAATAGCGATCCCTCGCGACCGATCGGCAGCGAAGGCGTGACGCGCGGCTGCAGCACCCCGTAGCCCTCGACCACGCGGCGCGTGACGGCGTCGAACCGCGGCCGGTTGAGCGCGTGCGCCATCTTGCCCACCAGCCGGCGCGCCGTTTCGCGCGGCATCCGCGTATCGGCGTCGAGCGTGATGACGTAGCGCACGCCGGCCGGCGGTGCGGAAGGCGGGGTGAAAGGCGGTCCGCCGGCACCGATGAAGTGGGTATCGGCCGCGCCACGCAGCAGCCGGTTCAGCTCGTGGAGCTTGCCGCGCTTGCGTTCCCACCCGATCCACCGCTGCTGCCCTTCGTTCCACACCCGCCGGCGATGGAACAGGAGGAAGCGGTCCCCGCCGGCGGCCGCTCCGTAGCGGCGGTTCAGGCGGGCGATCCCCGCGGCGGCCGCATCGAGCAGCGCGTCATCGCCGTCAACGGTCTCGGTCGTGGCGTCGGTCCAGTCCGACAGCAGCGCGAAATGAAGCTCGTCTTCCGGGCTGGCGAGGTGGTGGATCTCCAGGCGCTCGATGTGCTCTTCGAGCGCGGCCGGCGTCGTGAGCAGGATCGGGACGGCGAGCACCGTGCGCAGGTTCGAAGGTATGCCGTCGCGCAGTTCCAGGCCCGGCAGGATCGTCGCGCCGAACTCTCGCGTGACGCCGCGGTTGACGAGCGCCATCGCCGCATCGATAGCCGGGATCAGCCCGAGCAGCGCGAGCAGGCCGAGCCACGCGCCGCCGATTCCCGCGCCCGCCAGCGCATGCAACGGCAGGAAGAGCACGAGCGCGGCGACCGCGATGACGCCGCCGATGTAGCCGCCGATGCCGATCGTGGCGTTGAAACGGCCGGGCCAGCTCAACAGGGGGGCGCGATAGGCGAGCGTCGCCTCGAACGCGCGGCGCCCTCCGGCGATCAAGTGATAGCCGGGTTCCCGCGAGCGGGCATCCGGGCCGCCCGCGGAGGTGGCCAGAAGTGCCGCACGCGCAATCTCCAGTTCCGTCAGTTTCGAGCCCCGCGCGAGTTCCTCGATCGCGCTGCGGTAGAGGTTGCGCGTCGGAAAATCCATTGCCGCGAAATCGCTGCCGGACCGCAGCGTGTCGTCGACGAGACTGACGCTCTCGAACAACTCCGTCCAGTCGACGTCGGAGATCAGCCGCATGCTGGTGATGATGTTGCGGACCGTCACGTTGGTCGCGCCCTGGCTCTGGTGCTCGTCGTGCACGATCTCGTCGGCGGTCGTGCCCTGCGCCGCCAGGCGCTCCTCGAGCCACGTCAGCGCCCGCGTGACCTTCGGGTCCTGGTCCCGCAGCCGTTGCACGAGCTGGACGGCGAACGACCCCGGCAAGGGCGCCTGTTCGTAATGCTGAAGCACCGAGCGCATCGGCATGCCCGGGCGCCCGTTCACGCCCAGCAGCCGGTCGGCCAGGGCATCCGCTTCCTCGCGCGCGGCGCGGCTCGCCACGATGCGCCTCGCCCCGCGCCGAAGATTTTCCACCAGCACGATCCGCAGCGTGATCGCGACCGCCCACAACTCGCCGATCGACAGCGGCTGAACGCGCTGGTAGGCGCGCACGAAACGGCGCAGCATCTCCGGGTCGAAGCGGCTGTCGGTATGAGCGACAAAGGCCCAGGCCACGCCGAACACCCGCGGGTAGCCGGCGAAGGGCCCGGTCGCCAGCTTGGGCAATTGCCGGTAGTAGCCCGGCGGCAGGTCGTCACGAATTTCGCGGATCTGCTCTTCGACGAGGTGGTAGTTGTCGAGCAGCCACTCGGCGGCCGGTGTAATGGAGCGCCCCTCGCCGATCGCGTCGGCGATGGCGCGATAGGCTTCCAGCAGGACCGACTCGTTGTCCCTCAGCCGGACGGCGAGCGATCGCCCGGCCACCGGCCGCGCGGTGACGGATTGGGCTGCCGCAAGGCTCTCGGCGTGCTGCTCGAGGCGCTCGATGCTGAAGAGCTCCTCGCGGATGGACTTTTCGTTATCCCACGGTGGAGCCCGCGACGAGCGCCCGAAGGCGCGAAGAATTACCGATTTCAAGTCTGCGCCATCGGCGTGATCAGCACCTGAGCATAGCGCTGCAGGCACTGTCGCGCGCGCATTCTCTTTCCTGATGGTGGGTCTGGCGGGGGTCGGGGCATTGTTATCAAGTTATTGATTTATGCATGAAATTACTTCATGGCCCCAGCATGGCATACCACGGCTATCAAGCATAGCGGCGAGGCCATGCCCGGTATGTGCGCCAGCGTACAGAACGAATGATTCACGAGCAGGATCATGACCGCTGCGATGGAAACGTACGAGTGACGGCAGGAGGTTGACGTGAACCGGGATCGCCTGGAAGGCAAGTGGAAGCAGCTCAGCGGGAGCGTGCGAGAGCAGTGGGGGCGGCTGACCGATGACCGGCTGAGCGTGGTCGCCGGCCAGCACGATCAGCTCGCGGGCAGAGTCCAGGAGCGATCTGGAATCTACAAGGAGGAAGGCGAGCGCCAGTTGAAGGCGTTCATGCGTCGCAACCGCGAATGGAATTCGACCAGCCGCTAGGCGCAGGAAAATCCGGGTGCCGCGATGATCATCAGCAACCCCGTGATCCGGCTCGTGCTCAAAGCGATATCCGCGTGCGGCCTGATCGACGGTCAGCGCGATTCCGCCACCAGTCGCAGCAACCGGGCCGAGCAAAGGGATTCCCCCTTTGTGCTCGTCGGGCCTGCCCCCGACGGCAGGTGGGGCGTGTTTCAGCAGGACTTCGTCAAACCCCAGGCCTTGTTCGACGAAATGCAGGATGCCTGCAATTACGCAAACGAGCTGGCCAGGACCCGGACCGACGCGATGGTCCTGATACAGAAAAGACGGGATGCTGGCGCCAATCCGGATTCATCCATGGCGCAAGGAACGATGTGAGCCCGGCCCTGTGGATCGCCCTGGGCGTGGCGATCACCGTGGTGCTGGGCTATGTGCTCGGCATGCGTGTTCTGGCCCGCCAGAGCCGCGAGATCGACAGGCAGGTTGATTACAGCAAGATACGCCCATGGAAGGGCGACGAAGGCCGGGATTGACCGGATCCGGCTTGCGACGGCTGCCGGCTACGGCTGCGCGGTCACTCGGAGGCCCAGCGGAAATCGACGGTCCTGAGTTTTGCCGCGCCGACGGCGACCTGGCGCTTGACCGTATTGCCCGCGAAGGTCGCGACGACTTGATAGTTGCCCGTCGGCAGCCTGGCCAGGAGCCACGGCCCGTCGGATGTGGTATCCAGAAGCGTCTTACCCGCCGCGTCAGCGATGACCACCCCGACGTCGCTCACGTATGAGCCGGAATTCAGGGCAAACACGAGCTTGAGATTGAAATCGCCGGCGAGCGCACTGAGCCGGTCGATCGAATCCGTTCCGACGCCACCCGACACATAGGACACGCCACCGGCGGTCCTCTGGACGACCGCATCGTCGCTATTGGCGCCCGCGACGGGACCCAGGGCGGGCACGAGCAATGCGGAGCCCAGCAGGAGGGCCGCAATGCCGTGCGCAAGTGATTTGCTCTTCATGCCGGGAATCCGTTTCATGTGCTGATGCTCCAAGGTTAGCGATTGTCGTTGTCATGCCGGCCAGTGCAGCAGACCGGCCCTGATGCATTCAGTGATTATCCGCAGCCGCGGGACGAACTCTGTGCGCTGGCGTACGCCCGGCGCAGGATCATGCCCCTACGTGCGCCAGCGCACAGAGCATGCCGGGGCAGGGGGGCATGCTGGCGTCCACGGGTTCAACAGCGGGTGACATATGGAATTCATTGACAACTTCGTGATCCAGCGCTGGGCCGTCCAGTTCCTGGTCGTGCTTTTCCTGGCCGGGGGTCTTATGACCCTCGCTGTGGGCGCGGGCCTGATCGTGGGCAGTGCCGGGACGCTGCGGTTTTTCGTTGCCGTGAATCGCTGGGTGTCCACGCGTAGCGTTATCGGGCCGGTCGAGGATCCCCGGGTTGCCGGCCGACCCGTGCAAAAATACCGGCGCTGGGTCGCAGTGGCGTTCATTGCCGGAGCCGCCTTTGCGCTATACGGCCTCGTCACGGCGTTCGACGCGCAGGAGGTGAGTCGTGCGTTCGGCCTGGACGCGCGGCCGTCTTCTGCCGCATCCTGGCTGGCCGAAAGCGCCAGGTGGGTGCTGATCGTGGGCAACCTGGCCGCGATCGCGATCGGAGTGTTCCTCGGCTTCTTTCCCGATGCATTGGCCGCTCTTGAAGTCAGTGGCGGGCGCCGGTATTCGTTTCGGCGGTTCGTCAAAGGCGCGGATACCATGAATCTCTCGCTCGACAACTGGGTCGCGGCGTCCCCCCGGGCCGCGGGCTGGGTCATCTTCGTCGCCGGCCTGGTCCTGTTGGGCGATTTCGGAATCGTGTTGTTCGGAGCCCGCTAAGCCCGCGCGCCGTCAGCTACATCCTTGACGATCTGGTAACACCGGCAAGCGGCCGCTTCGAGGCCGTTCCCGTCGAGAATGCTGATGTTGCCCCGGCTGTAGCGGATCAGCTTGCGCCGCTGCAGGGCACTGGCGGCCTTGGTAACGGCAACCCGCAGCACGCCCAGCATATTGCCGAGCAGCTCCTGCGTAAGGCGAAAGTGATCCGTTCCCATGCGATCGCGCGTCATCAGGAGCCAGCGGGCAAGGCGGCCTTCGACCGGGTGAAAGCGGTTGCACGCGGCGGTTTGCGTGATTTGAACGATCCGCTCGTGGATATACCGGTTCAGCTCGTCATGCATGGACCCGTGCTTCGCATATTCGCTGAGGAAGCGCGCGGATGTCATGCGCAAGGCCGTTCCGGTTCCCTGAACCAGGGCGCGCACCGGCGAAATGTTTATCCCGAGTGCCACCGGTATCCCGAGCATGCCTTCACGGCCCACCAGGCCGATTTCCAGCGCCATATGCCCCTTGACCAGCGTGAGCAAGGACACCAGCGAGTCGGTTGGAAAGTAGACATGCCGGATCAACCTCCCCGGTTCATAGAGGACTTCGCCGAAAGTCAGCGTGACCGCCTCGAGGCTGGTCAGCAGACGCTGATATTCCCTGCGCGGCAGTGCCGCAAGCAGGCTGTTCGCAACCGGGACGCGGTTCATGTGCTCATGCCCTACCGGGAAATTCAACAAAAGTGACGCCGGCAAGGTTACAGCGAGGAAATGGCCCTGTATGTGCGGCCGCACACAGAGCGTCCTGAGTACGTTACCGCACGGAACACGCAATCTACGAGGCAGACAATTGCCGCTAATGATGAACGGCTCCCTGAGGATCGGCTTGTGTAGCAACCGGAGATTCACATGAACTGGGATCGCATCGAAGGCAACTGGAACAGGATCAAGGGCAACGTCGTCGAGCAATGGGACGATCTCACCGCGGACCAGCTCGTCAGCCGGATCCAGGAAACGTATGGCATCGCGGACGACGAGGCGGAGCGCGAGCTTACGGACTGGCAGCAACGCCTGAGTGAGATCGTTCGCGCCGCGTGACGGCGCGGGCTCGGGAAAAGCTGCGCTATGAGCGCTGACGTACGGAACCGGCTGAATATTCGGCGTAGCTTGTCGGTAAGAATCGTACCCCGCACACACGATTCCGACGCAAAGGAATTCGAAAAGTGCGAAGTTCTGTTACTTACAGTGAGAGGAATACACATGAGACATTCGATGCAGTTAGTGAAGATGATGAAACGCCCGCTGTTGCTGGCGGTTATTGCGACGTTCGCCGCCGGGTGCTCGACGATGGAGCCCTCCCAGCAGGTTTCGAGCGAACCCCGCAGCCTGGTCGGCCCGCGCGGTGCTGATGGTCCTGCTGGTCCTGACGGCATGCGAGGCCCGGTCGGAGCGACAGGCGCCATGGGCGCCCCGCTGGCCGGTCCTGCAGGCGCAGACGGTCCGGCTGGCCCTGCCGGGATTCAAGGCCCGGTCGGAGCGACGGGGTCTCAGGGCATAGCGGTCGTGGGTCCCGCAGGTGAAACGGGAGCCACGGGTCCTGCCGGCGCGCAAGGCGCGATCGGATACACCGGTGCCCAAGGCTCCAGCATGGCAGGTCCTGCCGGCGCGACGGGACGTGCCGGTCCCGCCGGGGTGCAAGGCGTAGCCGGAAGCACGGGTGCGCAAGGCCCGACGCTGGTCGGTCCTGCCGGTCCCGCCGGCTTTACCGGTGTTGCAGGCGCGCAAGGCGCAACCGGATATACGGGCGCGCAAGGCAGCACTGAACTGAGTGGCGTAACTGGCCCAACCGGCCGTGCTGGCGAAACTGGCCCGCAAGGTCCCGTGGGTCAGACCGGTGCTCAAGGCCCTATCGGTTCAGCCAATTAATTCAGTCTGGCAGTCCCGGTAGTCGAACGGCGCGATCGCAAGATCGCGCCGTTCGAACGTACGGGCCGGACCACGACCATGGGCTGGCTTGTGTGCGACAGCGCACAGACGTCCGTCGGCAAAACCGTGATCATTCACATTCACCCTGGAATAGGGAGGGTCTTTGTTGACAGTCCCCCCTCCGGATCGTTGTGCCCTTTTTACGGGAACCGGCAATGTCTGAAACAAGAAACGGTCCCATCCTTGCCGGCGATGCCGGCAAGGCGGATGCCGCCACCGAAGTGCGACGCCAGAAGGCATTGCTTAAAACGGGGGCGTTGCAGAACGCGATTCTCACCAGCGCCAATTTCTCGATTATTGCCACCGACGAGAAGGGCATCATTCAGCTGTTCAATATCGGCGCCGAGCGCATGCTGGGCTACACGGCCGCCGAAGTCGTGAACCGGATACGCCCGAGCGATATTCATGATACGCGGGAAGTGATGGCGCGCGCCCAGGCATTGAGCGTCGAGCTCCGAACCTCCATTGCGCCAGGCTTCGAGGCGCTGGCTTTCAAAGCGTCGCGCGGGATCGAGGACATCTATGAATTGACCTATATCTGCAAGAATGGCAGCCGCTTTCCAGCCATCGTGTCGATCACGGCGCTGCGCGATGATTACGGCGAAATCATCGGCTACCTGTTGATCGGCACCGACAATTCCGTGCGCAAGCAGGTCGAGTTGGAACTGAACAACGCCATGGCCGTTGCGGAAAAAGCCAACCTCGCGAAATCGGATTTCCTGTCCAGCATGAGCCACGAGCTGCGCACGCCGCTCAGCGCGATCCTCGGTTTCGCCCAACTGATGGAGTCCGGCTCGCCGCTGCCGACGCCCTCCCAGAAGCGAAGCATCGACCAGATTCTCAAGGCGGGGTGGTACTTGTTGGACCTGATCAACGAAATCCTCGATCTCGCGCTGATCGAGTCCGGAAAGCTTCCGCTGTCGCTGGAACCGATATCGCTCACCGAAGTCATGGGCGAATGCCACGCCATGATCGAACCGCAGGCGCAAAAGCGCGACATTCGCATGACCTTTCCCCGGTTCGAAATCCCGTACTTTGTCAAAGCCGACCGGACACGACTGAAGCAGGTTCTCATCAACCTTCTTTCCAACGGGGTCAAATACAACAAGGTGGGCGGAACGGTCGTCGTGGACTACGCAGCGAGCACCCCGGGACGCATACGTATTTGCGTCAAGGACAGCGGCGAAGGCTTGGCTACCGATAAAGTGACGCAGCTTTTCCAGCCGTTCAATCGTCTCGGAAAAGAGACCGGCATCGAGGAAGGCACGGGCATCGGCCTGATGGTGAGCAAGCGGCTGGTCGAATTGATGAAGGGCGAAATCGGCGTGGAAAGCACGGTCGGTGTGGGCAGCGTGTTCTGGATCGAACTGAACCTGACGGCTGAACCACGACCGGGCGACGCCGCAGCCAAAACCAAGGCAGTCGCCCAGGCGCAAGTTCCTGCCGACGGGCGGTTGCATACCCTGCTCTATGTCGAGGACAACCCGGCCAATCTAATGCTGGTCGAGGATCTCATCGCGCGCCGGTCCGATATCCGCTTGCTGAGTGCGGAAGACGGCAACCGCGGCATCGAGATTGTGCGCGCCTCCCGGCCGGATGCAATCCTGATGGACATCAATCTGCCCGGCATCAGCGGCATCCAGGCGCTGAAAATCCTGCGCGCAGATCCGGCAACAGCGCACATCCCCGTGGTTGCCATCAGTGCCAATGCAATGCCCCGCGATATCGCGAAAGGCCTGGCGGCAGGATTCTTCCGTTATCTCACCAAGCCGATCAAGGTCAACGAATTCATGGATACGCTGGACGCGGCGCTGAAATTTTCAACAACGGAATCGGCCCGGGTCAATAGAGAGAAAAAAACATGATGGTCAGTGCACCCGACATTCTCAACGCCAGCATCCTGATCGTCGACGATCAGGAGGTCAATGTCAGCCTGCTCGAGCAAATGCTGCGCGAGGCCGGCTACGCCTGCGTTGCCTCGACCACCAATCCACACGAAGTCTGCGCGCTGCATCGCAAGAACCGCTACGACCTGATCCTGCTCGACCTGCAGATGCCCGGCATGGACGGGTTCCAGGTGATCGAAGGCCTCAAGACCAACGCTGCCGACGGCTACCTCCCGGTCCTCGTGATCACCGCCCAGCCCGGCCACAAGCTGCGCGCACTGCAAGCGGGCGCAAAGGATTTCATCAGCAAGCCGTTCGATCTGGTCGAAGTCAGGACGCGCATCCACAACATGCTGGAAGTGCGGCTGCTGTACAAGAAGCTCGAGGATTACAGCAAGGTGCTGGAACAGGCGGTGCAGGAACGGACCGCCGAACTGCGCGAGAGCGAAGCCCGCTATCGCAGCCTGACCGAACTGGCCTCCGACTGGTACTGGGAGCAGGACGAGAACGGGAACTTCACCAGGGTTTCCGGCCCGGTCCTGGAAATGCTCGGTGTCCGGGTCGACGCCCTGGCGGGAGACAAAAGCGGTGCTCCGGTGGCCGGCTGGAACGAGGCGGAGCGGGAAACGCTTCAGGCAACGATCGCGGCCCGGCAGCCATTCCTGGATTTCGTCTTCAGCCGCGTCAATGCCGATGGCTCGCAACAGAAGTTTCAGGTGAGCGGGGAGCCGATGTTCAACCAGTCCTGCCGCTTCATCGGTTACCGCGGCATCGGCGTGGAACTCACCGCAAAGCGATAGAACGCAAGATCCCGACGGTCAGCGATGTCTTCGCCGCATAGTCCGAGTCAAAACCATCTTCTCGCCGCCCTGCCCGCGGAGGAATTCGAGCGCCTGGCTCCCCATCTGGAACTGGTCCCGATGCCGCTCGGCGAAATCCTCTACGAACCCGGCGGACAGTTGCGGCACGCCTATTTCCCCACCACCGCCATCGTGTCGCTGCACTATGTCATGGAGTCCGGCGCGTCGGCCGAAACCGCGGGGGTGGGCAATGAAGGCGTGGTCGGAATTTCGCTGTTCATGGGCGGGGAGACCACGCCCAGCTCGGCCGTGGTGCAGACCGCGGGCCACGGCTACCGGCTGGAGGACCGCTTGCTGAAGCGGGAATTCGGCCGCGCCGGCCTGATGCAGAGTCTGTTGCTGCGCTACACCCAGGCGCTGATTACGCAGATGACCCAGACCGCGGCCTGCAACCGGCACCATTCGGTGGAGCAGCAACTGTGCCGCTGGCTGTTGTTGACCCTCGATCGAGTTTCCTCGCGTGAGTTGATCATGACGCAGGAATTGGTCGCCGGCATGCTCGGCGTGCGCCGGGAAGGCATTACGGAGGCCGCCGGGAAATTGCAGCGCGCCGGTTTTATCCGCTATCGCCGCGGCCACATTTCAGTGCTTGAGCGGTCCGGACTGGAAACCCGCGCGTGCGAGTGCTACGCCGTGGTCAAGAAGGAATTGAGCCGCCTGCTGTCCGACGTGCGGCACCGCCAGGGCGTCGCTACGGCCGTCCACTGACGTTCTTGATGACCCGGTAACACTTGCAGGCAGCTGCCTCGAGGCCCTTCCGGTCAAGAATTCTGATGTTGCCACGGCGATAGCGGATCAATTTCTGTTTCTGCAGGGCGCCGGCAGCGGCGGTGACGCCGGCCCGGCGTATGCCCAGCATCTGCGCCAGCAATTCGTGCGTGAGGCGGAATTCGTTCGACCGCACGCGGTCGCGGGTCATCAGCAGCCAGCGGGCAAGGCGCGCTTTCACCGCGTGGAAATTGTTGCACGCGGCGGTTTGCGCGAATTGGGCCATCAGCGCGTGCGTGTAGTGATACAGAACCCGTTGCAGTGGCATGCTTTGCAGCAGTTCCTTGCGAAAGGGCGCGGCTTCCATCCGCATGGCGGTTCCGGTGCCCTGCACCAGGGCGCGCACGGGTGAGACGTTGCTCCCCAGCGCCAACGGAATACCGACCATGCCCTCATGGCCGACCAGCCCGACTTCCAGGGCGCGGTGGCCGTCTACCGCCGTCAGCAGGGAAACCAGACAGTCGATCGGAAAGTAGACATGTCGGATCGGCGCCCCGGGCGCGTAGAGCACCTCGCCGAATGTCAGCGTAACCGGCTCGAGGCCGGTCTGCAGGCGTTGATATTCCGCATGGGGCAGGGCAGCCAGCAGGCTGTTTGCAACCGATACCCGGTTAGCCGGTTCCCGGTTTACAGCGGGCACCTGGTTTGCCACAGTGTAATCCAGCCCCAGCAGCTGCTCCGCACGCTTGCGCTCGGTAATGTTCTCGCGCGACACGACCGCGCGCATTGCGCCGTCTCCGCGATAGCCGGTAACGGTCAGCACGAACCAGCGCTGCCCGGCCGGCGAGTCGGAGGCATGCTCATGGCTGAACGATCTGCTCTCGCCCGCAATCACCTGGCGGATCCCGGCGGCGATCGCGCCGCCTTCCGCGCGCTCGTTGCCAACAGCGTTGTCGCACACCGCCAGATAGTTGGCGCCCTCACGGACGCCCGCTGCGACGCTGCCGTTGACGGCGGTGCAAGCGCGCCACGCCTGGTTCGCCATGATGACGGTCCCCGCCGGGTCGAGCACGCAGACCTGGGCGGCAAGCGCATCGAGCGCGGCGCGGGCGTGGCGATCCGATCCCTGCACCAGGGCTGCCGCCTGCTTGCGCCCGGTGATATCCCGAGTGGTTCCGCGGTAGCCCTTGAACTCGTCTTGCTGGTCGAAGACCGGCTCGCCGTCGACGCTGATGTAGCGCACCTCGCCGGCGCGGTCTACGCGCCTGAGTTCGAGGTCATGAAAGGTGGCGCGCCATTCCAGCTGATTGCGGTGCGTCTGCCAGTCGGCCTCGCTCATGTTGTCGAACGGCAGCTCCCAAAGCGCCTTGCCGATGATGTGTGCATCGTCGAATCCGGAACTGCCGACCCCGGCGCCCGCGCGCGCAGCGAAGCGGTAGTGCTCGTCCTGCTCCCAGTGCCAGTCCGAGCACAGCGCGACCAGGCTGCGGAAGCGCGTCTTGCGCTCGATCAGGGCCCGCTGCGCTTCGGGCAGCAGGATGGCGCTGCCGCTCGCGGTGTCGATGATGGCGTCAATCTGGCCCGCTTCGATGGCCAGCCGCTCGGGACCGCCCTTGACCAGCCGCAGCATGACGTTTTCGAACCCGGGCCTGGCACCGCTGCGAGCGGGGTTCTGCTGCGGCGCGTTGAGCTTGGGATTCATGCGACTTTTCCTTTTATTCCGAGCGCGAGCAGCACCTTGTTCTTGTCGTTGAGGTTGCCGACGACGTTCGCGGCCGGCAGTGGCGACACCTTGGTCAGGCTCGGTGTGACGAGAACGCCATCGGCCATCGCGCGCTGCGGCTGCTCGAGAATGTCGACAATTTCCAGCTTGTGGATTCCCTTCAGGTGCTCCCGGCAGATCGCTTCCAGATTGGCGATGGCCTGAATCGAATTGGGCGCGCTGCCCGCGATGTACAGGCGCATGACAACGACCGTCGTGGCAGCCGTTCCGGATGCCTTGTCGGGGTTCCGGCTACGGCTCATTGGGTGGCCCCGTTTCCGCCCTTCTTCTCGGGGTCGGGGGCAATCCGACGCCTTGCGTGCGCGGCTGCGGCGCCCGGCGCGCGCGCTGCCGGGTCGGCGCTGCGCATCTTGCGCAGCTTTTCCTCCCTGTCGCTCGTGGTTGTATTGCGCACTTCATTGTCATTGGAGTACATGGCCAATTCGGCCTGCTGCCTCTGGAGGTCCAGCTGCAAGGCTTTGATCTGGGCGCCGGTATGCGCTTCGGCAGATTGCAGCTCGCGGCGTTTATGATCGAATTCGGCGTAGCGCCGGGTCTCCCTGGCGCTCTCTTCGGCCTCTTTTTCCCAGCGCAACGTGCCCATCAGCACCTCGCCGCCGGCGGTATAGACATCCGTCAGCTTCGGGCCGGTTGCGCTTAGAACCAGCTCGCGCACCTGGTTGGAGTGCCAGGTTCCCCGCGACTTGACGATGGTCAGTGCCCGGTTGCGTTCGCCGCTGCGCACCAGATACGAGAGATGGATCCAGGTATCGGCAATCGACGAAATCTGCAGATCAGTCGACTCAGCCTGCGGATCGTCGCCCTCGTTGAGGGCGGTTATCACCACGGTGACCCGCTCGTCCTTGATCATGTAAATGAGCCGGTTGGCGACGGCGCGGGCGGCGACGAGCCCGCCCGCCTTGGCGATTGCCGTCAGCGGGTCGATCACCATGCAACGCGGTCGATGCTCGCGGATCAGCGCTCTGATCTTCAGCAAGTGGTCTTCCGCGCTGATGGTTTCGGTGCGCGCCGAATACATCCGCAACAGGCCGGATTTGACGTGCGGTTTGAGCTGGATTCCGACCGAAGACAGATTGCGCGCTATCGGTTCGGCGCCTTCGTCAAAGCTCACGAACAGCGTGCGCTCGCCGCGCCGGCAGGCGGCCTCCGCGAATTTTCCCGCCAGGGTCGTCTTGGATGTGCCGGGCACCCCGGTGATCAGCGTGCTGCTGCCGCGGAACAAGCCGCCGCCCAGCATCGCGTCGAGGCGCTCGAAGCCGGAGGAAAGCCGTTCAATCGACGCCTCGTGCCTGATTTCGGCGGGTTCGGCGGCGCCCACTTCAATTCCGGACGGCCCGAAGCTCACCGGAAACTCGCCCGCCGCGAAATCCGAACCGCGATATTTTGCTATCCCGAGGCGGTGCGTTGATACGCCGTGCTCCAGGCGCCGCTCGAGCCGGATCACGCAATCGGCCATGAACTGCATGAAGCCGTAGTGCGGGGCCCCGCTATGACCATTGTCAAGCTTGGCGGTGACGATGGCGGTCAACGCGTTATCCGCCAGCCAGTCCCGGAGGCGGTAGATTTCCCGCATTTCCGCAACCGGATCATGCAGCAGCGTCAGCAGTACATCGATTCCGTCAAACGCGATCCATTCTGCGCCGATTTCCTGTTTCTTTGCTTTGAGCATGGCCAGCATGCCGACCAAGTCGAACTCGCCGGACTGGATTGCCGTGGGCGACAAGCAAGCATCCAGCAGGAAGAGCTTGCTTTTCGCCAGGGCAGCCAGGCCCCAATCGAACGTGGCGCCATTGGCGATGACCTGGCGGGGCGCTTCCTCGAACGCAACAAAAATGCCGGCCTCCTGCCGCCGGCGGATGCCGTTGACCAGGGATTGCAGAGCGAAGACGGTTTTGCCCGCTCCCGGCCCGCCTACGATCAGGCTGGTGCGGTTACGCGGTAGTCCGCCACGGCTCAGATCATCGAATCCCTCGATGCCCGTGGAGAGCTTGGGCAGAGGTTGAGGAATTGCCCTTTTCGTCCCGTTCACGGCGGCCCTCCTTGTCTTGGCGGTCGGCAGGGGTTCAGCAAAACCAGCGTTGCTGCAGCAAGACGCCGTAAGGCATTGCTGCTTATCCTGAAATGGCCGCCAACCGGAGTCTGAACCTGCGGTTATGCGCTGTATGTGTGCCAGCGTACATAGCTCCACCGCGCCGGGCTGCGGCGGTGTCCGGTCCGCACGGATGGGCGCCGGCACCGGTGGTGGATCCCCGCGATACCCGCCGGGATCCGCCTTGCGCCAAGCTGATGATCAGAAGTGAAAACTGCCGGCGCCGAAGAGCCCGATCAGCCCGATGACGATCAAGTAAATGGCGACGATGTAGTTCAGCAGCCGCGGAATGGCAAGAATGAGTATCCCGGCGACCAGCGATACCAGGGGACCAAGAGCCAGGGTGATATTCATGGATGCGCCCTTTCCTTGTGGAAGACGGTTTTCATTTGCTTCCCGACCTTGCGCCGAAAGCGGTGCCGGCTCTGTACGGTCCCGCACGGAACGGCGTGACCGGCGGGACCACAATTGCCGCAACGATTGAGGGCTGACGGCAGCGGTGATGTGGAGAGGGATGCGGTGAAATTCACGGCGTTTTGTGTGCTGGCAATTTTCTTGTCGATGGCAGCCCACGGCGGAATTTCGGACGCCCTGGGCGCCACCGGGCCGCAGCTACCCCAAACCCCGGTGCCGCCATCCCGTGCGGCGACCCCGCCGTCGCTGGATACGCCGCCCGGCGGACCACGGAATCCGAACCCAACGCCGATGCCGGCACCGGCGCCAACGAACCACTACGCCGGTTCGGCGGGAGATCTCAAGTGAGCGGCGCAGCGCCCGTAATTCGCATTATCGGGCTTCTCTTGTTCGCCCTGGCGGCAGGTTGTGCCGGGGAAACGGAGCCGCCGCTGGACGTGCCGGCTCTGAAGGCGCGGCTGCGGGACACCAACGCCATCGGCGCGTTCACCAAGCTCGCCCTCAAGAATCAGGTGGATGATCTGCTGCAACAGTTCCGGGTGCACCACCAGAGCGGGCAGAAGACCGGCGTCGCCCCACTGCGGCAGCCGTATGACATGCTGGCCCTCAAGACGCTCTGCCTGGTCCAGGACAGCGATCCCTCCCTGGCCCGCACGATCTCGGGGTCGCTCGAAGCGATCTGGGGCATCCTCGCGGACCCGGAAAAATTCAACTCGGCGACTTGACCCCTATGCTGACCCGTAACCTTTCCGCCCTGGTGCTTCCGCTCGCGATGCTCTTCGCGGGACCGGCGGCGGCCGCGGAAGACGTTACGCTGCTCAAGGACCTGACAGCGGTCATCATGCTGCTGGGCTTGCCCTGCGGCCAGGTCGTCAGTGTCCGGCGGCAGGCGGACAAGGACTACATCGCGTCGTGCCGGGACGGCAACCGCTACCGGGTATTCGTGAACGCGGAAGGCCGGGTCGTCGCGCAGAAACAATGAACCCGGCTGACGCGCAAGGTGTGCCGGCGCACAGATCGAATACGGTACCCGGGCTAAGGTGCACGCCTCAACATGCAACAACCAACCTTGAAACGCCGGCAACCGGCGAAGGAGAACGGAAATGACTGAAGTCATCACGAAGAAAGTCACAGCCAACGAGAAAGACCTCAACCGGGACCCCCTCACCGGCACGCCGGGCGCTCATCCGCTGGGCACGACTGCCGGCGCAACGTCGGGCGCCGTTGCCGGAGGCGTTGCCGGATTGGCGGTGGGCGGGCCGGTTGGCAGCATGATCGGGATCGCAGTGGGGGCAGTGGCGGGCGGATTGGCCGGCAAGAGTGCGGCCGAATCGATCAACCCCACGGCTGAAGAGAAGTTCTGGAGAGAGACCTACATCCGGGAACCGTATTACGTGAAGGGCAGGACCTTCGAGTACTACGCTCCGGGCTTTCGCGCCGGCTGGGAAGGCCGCGTGCGTCACGACGGCCGCACCTTCGAAGCGGCGGAAGCCGAATTGAAGGTGAATTACGATCTCGCCAAGTCCGAACTCGCCCCCAGCTGGCAAGACGTAAGGCCGGCGGCGCGCGCGGCGTGGAATCGCGTCGATCTCAACTGGAAAGCAAAGCAGTAGGGCTATGCCGCATCCAGCGTAAAAAAAAGAGAGGCCCTCGGACCGAGTGTGAACCGAGGGCCTCGACCCGCCAGTCGACTTCAGGGAGGGAAAGTGCCGGCGGGTGCGACAAGATTATTGCCGGTCCGTGCCGGGCGTTCTGTACGATAACGCACATAGTAATTAAGCGTCTGAATTTTCGCTGGAATCGAGCCGGCTAACGGCTGCGCCGGGCTGCGCTGAAGCGAGGTTATGCGTGCCAGCGAACGGAACCGCGCGCGCAATTGGCGTAGTTTCGGGCTGCAACTCCGGGTGGCCGCAAGTGCGTCCAGTCAAGTTTTTTTCAAACAGTCAAAAGGAATTCCCATGAAGTATTCGATCGTGTTTTCAGCAGTACTGATGGCGCTGGCATTGAGCGCGTGCGACTGGCGGCCGTCTGCCGCGACTCCGGTGGTGGTTACCGTTCCCGTCCCGGGGCCGGCCGGCCCGACCGGCGCTACCGGATCAACCGGTGACACCGGAGCAAGAGGAATTACCGGCAATACCGGCGCAACCGGGAATACGGGAGATACCGGGGCCACGGGTGACACCGGCAAAACCGGCGGCGGCACGGTCGTGATTGTTCCTGCCAAGTAAACCCGGCCGTAACCAGGCCCGCAGCTGAAAAAGCCCGCGCGAGCGGGCTTTTTCCATTGGGCGCTTACTGTACGTCATCGCACATACGTCGCATATTCCTCACGTTAATCTTGCTCACCTTGATTGCCATCCGCCACGCAATGCAAATGGCCGCAGCCAGGTATCTTGCGGTGGCTGGGTTTTGCCTGCTCGCCGCGGCAGGCTGCGCGACTCTGCCTGACACCGATGCCCTCATCGAGCGCCATGCCGGGCAGGCAGCCCGGTTCGAAAATGCGAGCGGTCCGCTTTCCGTGCAGAGAAACGCCGCTATCCTCGCAGAGCTCAAGCGCAAGTCCGGCGACATCGATATTCTGGACAAGCAGATTGCGCTGGAACAGGCCATCGTCGGCAGCCCGCTCGTCCTGGGAAACAAAGTTACCCTGCTGCAGGACGGAGCGGCCACCTACCTGGCGATGTTTGCCGCGATCCGCAACGCCCGGGACCATGTCAACCTGGAAACCTACATCATCGAGGACGACGAAATAGGGCGGCAGTTCGCGGATTTGCTGCTGGAGCAGCAGGGCGGGGGAGTCCAGGTCAACGTCATCTATGACAGTGTCGGTGGTTTGATTACGCCGAAGGCCTACTTCGACCGGCTGAAGGCAGGCGGGATCGAGGTGCTCGAATTCAACCCGATCAACCCGCTCAAGGCGAAGACGCCATGGCTGATCAATAACCGCGATCACCGGAAGCTGCTCGTGGTCGACGGGCGCACCGCATTCATCGGCGGGATCAACATCAGCAGCGTTTATTCTTCGGGATCGGCCGCCAGGCGGACCGGAAATGCGGCCGACCACAATGTGGCATGGCGCGATACCCACCTTCAGATCGAAGGTCCCGTGGTCGGTGAATTGCAGAAGTTGTTCATGGAAACGTGGGAAAAGCAGCGCGGCAAGCCGCTTGCCCCGAAAGAATATTTCCCGGCGCTGGAGGCGCAGGGAAAGGACATTGTGCTCGCCATCGGCAGCACGCCCGACGATCCCTACAGCCTGATCTACCTGACGCTGATCTCCGCGATCGGCAATGCGGAAAAGCAGGTGTATCTGACCATTGCGTATTTCGTTCCCGACCCCCAACTGCTGAAGTCATTGACCGACGCCGCCGGGCGCGGGGTCGACGTGAAACTCATACTGCCGAGCCACTCTGATTCGGAGAGCGCGTTTCATGCCGGGCGCTCGCACTATTCCACGCTGCTGAAAGCCGGCGTCAGGATCTACGAGCGGCGCGGGGCGCTGTTGCATTCCAAAACCGCAATCATCGACGGCGTCTGGTCCACGGTGGGGTCGACCAATCTGGATTGGCGCAGCTTCCTCGACAACGACGAGGTCAACGCGGTGATCCTCGGGCGTGAGTTCGGCCGGAAAATGCTGGACATGTTCGCCGGGGACCTCGCAGTTTCGGAGGGAATCGATCTGGAGAGCTGGGAACGCCGGCCGCTGTCGTTCCGGCTGAAAGAGTTGATGGCGCGACTGTGGGGGCGGTTGCTCTAGCCGGTCTCCGCTATTTGCGCCCGACGCCGACGAGCAGGAACACGCCGATGGCGATCACTCCCGCGCTGACGATCAGCGGGATGCTTACCGTTTCCTTCTCCTCGACCTTGAGTTCGATCGGGCCCAGCTTCACGGCGGAGGTTTCCTTCGTATAACTGAAGCCGCCATACGCCAGGCCGAGGCAGCCGGCCACGATCAGGACGATGCCTATGATTTTTGCGGGATTCATTTGCGCTTGCCTCCAATGAAGTGAAAGGGTGAATCGAAAAAGTATATCGAACGGCGCGGCTATCGTTCAATTCTCCATTCGCGCGCTGCGCGCCGCTTCGGCGCAGAAAGCTGAAAGGGCTTCGAGCACGTTCTGCACCGCGCGGTTGGCCGCCACCACGCCTCCATGGGGGTCCTCGCTGGCGGCGGTTACGGTGGCATCGAACTCACGCGACGCAATAACCCGGCGCGTTGCGTTCTCCACGAGGTAGGCGCGCAGCGTGAAGCGCACCCGGCTCGGCACCTGCAGAAACTCGTGCTGCAGGCGCAGGATTTCGGTATCCAGCCGCATCTCGCCCGCCGCGGGGCTCGGCGTTTGCACGACGGCGCGAAACGCTCCGCCGCGCTCGACGGCCGCGACGATCAGTGGCGCCAGCATGCGCGCCGGCGTGTCGATCCATTCGTTGTGCGCGAAGTATTCGGGCTGGTCTGCGTGGCGCACGTACATGATGCGCCGGCTGTCGAAGCCGGCTGCCGCGTGCGGCGGGCTGACGGTCAGCGTCGGCGCCGTGGCTGCTGCCGTGGTGCCCGTCCGCGGCGCGGCCTGGGCGGCCCCCCGCGCATCGGCAAGCGAGAAGAAGCGGGGATGCTGCGCGACCGCAGGCGTCAGCGTCTCGCAGCCGCAGACCAGCGCAAGCGTCAGACCGCAGGCGCCGAGCCGCCACCCATGCGGCAGGGATGTCCATGACACTGTTGTTTTCATTTCGCCGCTCCTTTGCCCGCGGCTTCGCCCGGCCCGGGCGGCACCGGCCTGCGGCCCATCAGCAGGCCGCCAGGGCTGCCTTCCATCTTTTCGCTCAGACGCCGCAGCGAGGCCGCCAGCACGGACATTTCACCGAGCAGGCGTTCGAACTCGGGCAGTGCTTCCGAAGTGAAGCGTGCTATGTCGGCGCCGACGGCGTCAACGGTCTTGCCCGCGCTGGCGCTGGTGCGTTCCGCCTCGTTTGCCATCTTTTCGATGGCGTCGGCGCTGCGGCCCATGCGGTCGATCACCGGACCGAGCTGCGCCGTCACGCGGGCGCCGTTATCAAAGGTACGCGCCGCGCTGGCGATACCGGCGTCGAGCGTTTCCCTGCGCGCGGCGAGCGTGCGCGTGACGGCCGAGATATCGGCGAGCGCGCTCTTGAACGCCGCCTTGTTTTCGTCGCTGAGTATGGCGTTGATGCCGCTCGTCGTGCTGTCCAGTTTCGCCAGGACGTTGGTGAGAATGTTTTCCAATCGAGCGCTGAGCGAAGGCTTGGTGCGGATCAGCGGATACTCGTTTCCCGCGATTGCGGCGAGCGGCGGCGATTCCCGTGCGCCACCGCTCAACTCGACATAGGCGATGCCCGTCAGGCCCTGGGTTTTCAGAACCGCTACGGTGTCCTCCTTGATCGGCGTGCCACGCTCGATGGCGAAGAACAGGTTTACCTGTTCCGGGTTGCCCGGCTCGAGCCAGATTTTCTGCACTTTGCCCACGTCGACACCGTTGTACTTGACCGGTGCATTCAGATTGAGGCCGGCTACCGATTCATTCATGATCGCCAGATAGAGGTCGTATTTCTTCTGGAAAGCGCCGCCCGAGGCGAGCCAGAGCACGCTGGCGACCAGCACGGCGCCGAGGACGAGCACGAACGCGCCGATGACCGCATAGTTCACTTTGGTTTCGATGGCGGTTTCTCGCTTTTTGTATCGGCCTGCGTATCTGCTTGCCGTTTGCCCTGTTCCTGCGCCGCTCTCCCGCGCGGACCGTCGAAGAATTGCCGGATGGAGGGATTGTCCATGCGCGAGAGCTCGGACATCGAGCCGACGCCCTGCACCTTGCCCTCGGCGAGCACGGCGACGCGGTCGGCTACCTGCCACAACAGGTCGAGGTCGTGAGTGATCATGACGATGGTCAGGCCGAACAGGTCGCGCAGCTTGCGCACGAGTTCGTCGACGCCGCCGGCGCTGTCCGGGTCGAGACCGGCGGTCGGCTCGTCGAGAAACAGCAGTTCCGGATCGAGCGCCAGCGCGCGGGCGAGGGAGGCGCGCTTCATCATGCCGCCGCTCAATTCGGACGGATACTGTGCGCCGGCCTCCGGCTCGAGACCGGTCATGGCGAGCTTCCACGCCCCGATTTCATCGATCAACGCGTCCTCGAGCCCGGTGTGCTCGCGCAGCGGCAGGCCGACATTTTCGGCCACCGTCAACGAGCCGAACAACCCGCCGTGCTGGAACATCACGCCCCAGCGCTGGCGCAGCGCGAGGGCTTCGTCGTCCCCGAGCTCCTGCAGGTCGGCGCCGAGCACCCGGATGGAGCCTGAGTCCGGGCGTTGCAGCAGGATCATTTCGCGCAGCAGCGTCGATTTGCCGGAGCCGCTGCCGCCAATCAGCGCGAAAATTTCCGAACGGCGAACTTCGAGGTCGAGCTCGGAATGCACGACATGGTCGCCGAAGCGAGTCGATACTTTGCTCACCTCGATGACCGCTTCCTGCATTGGGTGCCGGCTCTCCACGTCAGAGATCCAGTGCGCTGAAAGCGATCGAGAACAGGGCGTCGGCAACGATCACGAGAAAGATCGACTGAACGACGGCGCGCGTGGTCTGACGGCCGACGCTGTCCGCGCCGCCCTTGGTGCGGAAGCCCTGGAAGCAGCCAACCACGGCGATGATGGCTGCGAACACCGGTGCTTTGCAGATACCGATCAGACAGGCGGTAATGCTGACCGCCTTGGCGAAGCGGTCGAGAAACTCGTCGAAGCCGACGCCCAGTTGCGCGTGCGCCATGATCATGCCGCCGAATACGCCGAGCACGTCCGCAAACACGGTCAGCAACGGCATCGCGATCACCAGCGCGATGATCTTCGGCAGAACCAGCAGATCCAGGGGCGCGATGCCGAGCGTGCGCATGGCGTCGATCTCTTCGGTCACGGCCATCGTTCCGATCTGCGCGGCGTAGGCGGAGCCCGAGCGCCCGGCGATGATGATGGCGGTAATCAAGGGCGCGAACTCGCGCAGCATGGACAAGCCGACGAGATCGGCAACGAAGATGTTGGCTCCGTATTGCCTCAACTGGTCGGCGCCCTGGTAGGCAACCACGATCCCGAGCAGAAAGGACAGCAGACCGACGATGGGCAGCGCATCGACTCCGGCGCTGCGGATGTTGTACAGGATCGGACGCCACCTGAATCGCTCCGGGTGCGCGACGCACCCGGCAAGCGCGACCGCACTTTCCCCGATGAAGGCGAGCAACGCAACGGTCTGTTCGACGGCGGCCTCGGCGCTCCGGCCCAAGCCTTCAAGCGTCGACGGGGGCGCGCTGGCAACGGTGGAGAGGGTGTCTGTTTGATCGGCTACCTGGCGCCCTACGACTTCAAGCAGTTTGGCGAACGCCGGGCGCAAGTCGCGCACCTGTACGGTGGTGCCTTCGTCGCGCAGCCGCCGCAGGAGTTTTTGCAGGACCCAGGCGCCAGAGGTATCGAGAGCCTCGATGCGCGCACCGTCGACGACCATCCCGGATCCGGAAGGCGCGGACAGCGCGTCGAGTTGCGGCTTGATGGCGCCGATTCCGCGCGCAGTCCAGGACCCCGACAGCGCGAGTTCCTGCGGCGTCGGCCGGGCGATTACGGCGGGTGCCACCGACAAGGGGTCCATAGGTGAACTGGAGGGTAGATGAAATGTTTCGGCCCGTTTGTGCGCCAACGTACAGAACTCCTCCATGGAAGGGACGACCATGGCGATCTCGTCGAGGCCTACGGCAATGGCCCGCTGCTCCGTTATTGATACCAGCGCGAGTTTTATTCACCTTAGTCTGGAGAAATCGACCATGAAACAATTTAAATACCTATCCGTAATCGTCCTCGCTCTCGTGTTCGCGTCGGTCCTGGGTTGCGCGGGCGGCCCGCAGCAGGAAAGCACCGGGGAATACGTCACCGACAGCTGGATCACGTCGAAAGTGAAGCTGGCGCTGGCCGACGACCAGCAGGTCAAGGCACGCGAAGTCAACGTCGAGACCTTCAAGGGCGCGGTGCAGTTGAGCGGCTTCGTGATTTCCCAGGCGGCCATGGACCAGGCGGTCTACGTCACGAGCGGCATCCAGGGCGTGACCTCGGTCAAGAACGACATGCGCATCAAGTAACGGCGTAAGCGCCGCTTGCAACCTGTTGCGGCAGGGGCCGTTTCAGCCGTGCTGAAACGGCCTCCTGGCGCACTCCAACCGTTGACCCACTGAAACCGGAGCACGCGATCATGATTACTCTTCGATTCGCAGCGAACATGACTCTCTGCCTGTGCGCGTTGGCGTTCGCCGGCTGCCAGACCACCACCTCGGGTGGGTCGGTCGGCGAGAATCGCTCGCAACTGATGCTGGTGTCGTCGGAACAGCTCGAACAGATGTCCGCGGACAGCTACGCCAAGCTGAAATCAGACGCGTCGAGCAAGGGTACGCTCAACCGGGATGCCGGGATGCTGCAGCGCGTGCGCGCGATCGCCAGCCGTCTCGAACCGCAGACCCGGGTGTTTCGTGCCGACGCGCCAGGCTGGAAATGGGAAGTCAATGTCATCACCAGCAACGAGCTCAACGCATTCTGCATGCCCGGCGGCAGGATCATGGTCTACTCCGGGCTGATCAATCAACTGCACCTCACCGACGACGAGATCGCGATCGTGCTGGGGCACGAGATTGCGCACGCGCTGCGCGAGCATTCGCGCGAGCAGGTGTCGCAGGCGATGGCCGCGCAGGCCACGATCGGTATCGGCGCCGCCCTGCTCGGCCTTGGCCAGGGCTCGGCCGATCTTGCCGGCGCCGGTTACCAGGCCCTGGTCGCCACCCGGTTCAGCCGTGGCGACGAGACTGAAGCCGACCGTATCGGCCTGGAGCTCACGGCGCGCGCCGGCTACGACCCGCGCGCCGGAGTCACGGTGTGGCAGAAGATGATCAATGCCAGTCAGGGCGGGCGTCCGCCCGAATTCCTGAGCAGTCATCCGACAGATTCATCCCGGATCCGGGAGATCCAGTCGCTGTTGCCCACCGTGATGCCGCTGTACGCAGCCGCGCGCCGGCCGGGCTGAGCAGGATCAGCTTGCGGTTCTAGCGGGGAGCAGGCGGTCCATTTCTTTTTTTACCACCGCGTAGCACTCGCATACCCGTTGCTCCAGCTTCGGGCGGTCGAGAACGCTGATGTGGCCGCGACTGTAATGGATCAACCCGGCCGCTTGCAGGTGTCCGGCCGCCTCCGTGACGCCCTCGCGGCGCACCCCCAGCATGTTGGCGATCAATTCCTGCGTCATGCTCAATTCGTTCGCGGGCAACCGGTCCAGGCTTAGCAGGAGCCAGCGGCACAGTTGCTGCTCCACCGAATGGTGCCGGTTGCACACCGCGGTCTGCGCCATCTGCGTGATCAGCGCCTGCGTGTAGCGCAGCGCCAGGTGCTGCAGCGCGCCGCCCTGCTCGAATTCCCTTTTCAGCGCCGCCGCCTTGAGCCGGTAGCCGTAGCCCGCGCTTTGCACCACCGCCCGGCTCGGCGTGGTTTCGCCACCCATGAATAGCGCGATGCCGACCAGGCCATCGCTGCCGGTCACCGCGATTTCCGCCGATGCCCCGTCCTCCATGACGTAGAGCAGGGAAATGATGCTGCTGGTGGGGAAGTAGACGTAGCCCAATTTGCCGCCGGCCTCGTAGACCGCCCAGCCCAGCGGCAACGGCACCAGTTCCAGGTCGGGCAGCAGGCGCTCGTAGTCGGCAGCAGGAAGAGCGGCCAGCAAGTGATTTTGGCGGGGGTTGTACTTTCCGGACGGGACGGGCGTGTTAGGCATGGGCGCACCTCACGCGAATGGCTGAGTCCAGCATTATGGCGAATAAATCATACCCCTTGTGTACGCTAACGCACAGAGCCGCTGGTTGCGGATGTAAATAATTCACGCTCCTCCCCCCCGCCAATTACCCCCTTCTAAATGATTGGC
>Ga0156023_1098_pt1 | contig 45549 bp, 39 predicted proteins | sample RifCSPlowO2_02_FD_107677 | JGI IMG/M metagenome (GOLD analysis project Ga0156023, IMG submission 107677) | Betaproteobacteria bacterium RIFCSPLOWO2_02_FULL_67_26
CGGAAAGACGGATCGGTTTGCCTGACACGGCCATGTGCGAAGGTTGGTGATTCGCGTCGCTATTCCCGACCAAATGAAGCCAGCTTAACCAGACACAGCCAGCAGCATAGCATCAAGCAACCACGGGAAGGGATTACTACAAGTCACGCCGCCTCTAGAAACAGGCGCTGTTTCAGCGCCCTGAGCTGGTCGCGCAACTGGGCCGCGCGCTCGAACTCGAGGTTGCGGGCAGCGTCCAGCATTTCCTTTTCCAACCGCTTCAACTCCTGCGTAAGCGCCTTCTCGCTCATCGCCTCGTAGCGCGCCTCGGCCTGCGCCGCCTTCAGCTGGCTGCGCGCCTCGTCGTGGTCGTAGACGCCCTCGATGATGTCCTTGACGCGCTTGGAGACGCTTTTCGGGGTGATGCCGTGCGCGGCGTTGAAGGCGATCTGCTTGTTGCGGCGCCGCTCGGTCTCGCCGATCGCCCGCCGCATCGAGTCGGTGACGCGGTCCGCGTAGAGGATGGCGGTGCCGTTGATGTGCCGCGCTGCGCGGCCGATGGTCTGGATCAGCGAGCGCTCCGATCGGAGAAAACCCTCCTTGTCAGCGTCCAGTATCGCCACCAGTGACACCTCCGGCAGGTCCAGCCCCTCGCGCAGCAGGTTGATGCCGACCAGCACGTCGAACTCGCCCAGCCGCAAATCGCGGATGATCTCGACGCGCTCCACCGTCTCGATGTCGGAATGGAGATAGCGCACCTTGACCCCGTGCTCGGCCAGGTAATCGGTCAGGTCCTCCGCCATCCGCTTGGTGAGCGTGGTTACCAGCACGCGCTCGTTCTTCGCCACCCGCTCGTTGATCCCGGACAGCAGGTCGTCCACCTGCGTCGCGGCGGGCCGCACCTCCAGCGCCGGGTCGACCAGGCCGGTCGGGCGCACCACCTGCTCCACCACCTGCGCCTGGTGCGTCCGCTCGTACTCTGCGGGCGTGGCCGATACGAAGATCGTGCGCCGCGTCACGTTCTCGAACTCGTCGAACCGCAGTGGGCGGTTGTCGAGCGCGGAGGGGAGGCGAAAGCCGTAGTTCACCAGGTTTTCCTTGCGCGAGCGGTCGCCGCGGTACATCCCGCCCAGCTGCGGGACGGTGACGTGGCTCTCGTCCAGGATCATCAACGCGTCGTGCGGGAGGTAGTCGATCAGCGTCGGCGGTGGCTCCCCGGGCTGGCGGCCCGACAGGTGCCGCGAGTAGTTCTCGATGCCCTTGCAGAAGCCCATCTCGGCCAGCATCTCGAGGTCGAAGCGGGTGCGCTGCTCGATGCGCTGGGCCTCGACCAATTTACCCATCTTGTGGAACCCTTCGATCCGCTCCCGTAATTCTTCCTTGATCGCCTCGATCGCCCGCAGGGTGGTCGCGCGCGGCGTGACGTAATGGCTCGAGGGATAGACGGTAAAACGCGCGACGCGCTGCAGGACGTGCCCGGTCAGGGGATCGAACAGGTGGATGGATTCGACCTCGTCGTCGAACAGCGTCAGCCGCACCGCGGTCTCCGAGTTCTCCGCCGGGAAGATATCGAGCACGTCGCCGCGCACGCGGAACACCCCGCGCCGGAACTCGAACTCGTTCCTTTCGTACTGCATCGTCACCAGGCGCTGGATGGCGTCGCGCTGCGCGAGCTTTTCCCGCTCCCGCAGGTGCAGGATCATGCTGTGGTAATCCACCGGGTCGCCGATGCCGTAGATCGCGGAGACGGTGCAGACGATGATGGTGTCGCGGCGCTCGAGCAGCGACTTGGTGGCCGAGAGCCGCATCTGCTCGATGTGCTCGTTGATGCTGGAATCCTTCTCGATGTAGAGGTCCTTCGACGGCACGTAGGCCTCGGGCTGGTAGTAGTCGTAGTACGACACGAAGTACTCGACCGCATTCCCGGGGAAGAACTCGCGCATCTCGGAATAGAGCTGGGCGGCGAGCGTCTTGTTCGGCGCCATGATCAGCGCCGGGCAGCCGATGCGGGCGATGACGTGGGCCATGGTGTAGGTCTTGCCCGAGCCGGTGACCCCGAGGAGCGTCTGGTACGCGAGCCCGTTCCGCACGCCGGCAACGAGCTTTTCGATCGCCTCGGGCTGGTCTCCCGCCGGCGCGAACAGCTCGTGGAGCCGGTACGGGCTCTCGGGGAAGCCGATGAGCGCCGGAGCGGCGGCGCTGGAGACATTGGTCTTGGGCGTGGATCGGTTCATCGCAGGTTGAGTTGCGCAGCTAAACCGCTCATTTTCCCACAGCGCCGTGTTGGGCCGCCAGTATGTCATCGGCCAGGCGGATTCGCGCGTTAAAGAGTTACGCGAAACGGCAGCTACAGGTAAACTATCTCCTCGAACATTCCCCCAAGAAGATGAGACCATCCTTCCTCGCGGGCGTCGAAATGGCGCCGCGCGACCCCATCCTGGGCGTCACCGAAGCCTTCAACGCCGACAGCAACCCCAGCAAGGTCAACCTCGGCGTCGGTGTTTATTACGACGACAACGGCAAGGTCCCGGTCCTCGAGTGCGTGCGCCGCGCCGAGCAGAAGCTGGCGGAGAGCCCGCTGCCGCGGAACTACCTGCCGATCGACGGCCTGCAGGCCTACGACCGGGCGGCGCAGGAACTGCTGTTCGGCGCGGGCAGCGCGGTGCTGCGCGACCAGCGGGTCGTGACGGTGCAAACCCTGGGCGGGACTGGCGGGCTCAAAGTCGGCGCCGACCTGCTGCGACGGCTGAATCGCGGCGCCGGGCTCTGGATCAGCGACCCGAGCTGGGAGAACCATCAGGCGCTGTTCGATTACGCCGGGTTCCAGGTCCAGGCCTATCCCTATTACGATGCAGCCACCCACGGCGTGAAGTTCGACGCCATGGTCGGCGCGCTGAACAAGCTCCCCGCGGGCTCCATCGCGGTGCTGCACGCCTGCTGCCACAATCCTACCGGCGTGGACCTGTCGCCGGAGCAATGGGAACGGGTCATCGAGGCCGTCAACGCGCGCGGCATCGTGCCGTTCCTGGACCTCGCCTACCAGGGCTTTGCCGAGGGGCTCGATGCCGACGCCGCGGCGGTGCGCCGCTTTGCCCAGGCCTGCCCGGTCGTCTTCGTGTCGAGCTCGTTCTCGAAGTCGCTCTCGCTCTACGGCGAGCGGGTGGGCGCGCTCTCGATCGTCACCGAGAGCGCGGACATGGCGGCGCGCACGTTGAGCCAGCTGAAGCGCGTGATCCGGACCAACTACTCCAATCCCCCGACCCACGGCGGGCAGGCGGCGGTGATGATCCTGACGACGCCGGAGTTGCGCGCTTTGTGGGACAAGGAGCTGGGCGAGATGCGCGAACGCATCAAGACGATGCGGCGCCAGCTGGTCGAGAAGATCCGCGCCATCCGCTCGGATTTCGACTTCAGCTTCGTCATCAGGCAGCGCGGGCTGTTCTCCTATTCCGGGTTGAACCGGGAACAGGTGAAGCGGTTGCGCGAGGAGTACGCGCTCTACGCCATCGACAGCGGCCGGATCTGCGTTCCGGCGCTCAATTCACGGAACGTGGACTACGTGGCGCGGGCGGTTGCCAGCGTCCTGGTTTAGTTACTACTTCCCGAACAGCCCCTCGGTCCACTGGCCGACCTTCGCGCCTATCGAAGTTCCGACGCCCGGCCCGAGGATGACGGTGCCAACCGCCGCGCCCGCCATCGTTCCGCCTGTCGGATAGAGCAGCGGGGATTCGAGCGTCCCGGTGACATTCAGGGGCACGGTCGCCGCGCCAACCGAGGCCGCCTTGATGTTGGCGTTGATCCGGCCCGAAAGCTCGTCCCTGGGCGTTATCGTCACGTTGCCGTCCGCCGCCAGCGAGCCCGACACGACATTCAACTGGGTCAGGCGGCGCGTCCCCCGGTCCAGAACGAGGTGGCCGGAAAGCTTGTCGAAGCGGGTCTCGCCGCCCTTCCCCCCGTCCTTCTTGATGAGCGAGGTCGCGGCTTTCCGGATGTCCACGCCGTGCAGCACGCCGTTATGCACGTCGAACGGCGTCTCCAGCCGCAGTGCCTTCACGATCTGGTCCGGCCTGGGCGCGTTGGCCGAGAACACCACCGGCCTGGCAACGAGCTTGCCGCTCAATGTCGGCGGCCTGCCCAGTGCCTGCAGCAGCGAGCGGACCTCGACCTGGTTGACGTCCGCGCTGCCCTTGAGCTGCAGCCCTTTCTGCCAGGCGACATTGACCTTCCCGGCAATCGTTCCGCCGTAGAGCCTGGCCCGCACTTCACTCAGCGCGGCATCCTTCAGGGTGGCCACGCCCTTGACGGTCAGCTCGTCGAACTGGATCGGCGGTCCGACCGGCAGTTTCCAGGACTTTGCCGCCGCGTCGATCAGGTAACCCGACTTCTGCGGCTTGATGAAGGCCTTGAGCTTGCCGTCCCGGCCCACGATCGATGCGTTCTCGAGATTGCCCTCGTGCGTCAGGTCGAGACGCGCGTCGAACGGTCCGAACGTGGCCTTCTGCAGCTTGACGACCGCGTCGTCGAGCTTGATGCTCTCGACCCGCACCGCCGGCGGCTGCGCCGCCTTCCCGTCGTCCGCCGGTATCCAGCCCGGGATCTTGTCGATCGCCTTCTGCGTCAGCACGAGCCCGTCGATCTCGATGGTCTTGATCACCTTGGTCGCGCCCAGCAGCGAACCGAGATCGGGGGTCACGGTGACCTTGCCGACCTTGATGTCCTCGGACTTGCCCACCGTGATGCCGTCCACCGTCACGTGCGGCAGCGGCAGGCCGGCGGCGCGCAGGCCACCGATCTTCACCGGCTCCTTGATCCGCGCCGAAATCTCCTTCTCGATTTGCGGGATGTAATCGTTGAGCGAGATGAAAAACGGCACCACGGCGAGGGCCAGGACGATCACGCCTGCGATGCCGCCAATCCACTTTAACCACTTCATAATTCAGGGAAATTCAGAAAAAAGTCGTTGACCAGCTTGGTACGAAACATTAATATAGGCGCCTTTTCGTAGCGGCACCAAGTCCTATTTCACGCCGGACATTCCCCGATAGCTCAGTTGGTAGAGCGACGGACTGTTAATCCGCAGGTCGCTGGTTCGAGCCCAGCTCGGGGAGCCATAACGAACCGGGGCTAGCGCACGGCTAGCCCCGGTTTTTGTTTCCGCTCAAGCGCTTGGAATCGGTCTATACTGCGCCCTGGTGGAGATCAGGCTCCATTAACAGGGGATTCATGCAAGTCCTGAACAAGTTGCCCGCCGCTCTCTGTGCCTGCGCGATGCTGAGCGGATGCGCCGCCACGCCGCAGGACGGACGCCTTTCATTGAACCTGCCCCCGGAGATGACCGCGGTCTACTCCGAAGTGGACATGCAACTGATGTTGGTGACCCGGGCGGATGCGCCGAGCCGCTGCACCGAGCCGGCTTGCAGCATGTGGGATGACGTCGATCAACGCGTGGCCCGCATCGGCCCCGACCTCGCCAAAGCCGCTTACCGGCTCTATCCCGACATCGCCAGCCGCGTCAGGAATTTCGAGTTCGTCGTCGCCGACAAGTCCGAGCCCGGCACCGTGTCGGCGTCGTCGGGCCGCATCATGGTCCTGCGCCCGGTCGGTTCGCTGGCGCCCAATGACGCGGCTTTCGCATTCATTCTCGCCCGTGAAGTCGGGCACGTGGTGGCCAATCACCACGAGGAGAACGTCTCGGCCACCCTCATCGTCTCCGCCCTGGTGCATCTCATTGCGCCGGTGGCGAACCTGCCCCAGTTGTTCGGCAATCTTTTCCTGGCCAACGCCGCGACCGGCGGCGCGTCCGCGAGCATCGCGGCAAACGCTGCAATGACGGCGACCTCGTTCCTGGGCTCGCGCGTGCTCCTCACCACCTACAAGCCGAGGCAGAGGGATGAGGCGGATTTGATCGCCGTGAGCCTGCTCGCCCAGCTGGGCTACGACGTGCCGGCCGTGACGGCGGCTTTCGCCTCGGTGAACCTCAATTCGCCCGAGACCGAGTGGACCGTGGGCCTGCGCGCTTCGGTGGCGCAGCTTTCCGCGCCTGCTCCCGCAATTCGTAACGTCGTCCTGGACTCGACCGCCAGCGTGCCGTAGTCGCGTGCGGCGGCTGGCACGCTAGACGCTGATCCCCAGATCCCCGAGCGCCCGCGTCATCTGGGCCGCCCAGCCGCGATTCGCCGCCGGGCTCGCGGGACTCGGGTGCGGCGCCACGCCCAGCCTGATCTGCGTCCCTTCCATCGCGGCGGCGGCGCGGTCCGCGGCAAACCGCCCGACTCCCACGACGTAATCGGGCCGCAATTGCGCGACGGTCCGCCGCAGCGCAGTGTCGCAGGCGGCAAACAGTGCTGCCCTCTCCGCGCGCGGCAGCTTGTCGGGAGTGCGATTGCGCCCGCTCTCCTCCATGAACGCAAGCGGGCAATAGTTGGCGATAAAGAATCGCGCGAAGAAACGCCGCGGCGTGCCGAACGTGGCGCGCGCCCAGCCCCACAGCCGCTGGCCGCTCACCTCGCCGCGCCCGCAGTGGAAGCCGGCGACCGGGCGCTTGGGATGCATGCGCGCCGGGCGGCCCACCGGCGCATCGATGCCGAGCCAGCCGCGGACCATCGCGACGTCGCCGAACGGCACGCCGGTCTGCGCCATGCCGAACGGTCCCGGATTCATGCCGAGGAGGAGGACCTGCGGATGCCCCTGGCCATAGCGCTCGAGATAGGCGCGGTGCGGCTTCCACGCGTAGTCGAGCGGGTTGTAGACGACCGCGACCGGCGGCGCGAACTCAATCCGGTCAACGTCATCGCGCAACCGGCGCGCGATGTCGACCAGGCCCATGGGATCTTCAGGCGCGACGGTTCGCGGTCACGGCACCGATCGCGGAGAACAAGTCGGCCACGGTCTGCCTGGGAATGCCGTGAGTAATGAACACGAGCCGCGTGCTGCGGTCGGCACCGGGCCACGCCGCAAGCTCCAGAGGCGGATGGAACAGGTGCTGCACGCCCTGCACCACCATCGGGCCCGCCTTGCCCTCGACGTTGACCAGTCCTTTCACGCGCAGCAGGTCCGGCCCGCGCAGGGCGGTCAGCACTTCCAGGCACTGCGTAAAGGTTGCCCAGGGCATCGGCTTCTCGAATCGCAGCACGAAATTCTGCACGTTCTCGTCGTGCCGGTGCCCGTGCCCATCGTCCTCATCCGCGCCCAGCCAGCGTTCAACCTCCTCCAACCGCGCCCTGGAACTGCGCAAGCCGACATCCACCAGGAACGGCAGATCGATTTCGCCATTGATTGCGACCCGCACCGGCGCCTTCGGATTGATCTCGTTGAGCCGTCCGGTCAGGGCCGTCAGCTGCTTTTCAGCAACGAGATCGGATTTGGTCACCACCAGCCGGTCCGCCAGCGCAACCTGCTTGACGGGCTCCGAGAACTGATTGAGCTGGCCCGGCGCGTTGACCGCGTCCACCAGCGTCACCACGCAATCGAGGCGATACTGCTCGAGCAGCAGCGTGTCGGTGATCAGCGTCTGCATCACCGGCGCCGGGTCCGCCAGCCCCGTGGTCTCGATCACCACGCGGTCGAAGTCGATCACCTCTCCGTTGCGCCGCTTGATGAACAGCTCGCGCAGCGTCTCCTGCAGGTCGCCGCGCAGCACGCAGCACAAGCACCCGTTGTTGAGCAGCATCATCTGCTCGGAGGATACCTGCACCAGCTCGTTGTCCACGCCGATCTCGCCCAGCTCGTTGACGATCACCGCGACCCGGTTCATCTCGGGGCGCTTGAGCAGGTGATTGATGAGCGTGGTCTTGCCGCTGCCCAGGAAGCCGGTGATGATCGAGACCGGGATCAGCCCCGCCAGCGCATCACGGGTCGTTGCCGAACTGGTTTCTGCGACGGTCATCGGATTCCAGCCACAGGTCACGTTCCCTAGAAAGTGGTCTCCAGCGTGTACAGGCCGCCGCCGAAGCGGTCAACGGCATAGACGAGGCGATTCTCGTCCACCCAGACGTCGTTGATCTGCGACGAGCCCTTGGGCGCGAGCTTGGGCGTGCCGGGCACGAAGTAGCCGGCTTCCTTCGGCTGCAGGGGATTGGACACGTCGTAGGCGCGCACGCCGCCGTTGAAAAACGTGCCGAAAATCAGCGTCTCCGAGCGGAACGAGCACGGTCCCGGCAGGTTCTCGTGCAGGTTGTGCGAGCCGAAGCGGCCACCGCGCTTGATGAAGGATTCCGCCGGCGGCAGCGGCAGGGTCGCGACCGGCACCAGGTTGCTCTCGACGCGCGCGTCCACCACCCAGGTGAGCTTGGGCCAGTCCTCGCCGTTGTCCCTGACGCACTCGTCCGAAATGATCAGGTAGCCGCGCTCGATCAGCGGCAGCACGGTGTGCGTGAAACCGTTGTAGGGCGGAGAGTACTGCAGGTGCCCCACCGGCTTCGGTTTCGTCTTGTCGCTGATGTCCAGTATCCAGGCGCCGCCATCGATGTATCCGATGTAGGCCCGGTCCGGCTTCTGCGGGTACACGTTCGTGTTGTGCGGCCGGTAGCCGCCGTCGAACTTCGGGTGGCGCGGCGGCGGCGGCGCGGAATCGCCCTTGCGCGTGCCCGGATACCACCAGCGCCCGACCTCCGCCGGCTGCGACGGGTTGCGCACGTCGATGATGCGGTAGAACTGGTCGTCCTTTTCGTGCGTCGGCTCGAAATCCGGCGATCCGGAAGTGAGGTGCACGTACTCGCCGTCCACGAAGAACACGCAGTGCGCGCCGCGCGAGCACGGTCCCGAGGTGTCGAAATGGGAGATCAGTTTCGGCTGCTCGGGCTTGCTGATGTCGAACAGGTCCATCCCGGCGGGTTTCAGGCCCCACTTCTTGGTCTGGTAGGCCACCGCCATGATGTCGCCCACCACGTCGAGCGAATTCGACCGCACGTCGGCGTGCGGCAGGTCGGTCTGGACTACCAGTTTCGGATTGCGCGGGTCGGTGACATCCACCGCGGTGAAGTTCTTGGGCGCGGACTCGTGCGCCATCCACAGGATGCGGCGGCCGTCCCTGGCCTTCTGCATGTTGATGCCCTCGCCGATGCCGCCGAAGCCGGCGAGCTCGTGATGGGCGATAAGCTTCATGTTGAGGGACAGCTGGCTCGCCTGCCCTCCCGGTCGCAAGGATCCTTCCACGGCCATCTATCTTCCTTTCCTGGTTGTGCGCCGCCGGGGCTTGCCCCTCAATCCTGCGCGTTTTCTCAAAACCGAGTGTATCGCGGCCGTATCGTGCAGGGACCAGCCCTGCCTCAGCGCCGCGGTGTAATACGGGATGCTGCCGTCGAAGAGCGGGGTCGGGCACTTCAGGCGCCTGACGAACGCGCGGATGATGCCGATATCCTTCTGGTAGATCTTCGACTTCATGTGCGGCGGCAGGTAGTGCCCGCGCACCATCATCGGCCCGCGCACCTGGAACATGCGCGAGCTGCCCGCGCCGTCGGCTATGACCCGGTACAGCAGCCCGAGATCGATGCCCGCCTTCTCGCCGACCACCATTGCTTCCGCGGTGGAAAGGTTGTGTATGGTCACCAGCAGGTTGGCGACGAACTTGAGCTTCGACCCGATCCCGAACGCCCCGCAGTAATAGGTCGAGCGCGCGAATCCGTTGAATACGCCGCGGCAGCGGTTGAACGCGCGCCGGTCGCCGCTCGCGTAGATCGCGATGTCCTTCGCGGCGGCCTGCGCGCCGGTGCCGCTGATCGGGCAATCGAGGAGCATTACCCTGCGCCGGGCAAGCCGCCGGCGCAGGCTCTCCTTGAGTTCGAGCGTCATCGTGCTGGCCTCGATCACGATGGTGCCCGGGCGCGCTCCCGCCGCGATGCCCCGCTTCCCGAAGTAGGCCTCTTCCATCGCGGCCGGCGACGGCAGCGAGGTGATGATGATCCGCGCCTTCGCCGCGACTTCGGCGCCGGATCCCGCGGACCGTCCGCCCGCTCTCGCCAACGCCCTGCCGGCGGCGGGCACCGGATCGTAGCCGATGACGTTGAATCCGGCAGCGAGCAGGTGCCGGGCGAAAGCGCCCCCCATGATGCCGAGGCCGACCTGTCCGACCGTTCCCCTGCTGCGGCCGATCCTTCTCCTCGACTCACGACTCACGAATCCCGTTCCAATGATTATCATCCAGTAACCGGTCGACTATCCTGCGTGAACCTTTGATGTGGACATTGGAACGGGACGAATCACGACTCACGGGGTTAGTTGGGCTTGACGTTGAGGCGCGCCCGCTCCGCTTCGTCAGGCGTCAAGTTGTCGATGCGGTTCTCGAGATACGGCGTCGAGCATACCAGCACGTAACGCGCGAACGGTGATTGTACCTGCAGCCGGTACGGTGCGCCTCGCGCAATGTGGACTATGTCGGCGGCGCCGATCGTCCTCGATTGCCCGTTTGCCTGTGCCTGCAGCTTGCCGCTGAGAACGTAGATGAACATCTCGTGCTGGGCCGTCGCGCGCGGCTCGTCGTAGCCGCCCGGCACCTCGAAAAAGCCAAAGGCCAGCCGCTCGCCCTCGATCCAGTCGACGTGGCGGGCCGAGCGCCGCGGCGCATCGAGCGACTCGACGATCGGGTAAAAGCAGACGTCCAGCCCTTCCACCACCGCCTGCGACTTGCCCGCGGCGCCCTTGTGCTTGTCGCGCTCGCCCACCTTGTAGCGCCGGTTGACCTCCTCCACCGTCATCGCCTTCTCGGGCACGGCCTCGTTCTCCGCGAGCCCGACCACCGTCCAGGTCTTGTCCTTGATATAGAGGTATTGGCAGTGGCCGTCCTCGGTCGCCCTCATCGAGTGGCGCGCGTAGGCGGGCGCATGGACAAACGTGCCCGGCGCAACGATGCGCCGGTCCTTGCCGACGATGGCGTTGATCTTGCCGCGCAGCGGGAAGATCAGGAGCTCGTTCGGGTGGTAGTGCAGCTCCGACCCGGTGCCGGCGTTCTTGTGCAGCAGGCAGAAGTACATGTACTTGCCCTCGATCACCGGCGCCTTGCCGGTGGACAGGTGGGGCGTCAGGTACCGGCTCTCGACATCCTCGAAGCGGTGGAATGGCATGTTTCCCTCTTACCTAAGCGGCGCATTATGCGACATAATTCGATTTCTTGCCCGCACCACAACACTTCTGGAGCATGCGTGAAGCAAATCAACGTCGGCATCATCGGCACCGGCTGGTGCGGCGGCATCCGCGCCGAGACCTGTGCCAGCAACCCGGTCGTCGGCAACGTCCATATTGCGGAAATCAGGCCCGAGCGGCTGGCGGAGGTCGCCAAGGCGACGGCAGCCCGGACCGCCACGACGGACTACCGCGAGCTGTTCAAGATCAAGGAGATCGACGCCTACATGATCTCCGCCACCCCGGAAACGAATCATTACCCGATGGCACGCGAATGCCTGCTTGCCGGCAAGCACGTGTTCCTGGAGAAGCCCATCGCGATCGAGCTGCACGAAGCCGACGAGCTGATCGCCATCGCCAGGAAAAACAGGCTCAAATTCACCATCGGCTACTCCCAGCGCTTCAATCCGAAGTTCGCCTACGTCAGGAAATCCATCCATGACGGCACCATCGGCAAGCCGGTGAGCGCGCTGGTGAGCCGCCATATCACGCGCAGCCTCGGCAAGAAGATTACCGGCCGCGGCAAGCTGTCCCCGGCGGCGATGGAGGCCACGCACGACCTCGATTTCGTCCTGTGGTGCCTGGAGCCCGCCAAGCCGGTGCGGGTCTTCTCCACCGTCAACTACGGGATCATGCGCGAGTCCACGGGGTCCGACATTCCCGACACTCAGCTCATCACCGTCATCATGGACAGCGGGGTCTCCTTCGTGGTCAACGCGGGGTGGAGCCTGCCCCCCGGCTATCCGAATTTCGCCACCACCTGGATCGAGATGATCGGCACCAACGGCGCGCTGCTGGTGGACGACAGCCACCGGGACGTGATCCTCAATACGACGGAGAACGGCATGCGCCTGCCGCTGTCCTCCATGCCCGGCGAGTTCGTGGACCACGCCTACGCCGGCCCGATGAAAGCGGAAACCGTGCATTTTCTCGAGGCGGTCGCCTGCGACCGGCCGGTGCTGGTCACGCCCGAGCAGGCGCGCCAGGTGATGGAAGTCTATATCGCCGCCGACCTTTCCGCCGAGCGCAACGAGCCGGTCAACCTGCCCTTGCCCGAGTCGCGCGCGTCCGTCGCGGCGGCTCGCTGAAATGTCATGAAAAAGAAACCGAAGCGCATCGGGCTCGCCATCGTCGGCGCGGGGCGCGTCGGCCTGATCCGCGGCGAGCTCGCCGCGCGCCACCCGGAGGTGGACTGGATCGGGCTCGCCGAGATCAACCCCGAGCGCGGCGAAATCGTGCGGGAAAAATGCAACGCGGATTTCGTCACGACCGACTTCCGCGAGCTGCTCTCCCGCCCGGAGGTCAACGCGGTGGTCGTCTGCACCGACGAGCATCTGCACGTCGACCCGGTCCTCTTCGCGGCCGGGCGCATGCTGCCGATGCTGATCGAAAAGCCGCTCGCCACCGACCTGGCCGAATCGGCCGTCACCCTCGCCGCCATCGAGAAGAGCGGCGTCGATGCCGTGATCGGCTATACCCAGCGCTTCCGCCGCCGCTGGCTCGTGGCGAAGGAAAAGGTCAAGTCCGGCGCACTGGGAGAGGTCACGATGGTCACCTCGCGCGCCTTCATGAACCGGCTGGTCGCCATCGACAACTACCGGCGCAGCGACAACCGGTCGGAAGTGACGCCGATGGTGATCTCCGGCACCCATGCGCTCGACATCGTGATGTGGCTGATGGAGGCGAAGACGCCGGTCGAGGTCTACGCGCGCTCCGTGAACAAGGCGCTGGGCCCGACGTGGCAGGGCGTGGACGGCACCGGCTACACCATCACGTTCGACGACGGCGCCATCTATCACGGGGTGATTTCCTGGGCGCTGCCGGAAATCTGGCCCGGCGCCGTGTACAGCCTCGAAATCGGCGCGGTCGGCACCGAGGGCGTGCTCACCATAGACGATACGCACCGCGACATGATCCTGGCGACCAACCTGATCCAGGCCGAGGGTTACGCGCCGGACAAGCGCCGCCACGTCGATTTCCTGACCAGCTACCCGGTCGGCGACATGGCGCTCGGCGAGCTGCGCGGCCCCATGCGCGAGGAAACCAACTCGTGGCTCAATCGGGTTTCGCTCGGCGTGACGACCCAGCACGCGACCGCCCGCGAGGGTCACAACCGCCTGATGCTCACCAAGGCGATCGATCTTTCCGCGAAGCTCAAGCGTCCGGTCAAGCTCCCGATCGGTCCGGACGACATGGCGGCCAGCTGAGACCACGCGGATTACAATATCGGGGAAAACACGATCTTCACCGGGGGGCACGGCATCCTGCCTGCTGCTGCCGGTGATTCCGGGCAAGTAGACACCACCACAACATGAGGAGAGCACCGCCATGAGAACCCAGCATCATCTGCTAACCGCCGCCCTCGCTGCCGCATCCCTGCTGGCGAGTCCGCCGGCATTCGCCCAGGGCAAGGCCGCGGACTATCCGTCGCGGCCGGTGCGCATGATCGTCCCGTTCGCGCCGGGCGGCGCGTCCGATTTCGCGGGCCGCATCATCCAGCCGGCGCTCGCCGAACGGCTCAAGCAGCAGGTCGTGGTGGACAATCGCGGCGGCGCCGCCGGCAATATCGGGGTCGAGGTCGCCGCCCGCGCCACGCCCGACGGCTACACCTTCCTGCAAGGCAACATCGGCACGATGGCGATCAACCCGAATTACTACACCAAGTTCCCGATCCGGCCGCTGCGGGACCTGGTCCCGGTCACGCAGGTGGTGGACGTTCCCGGCAGCCTGGTCGTGAATCCCGGCCTGCCTGCGAAGACCTTGAAGGAGCTGATCGCCCACATGAAGGCGAACCCGGGCAAGCTCAACTACGGCGCGCCGGCGCCGAGCAGCGCCAACACCCTGGAAATGATCCAGTTCCTGCGCAACACCGGCACCGACGCCGCACAGGTCAACTACAAGGGCGGCGCCGGACCGGCGATGATCGGGCTGCTCTCCAACGAGATACAGGTGATGTTCGTCACCTTTTCCTCCGCGGTCACTTTCGCCAAGCAGGGCCGGATCCGGATGCTGGCCGTGATCTCGCCCAAGCGCAACCCGGCCTATCCACAAGTCCCGACGATGCGCGAGCAGGGATTCAACCTGGTCGTGGGATCCTGGCAGGGCATATTCGTGCCCACGGGAACGCCGCGGCCCGTGGTCAACGCGCTCTTCAAGTACGGCACCGCGGCGATGCAGGACCCCACCGTGATCAAGCGCTTCACCGACGGCGGCGTCGAAATCGTAGTCAGCAAGTCACCCGAGGATTTCCTGGCTTTCGTGAAAGCGGAGACCGAGCGTTTCGCGAAAGTCATCAAGGAGGCGAATATCCAGACGCAGTAGCGACCGGCGGGCGTGGCGGAGGATTGCGGCACGTTGTTTGAAAACCCGAACTGGAGAATGAGATGTCGAATTTCGGCATGGTTGGACTGGACTGGCAGGAACGCATCAACTGGGACCGCTTGCGCAAGTACCGGCTGGAGCGGGCGCGCGAGCGGATGAAGGCGCACGGGCTGAGCGCCATGCTCTGCATGTACGACGAGAACGTCCGCTACGTCACCGGCACCCTCACCCCCGGCTGGAACCGCCTGAAGCCGGGGCTGCGCTACTGCCTGCTGTGCGGCGATGACGCGCCGGTGCTGTTCGAGCAGGGCGACATCGGCTTCCAGATCCACCGCCATTCGCCGTGGATCCCGAAGGACCACGTGCGCTGGTCGTACGCGTGGATCAAGGGCGCGGCGGGGCCCGCCTCGCTGCAGCAGGTGCGCAAGTTCACTCACGCCATCCAGCAGGAGATGAAGAAGGCGAACGTCGCGGGCGGCAAGCTCGGGGTGGATTTCGTCGATATCAACATGATCCAGATCTTCAAGGACGAGAAGATCGACTGGAGCGACGGCATGACGCCGATGATGGAGGCGCGCGCGGTCAAGAACACGGACGAGCAGGAAGCCCTGCGCATGGTCGGCGCGATCGGCGACGCGGCGCACTGGGAATTCATGAAGTTCCTGAAGCCCGGCCGCACCGAGAACCAGATGACGGCGCACATCATGGAGTACCTCTACTCGATCCCGGGAATGGAGGACGTGGAGGACGTGATCGTTTCCGCCGGCCCCAACACCTGGCCCAACTGGCGCAACTTCTCCGACCGCATCGTCAAGCCCGGCGACATCGTGTTCATGGACCTCGCGGCGCTCACCTGGAACGGCTACAAGTCGTGCTACTACCGCACCTACTGCGCGGGCAAGGAGCCGACCCAGGAGCAGAAGGACGTCTACGCGACCGCGTTGAAGTGGCTCTACGACTCGATCAAGGCGGTCAAGGTCGGCACCACGACCCGCGAAATCGCGTCCAAGTGGCCCTCGGCCAAGGAGGCGTGGGGCTACGCCGAGGAAGACCAGGCGGCGGCGAACCTGTGGGGGCACGGCTTGGGGCTGGCTCAGTACGACCAGCCGGTCATCTCGCGCATCTGGTCGCTCGACCACCCGATCGAGATCAAGGAAGGCATGGTGTTCGCGCTCGAGACCCAGCACGGCAAGATGTACCAATGGGGCGTGCGCATCGAGGAGATGCTGATCGTGCACAAGGACAAGGTGGAGATCATCTCCAACTTCCCCGTCGAGCAGATCACCGTCGTCGATCCGATGCCGGGCTATTCGACGCTGGCGGGACGGTGAGCGGCCGCGATTTCGTTATCCCGCTCTCCTCTCCGGCTGCGGCCGATGCGGGCCGGGTCGGGCCCAAGGCCGCGAACCTGGCCGCGTTGCGCCGGGCCGGCCTGCCGACGCCGGACGGCTTCTGCCTGGCCGCGGACGCCTACCGCGTCCAGCTCGCCAGCCTGGACCTCGAGGCCTGCGCGCGCGAGGTGTTTTCCGCCGAGGACGCGCAGGCGCGCCGCAGCGCGCTCCGCCTGCGCATGCGGTTGATGGAGCAACCCGTCGCGCCGGAGTTCCAGGAACCGTTGATCGCGGCGTGGCGGGCCATGACCCGTGATACGGCGATTCCGGGCGTCGTGCGCTCCTCGGCGCTCGTCGAGGACCGCTTCGGATCGGGCTTCGCAGGACAGTTCGAGAGCTTCCTCGGGATCGACAACGAGACCGATTTCCTTACGGCGGTTCGCGCGTGCTGGGCGGCATTATGGGCGCCGCGCGCGTTGCGCTACATGGCCACGCACGACCTCGACCCGGCGGACACGGCAATGGCGCTGCTGATCCAGCCGCTGGTGGCGGCGCGCGCGGCCGGTGGCGGATTGAGCCAGACGGCCGAGGGCGGGATGCTGATCAACGCGACCGCGGGACTCGGATCCGCGATCGCGCAAGGCGAGGTCGCGCCCGATCGTTACGAACTCGGGAGAAACGGCGCCTTGCGCGAGAGCCACGCCGGCATCGAGTACCACCAACCGGGCTGCGCTCATCTGCCGAAACTATCGAAATCCCCGGCCAGGAAGCAGCTTTGCCTCGCGCCGGCGAGAGTGGAAGAACTGGGGCGACTCATGCTCGAGGCCGAAGCGGTCATGGGCATGGCGGTCGAAATCGAATGGGCGATGGACGATGCAGGGTTCAAGCTGCTGCAGGCCCGGCCCCTGCACCTGGACGACAAGCAGACGGAATCACCCGACCCGATCTGGCTGCGCCAGCCGCGCCTGCGCGGCCAGCCGGCGGGCGTGGGCTGGGGCACGGGGCGCGCCTGCGTGGTGAATTGCGAATGCGAGATCTCGCGCATCGCGCCGGGCGACGTGCTGGTGACGAAAATGGCCGGACCGGCGCTGGGCCGCGTGCTCGCCATCGTTGCCGGTGTCGTGTCCGAGCTCGGCGGCAGCACTTCCCACCTCGCCTCGCTCGCGCGCGAGCGCTGCGTTCCGATGGTGCTGGGCGTGCCGGGCGCCACGATGCAGATCCCCGACGGCACGCAGGTCGCGGTGGACGGCGTCGCGGGGATCGTGCGCTGGATGGCCAATCGATGACGCAGAGAATCCGCGGCATCACCGACGAAGAGGCGGTTGGACCGGCCAGGGAGCTGTTCGAGGCATCGAACCGGATGCTCGGTCGCACCGCCAACCTGCAGCGGATCCTCGCGCACAGCCCGTACGTGGCGCGGTGGCTGCTGCCGTTCATCGCGGCGGTGCGGCAGCCGGGCGCCGGCGCGGTATCCGACGTGCGGCTGCGCAACCTGGCGGTGCTCAAGACCTCCACGATCAACGGCTGCAAGTACTGAACGGAGCACAATCGGGTGCTTGGTCAAGCACTGGGGCTCACCGACGCGGAGTTCGACGCGCTGCAGGGAGACGACTATCGCTCGAGCGCGCTGTTCAATGAGCGCGAGAAGGCGGCGCTCTCGTGGTCGGAGGCGATGACGCTCAACGCCGCCAAGCGCGACGGCGCCCACTGGAACGATCTGCGCCGCCTCTTCAGCGACGCCGAGATCGTCGAGATCTCGCTCGCCTGCGCGATGTTCAACATGATCAATCGCCTGAACGATTCCTTCCGCACCGAGCTCGAATCCGAGGAGTACAACCGCAGGCAGCACCGGGCGGTCGGCGTGACGGCACAGGCGCTGGAAGACTATGCCTGCAGGATTTGTGGTCGCTGATGCGCCCGAAAATCTTCATCACCCAGCCCGTTGCCGCGAGCGCGATCGAGCGGCTACGCGCGGTCGCCGATGTCGACTTGAACCCCGACCCGCTGCACAAGGTCACCGAGGGCGAGCTGCTCGCGAAGGTCCCGGACCTCGACATCCTGTTCTGCCTGCTCCACGACAAGGTGGACCGGGAGATCATCGGCGCCGGCGAGCGCCTGCGCGCGATCGCCTCGATGAAGATCACGCCCTCCGACATCGACGTGGCGGCGGCGACGGAGCGGCGCATCCCGGTCACGGTGATCGCCCCCATCGTGACCGAGGCGACCGCCGACATCCATTTTGCGCTGCTGCTGGCCGTCGCCCGGCGCGTGGTCGAGGGCGACCGGCTGGTGCGTGCCGGGGTGTTTCCCGGCGCGCAATCGGCGCACCTCCTCGGCGCCTGGGTCCACGGCAGGACCATCGGGCTGATTGGCGGCGGCGGTCGCATCGGGAAGGCGGTCGCCAAGCGGGCGCAGGGTTTCTCGATGCGCACCCTCTACTGGACGCCGCGCCGCAAGCCCGAGGGCGAGGAGCGCGAGGCCGGCCTCACCTACGTGCCGTACGACCAGTTGCTCGCGGAGTCGGATTACGTCTCGATCCACGCGCCTTTAAACGCCGAGACCCGTCACCTGGTCGGCGAACGCGAGCTCCGCCTGATGAAGCCGACGGCGTTTCTCGTCAACACCTCGCGCGGCCCCATCGTCGACGAAAAGGCCCTGGTGCGCGCGTTGAAGGAGAAGCGAATCGCGGGCGCCGGCCTTGACGTCTACGAAAACGAGCCGAACGTGGAGCCGGAACTGCTCGGCATGCAGAACGTCGTGCTGACGCCGCACCTGGGCAGCGCCGTCACGGAGCTGAGAGAGTCCATGGCCAACGTGGTCGCGGACAACATCCTGGCGGTGCTGGAGGGCCGGCGTCCGCCGAACTGCTGGAATCCCGAGATATACGATTCGAAGAAGTGACGGCTGACGACATCAAGAGGATGCGGAATGGCGGCTAAAGCGAAAGTGGTGCTGACGGACTACGTCTGGGAGTCGCTGGACGTGGAGAAGAAGATCCTCGGGGGACTGGCGGAGCTGGTGCCGATGCAGACCAAGAAGCCGGAGGAGTTCCTGGCCCAGGCGGCGGACTGCGACGCCCTGCTCAACACCTATGCAGGCCCGATCACGGCCGACGCCATGGCGAAGATGCCGAAATGCCGGATCATCGCGCGTTACGGGATCGGCGTGGACACGATAGACCTGGAGGCGGCGACGCAGGCCGGCATCATCGTCACCAACAACCCGACCTACTGCGTCGAGGAGGTCGCCGAGCACACGATGGCGCTGCTGCTCGACAGCGCCCGGAAAGTGGCGTTCTACGACCGCCTGGTGCGCGCCGGGACGTGGGCCGTGCCGCCCGGCAAGCCGCTCTACCGGCTCGTGGGCCGCACGCTCGGGCTCGTCGGTTTCGGCAACATCGCGCGCCAGGTGGCGGTGCGCGCGGCCGCGTTCGGCATGCGCGTCCTCTATGCCGACCCGTTCGTCAAGGACGGGCAGTTCCCCGAACCCGGGACGAAAGTGGAGTTGAACGAGCTGCTGCGGGAATCGGATTTCGTCTCGGTGCATCCGCCGCTCACGCCCCAGACGCGCGGCATGATCAACGACGACGCTTTTTCGCGCATGAAGCCCGCCGCGGTCCTGATCAACTGCTCGCGCGGCCCGGTGGTGGATACCGCCGCGCTGGTGCGCGCCCTCGACGCGAGGAAGATCGCCGGCTGCGCCCTCGACACCACCGATCCCGAGCCGCTGCCGAGTCCCCACCCGCTGCGCGGGCGCGACAACGTCATCATCAACCCGCACACGGCGTGGTACAGCGAGACCGCCATGGTCGGCCTCCAGGCCGGCGCCCCGAACGAGGTGCGCCGGGTGCTGTCCGGCGAGTGGCCGGTCAACGTGGTCAACAAGGCGGTGAAGGCGAAGAACCGCGCCGGACTGAAATGATCAACGCGGCGATCATCGGCCTGGGCTGGTGGGGCAAGAACATCGTCCAGTGCGTCCAGGGCAAGAGCCGGAAGCTCCGCTTCGTGCACGGCGTCAGCCAGGAGATCGATGCCGCGCTGCCGCTCGCGGAGGCCGGCGGCTTCACCCTGAGCGACGATCTCGAGAAGGCGCTCGCCGACCCGCGGGTTGACGCCGTGCTGCTCGCGACCCCGCATTCCCTGCATACGGACCAGATCGTGCGCGTGGCGCAGGCCGGCAAGCCGGTATTCTGCGAGAAGCCGCTCGCGCTGAAGCGGGCCGATGCCGAACGGTCGGTCGCCGCCTGCGCGAAAGCCGGAGTCCTGCTCGGCATCGGCACCAACAAGCGCTTCTGGCCGTCGATGGCGGAGCTGCGGCGCGTGGTGGCGAGCGGCGCGCTGGGGCGCGTCATGCTGATCGAGGGACACTACAGCAACGAGAATTCCGGCATGCACTTCTCGGCGTGGCGCGAATCGCCCGACGAATCTCCCGGCGGCGGCATGACCGGCACCGGCATCCACCTCCTCGACGCCTTCGTGAGCGTCGCCGGCCCGGTGTCGGAAGTGAACGCGCGGCTCACCACGCATCGCCCGGGCCCCGATCCCCGCGACACCATAGGCATCAATTTCGAGTTCGCCAGCGGCCTGACGGGCTATTTCGGCGCGGTGCGCGCCTCGCCCGTCTACTGGCGCGTGCACGTGTTCGGCGACGAAGGCTCGGCCGAGGCGCTGGGCGAGACGCAGCTCGTGCTGCGCAGCCGCGGCGGCAAGGTCGAGGCGCGCGACTTCCCCAGGGTGGACTCGCTGCTCGCCGAGATCGACGCGTTCGCGGACGCCGTCGAGGGACGGGCGCCCTACCCCATCAAGACCACGGAAATGGTGGCGGTCGTGGCGGCGTTCGAGGCGATCATCATGTCGATGAAATCCGGCAAGCCGGTCGGGGTTTCATAGCGCCCGCTCCAGCTGATCGCGCAGATCGTAGAGCTCCTTCGGCATGCGCGCCTTGAGCTTCTCATACAGTTCCGCGTGGTCCTTCACTTCCTTGCGCCACACCACAGGGTCAACCTTCGTCAGTTCCTCGAAGCGCGCGCGCGTAAAGCTCTCGAGCCCGCTCCATTCGAGGTCCTCGTAGCGCGGCTGCAGGCCGAGCGGCGTCTTCACCGCGTCCGCCTTGCCCTCGACGCGGTCGATGACCCACTTCAGCACCCGCATGTTGTCGCCGAAGCCGGGCCAGATGAACTCGCCCTTCGCGTCCTGCCGGAACCAGTTCACGCCGAAGATGCGCGGGGGCTGCTTGAGCTTCTTTCCGACATCCAGCCAGTGCCTGAAGTAATCGCCGTAGTGATAGCCGCAGAACGGCAGCATCGCGAACGGGTCGCGCCGCACCACGCCGACCTCGCCCACGATCGCCGCGGTCGTTTCGGAGGCCATCGTCGAGGCCAGGTAGACCCCGTGCGCCCAGTCGAGCGATTCCGTCACCAGCGGCACCGCGGTCGCGCGCCGCCCGCCGAACAGGAACACGCTGATCGGCACCCCATCCGGGTTTTCCCAGTCCGGATCCACCGACGGGATCTGGGCGCAGCTCATGGTGAAGCGTGCGTTGGGATGCGCCGCCTTGCGCCCGCAACCCGGCGCCCAGGCCTTGCCCTGCCAGTCGGTGAGCGCTTGCGGAGGCTCCTTCGTCAGGCCCTCCCACCACACGTCGCCATCCGGCATCAGCGCAACGTTGGTGAATATCGTGTCGTGCGTGACCGCCTGCAGGCAGTTTGGGTTGGTGAATTCCGAGGTCCCGGGCGCAACGCCGAACGCGCCGGCCTCCGGGTTGATTGCGTAGAGGCGGCCGTCCTTGCCGGGCTTGATCCAGGCGATGTCCTCGCCGATGGTCGTGATCTTCCACCCCTTGTCCCTGAATACCCTGGGCGGCACCAGCATCGCGAGGTTGGTCTTGCCGCACGCGCTCGGGAACGCCGCCGCGATGTAATGCTTCTTCTTCTCGGGCGTCTCGATGCCGAGGATCAGCATGTGCTCGGCGAGCCAGCCCTGCTCCTTCGCCATGATCGAGGCGATGCGCAGCGCCAGGCACTTCTTGCCGAGCAGCGCGTTGCCGCCGTAGCCGCTGCCGAACGACCAGATTTCCTTGGTCTCCGGATAATGCACGATGTACTTGTGCTGCTTGTTGCTGGGCCACACGGCATCCTTCTGCCCCGGCGCCAGCGGCGCGCCCACCGAGTGCACGCACGGCACGAAGTAGCCATTGGCGCCCATCACGTCGAGCACCTTGCGGCCGATGCGCGTCATGAGCTTCATGTTCACGACCACGTACGGGGAATCGGTCAACTCGACCCCGATGTGCGCGATGTGGGAGCCGAGCGGCCCCATGCTGTAGGGAATCACGTACATCGTGCGCCCGCGCATGCAGCCGTCGAAGAGCTTGCCGAGCGTCGCCCGCATTTCGTCCGGCGCCACCCAGTTGTTGTTGGGGCCGGCGTCTTCCCGGTTGAGGGGACACACGAACGTGCGTTCCTCCATCCGCGCGACGTCATCGGGGTCGGAGCGCGCGAGGAAGCAACCCGGTTTCACCTGCGGGTTCAGCTTGATCAGCATGCCGGTGCCGACCATCTCGCGGCACAGCCGGTCGTATTCGTCCTGCGATCCGTCGCACCAGTACACGCGGTCGGGCTTGGTGAGCTGCGCGATATCCTTGACCCACGCCCTGAGCTTGGCGTGCTTGACGGTGGCGGGCGCGTCGGAGGCGTTGGCGAGGTGGGCCGCGGAGGCGGGTTGATTCATGAGCTCCTCTCCAGGACGCAGCAATTAATCTTTTAAAAACAAAGGCAAAGCAACCTGTCGCCGGTCACCTTGCCGTTTTTGAGAATTTTACACCAAAACGAATTGCGCGAGGATTACGCGGCGGGCCGTGGCCGCCCGCGCCGAATCGACGCCAGCCAGAGGATGCCGGCTCCGGCGAGGAGCAGGAACGGCACGGCGAGGACGTTCATGGTCTGCCAGCCCTGGAGCGTGAACAGCGCGCCCGAGGACAGCGAGCTGATCGCCATGACGACGAAGATGGCCGAGTCGTTCACGCCCTGCACCTTGGCGCGCTCGGCGGGCGCGTGACACTCAGTCAGCAGCGTGGTGGCGCCCACGAACATGAAATTCCATCCCACCCCGAGCAGCACCAGCGCAAACCAGAAGTGCATGACGTCCAGCCCCGACAGGGCGATCGCGACGCAGACCACGTTCAACGCCACCCCGGCGAGCAGCACGGTCATCAGGCCGACGCGCTGGATCAGCGCTCCGGTGAAGAACGACGGCGCGAACATGCCGACGATATGCCATTGGATGACGAAGGCCGCATCGCTGAACGGGTGCTCGTGCGCGACCATGGCCAGCGGCGTTGCCGTCATCAGCAGGTTCATCACGCCGTAGCTGACCGTGCCGCACAGCACCGCGATGAGGAACGCGGGCTGGCGCGCGATGACGCCGAGCGGGCGCCCCGCCTCCTTGCGCTCGGCGGCGGTCAGCGCCGGAATGTCGAGCCAGCGCAGCACCAGGATCGACAGCAGCGCGAAGATGACCAGCGAAAAATACGCACCGGCGAACGCGTGGCCGGCCAGCAGGTCCTTGGTGGCCTTGCTGGTTTCGGGCCCGAGGAAACCGCCGGCGATGCCGCCCGCCAGCACCAGCGAGATCGCCTGGCTCTTGAAGTCCGGGGACACCGCGTCCGCCGCGGCGAAGCGATAGTACTGGCCCGCCGCAAAATAGGCGCCGAGCACGAGCACGCCGCCGCACAGCAGCACGAAGTTGCCGGCGTAGACCGCGGCCGCGCAGATCAGCGATCCCAGGATCGCGAACACCGCGCCCAGCGTGAAGCCCGCGCGCCGGCCGTGGCGCTTCATCAGGTACGACAGCGGCAGGGCGGCGAGCGCGGAGCCGACAAAGTACGCCGTGACCGGCAGGGTCGCGAGCGCCTTGTTCGCGGCGAGCGCATAGCCGGCCAGCGCGTTGACCGTGATCAGCACCGAGTTGTTGGTGAACAGCAGGCCCTGGCAGACCGCCAGGACGGCGACGTTCTTCCTTGCTCTATCCATGCGGGGCGGGAGGCGGGCTCTCGCCTCCCGGCGGTTTCAACGCTGCTGAAACTGTGTCTTGCCGAACAGGATGTCCCATGACTTGTCGCTGTGCGGCGCCTGGTTGGCGGCGGACTGGTCGGCGAGCACCTGCAGGGCGCGCTGCACCGCGGGGCGCGCGTTGATCGCGTCGAACCAGCGCCGCACGTTCGGGTACTCGGCGATGTTGACGCCGCGGTTCTCGGCACCCCGCAGCCACGGGAAGATCGCGATGTCGGAGATCGAGTAGTCCTTCCCCGCGGTATAGGGCGCCTCCCCCAGGCGCCTGTCGAGCACGCGCGTCAGGCGGTTGGCCTCATTGGTATAGCGGTCGATCGCGTACTGGATCTTGTCCTTCGAGTAGCGGCGGAAGTGATTGGCCTGCCCCATCATCGGCCCGAGCCCTCCCATCTGCCACATCAGCCACTCCATGCAGCGCCAGCGGGCGTGGAGGTCCGCCGGCAGCAGCTTGCCGGTCTTGGAAGCCAGGTAGAGCAGCATCGCTCCGCTCTCGAACACGGAGATCGGCTTGCCGCCCGGCCCGTCGTGATCGACGAGCGCGGGGATGCGGTTATTGGGGCTGATCTTCAGGAACTCCGGCTTGAACTGCTCGCCTTCGCGGATGTTGACGCCATGCACGCGGTACTTGAGCCCGGTCTCCTCCAGCATGATGTGGACCTTGTGACCGTTCGGCGTGGGCCAGGTGTAGACGTCGATCATTGGTAACCCCCGTGACGAGTGACGAGTGATGAGTGACGAGCGAAGGCCTATCCTACCAAGTTCGCGGCGCAGGCGTAACCGGAGCGCCGCGTGAATTCCTGATAGTCTGTCACGCTCATGTCACGGTCCACATCATGGTGGCTGCCGCCCGGCACCCATCCCGACGCCGCGCTGATCCTCACGGCGCGCGGCATCCGCGCCTTTACCGACGGCTACGTCGCGCTGCTGCTCCCCTATTACCTCACGCTGCTCGGTTACAGCGCGTTCCAGGTCGGCGTGATCGCCACGGCGACGCTCCTCGGCTCGGGCCTGTTGACGCTGCTGGTGGGCGTTTTTGCCCACCGCTTCCGGCTGCACGCCCTGCTCGGCGCCGCGTGCCTGATGATGCTCGGCACCGGCTTCGGGTTCGCCGTGATCACGGATTTCTGGCCGCTGCTGCTGATCGCCGTGGTCGGGACGCTCAACCCCTCGAGCGGCGATGTCAGCGTGTTCCTGCCGCTCGAGCAGTCCCTGCTGACGCACGCGGCAAGGAGCGAGCAGCGCACCGCGCTGTTCGCGCGCTACAGCCTGGTCGGGAACCTCGTTGGCGCGCTCGGGGCGCTCGCCGCCGCGGCGCCCGGCCTGCTCGCGCAATCGGGCCTGCTCGAGCTCAAAGCCGCGGTGCAGGTGATGTTCGCGCTGTACGGATTCTCGGGCCTGGTCGTGTTCGCGCTGTATCGCCGGCTCGCCTCGGCCGCCGCCCATGGGGACGAGATGCGCTCCGCTCCGCTGGGGCCGTCGCGGGGCATCGTCTATCGGCTGGCGGCCCTGTTCAGTCTCGATGCGTTCGCGGGCGGCTTCGCGGTCCAGTCGCTGCTCGCGCTATGGCTGTTCCTCCGGTTCGAGCTGTCGGTGGAAGCCGCCGGCACGATCTTTTTCTGGACCGGCGTCCTGGCCGCGGCGTCGTTTCTCGCCGCCCCGGCGATCGCCCGGCGCATCGGCCTGATCAATACCATGGTGTACACGCACCTCCCGGCGAACGTCTTCTGCGTGCTCGTCCCGTTCATGCCGACGCTGCCGCTCGCCCTCCTGTTCCTGTTCCTGCGCGCCGCGCTGTCCTCCATGGACGTGCCGGCGCGCAGCTCCTACGTGATGGCGGTGGTTTCGCCCGGCGAGCGCGCGGCGGCGGCCGGGGTCACGGCCGTGCCGCGCAGTCTCGCCGCCGCCCTGAGCCCGGCGTTCGCCGGCTACCTGCTGACGCTGACCCCTTTCGGCTGGCCGCTGGTGATCTGCGGGGCGCTGAAGATCGTCTACGACCTGATGCTGCTCGCAATGTTCCGGAAAGTGAAGCCGCCCGAAGAGCGGTAACCTCCGCGAGGGCGGGACTCACGGTCTCCCGTCTTCACGGTCCTTGAGAGGCAGGCGGCTCGCCCGCAGCACCGGCGCCCACTTCTCGGATTCGGTGTGGATGCGGGTCGCGAACCGCTCGTGGGGCATCGTCGCGGCCAGGAGCCCGTGTGACTCGAGCACGGTCCGTGCCGCGGACTCGGACAAGGCCGCCTGGATGCGCTCGCGCACCCAGGCGGTGGCAACCGGCGGGTCGGCTGCCGGCGCGAACAAGCCGTACCAGCCCTCGATCGCCAATTCGGGCAACCCGGATTCGGCGAGCGTCGGCACGCCGACCAGCCGCCCGACGCGCCCGGGGCTCGTGACGGCCAGCGGCCTGAAGTACTCGCTCGGAGTGTAGGCGAGCGCCAGCGGCAGCGCCGCAAACATGAGCGAAATCTGGCGCGTCGCCAGCCCGTTCAGGGCGGACACTCCCCCGTTGAATGAAACGTGAACGATGCTGACCCGGGCCATGCGGCGGAACAGCTCGCCCGCCAGGTGGCCGGTGCTGCCGTCGCCGGAAGACCCATAGTTGATTTCGCCCAGGCGCGGCCGGAGCCAGCGGATGAGCGCCTGCGGGGTCCCGGCCGGCACGTCGGAGCGCGCCATCAGCACGAACGGCATCGTGACCAGCGGCGCCACCAGCACGAAATCGCGCGCCGGGTCGTACTCCACGCCGTGAAAGTAATGCGGATTGATGACCATCGTGCCATTGCTGGCGAGCAGCAGCGTGTGGCCATCGGCGGGCGACCGCGCGACGGCCACGGCGCCGCGCGTGGTGGCCGCGCCCGGCTGGCGCTTGAGCACGACGGGATGCCGCGTATCCGCCTGGATCGTATCCGCGGCCAGGCGCGCCAGCATATCCGAGATCGAGGGCGGCGCGTTGCGCGCGATCATCCGGTAGGTCCGCGTCATGCGATGGGTTCCGCGGATATCGGTCGGCCCGCTGATCGGATAGGGGATGACTATCGTGACCGGCTTCGAGGGAAACGGCTGCGCCCGCGCGAAGGAACAGAACCAGGCAGCCGCTACGGCGCCCAGCGCGCCAGCGACCAACAGCCGGTACTTTTTGGACTCACGAATCACGAATCCCGTTCCAATGATTATCATCCAGTAACCGGTCGACTATCCTGCGTGAACCTTCGATGTGGACATTGGAACGGGACGAATCACGATTCATGCCGTCCCGGGCTAGGGTACGCTCTGCTCCGCCACCTTGTGCACCATGAGGTCGAGTTCCTGCTCGACCGATTGCTTGATCTCCGCGTCGTCCGGATAGCACAGCAGCCACAGGTCGGGGAATTCGCCGGTGATGCGCTTGCGCCGCCCGAGCACCAGCCGGCGCCGCACGTCCTCGATTTCGCGCCTCAGCATGAATTCGGTGCCGTGCTCCCAGTAAATCGAGAGCGTGTCCACCTTCAGGCCGGAGCGCAGGAGGCGCACCACGAACTCGAAGCGGATCGCGTGCATCCCCATCGAGCGCAACTGCACGACGCGGTGCGACGGCAGGGATTCGTTCGCCCGCAGCGCCTTGATCTCCTCCTGGCGTGTGGCCATAGCGCGATTCGTACTTGTGGTGATGGACTCCGTGTAGCGTAGCCGCCGCAGGGGTGTCTTGCAAATCTATCATTCTGTTAGGTTTAATAATCCACAACTTGGGCCGGCTCCCCCGCTTTCCAGCGCAACCAGACGCGCAGACGCCGGAAATCGCGGGGTTCCACATTGTCCGGCACCAGGATCAGCCTCCGCGCTCCCCGGCGCCGGCGCGGGCGCAGGTTGACGATCGTCAGGCGCGCCGATACGTAGCTCGAGCCGAGCACCTCGCAATCGAGCCAATCCCCGCGCCGCGTCTGGATTGCGGCCTCGCCGCCGTCCCGGAGCTCGAGCGCGACGATCGCGTGCGGCGCGTGCAGCGCCGCGTCGCGCCACACGAAAAAGCTGAGGCTGAGCGCCACCGCCATCGTGAGCGCCAGTTTTCCCATCACCGGTATCGGGATCAGCCAGAGGACGGCCGCGGCGACCAAGTGCGCGGCGCAGAGCGCGGTCGCGAGCGATACCGATGGGGAAATCGCGATGCGCTGGACCACCATGGTCAAGGCAGCTGCTCGAGCAGCGTGCTCCGGAAACGGCGGGCGCTCGTCACGGCCGCGTAGACCGGTACGACATGGCCTGTTCCGGTCCCGTGATCCTCGCTTCGCGCACGAGCGACAGGATTTCCCGCTCGCCGGGGCCGCGATACAGCCGGTATTCGCCCCGGTACGTGCCGTCCTGCCATGACCCGTTGCCGCGGGGCCGCCCGACGTAGACCAGCCACTGCGCGAGATTGCGGCCGATGCGCCCGCGCTGCTCGGCGATGATCCGGCCGTCCGGGGCCAGCAGGCGCACTTCCTCGAGATCGTCCGCTCGCGCCCCGAAGATCTGCACCCAGAAGATCACCGTGGGGGACGCGGCAGTGAAGCGCCCCGCCCGCTCGCGGTCCACGCTGCCGGCCACCACGCTGGGAACCCGGCCGGATATGCCGGCGTCGAGCAGGCCGGTGTCGATGTACGCGAGCGCCGCGAGCGCTTCGCGCCGCCACAAGGGTTGCTTGCCCGGGCCGCACGGCGCGCCGGGTTCCAGGCCCACGAACGGGTCCACCGGCCGGCGCTGGTGCCGCACCTCGAAATGCAGGTGCGGAAACTCCGTGTTCCCGGACAGGCCCACCAGGCCGAGCACCTGGCCACGCTCGACGGTGTCCCCCGGCAGCACGGTGACGCTCCGCCGGCGCAAATGCGCATACTGGGTCTGCCAGCCGTTCCCGTGCTCGATCACGACGGAGTTTCCCGCCTCCCTTCCCGCGATCGATTCCGCGCCGGCGATGAGCACGCTGATGTCCGGCATCCCGTCCCGCACGGCACGCACCCGCCCGGCGGCGGCGGCGAGGACGGGGACCCCGTGCCGGACCCAGTCTGCGTCCGTCACGCGGATATCGATGCCGCGGTGGCCGTCATAGGTGAGAAACCCGCAGCGGTAGTCGCGCGCGCCCTGCCCCCGCCCGTGATCCACGTAATTCTGGATGAGGCAGGTCTTGCCCGTCTCGCAGGCAAGAGGAACCGACAGGGACGGCGCCTGCTGCGGCCAGGCCGCCGCGCAGACCAGGGCGAGGACCGGCGCCGCCAGATTCCGGTAAGCCCTGCGCATGGGATCGCAGCCTCGAATCGTGCCGGCGACGGGCTTGCGCGCCTCAGCCGTCCTTCTTGACGCTTGCGGCGCGCTGCTGGGCAAGCCCGGCCGCCACCCGGCCGAGCTGCTGGTGGAGGCTCGCCAGGGCGTCGTAGCTCATCGCCACCCGCACCGCGAGCTTGCCGCTGATGCTCTCCGGCAGCTTGCTCCCCTGCCGCGCCATCCGCGGCAGCGCCGCCAGCATGCCGGGCTCGAGGAAACCGAAATCGATGAAGGCCATGCCGGGCGCGGCGTTGAGCATCGCGTAGTTGGCCACCACCGGCTGGTCGGAATTGCCCACCGGAACCAGCCGGATGCCCAGCTCGACCGTCCTCGATTGCGTCGCGGCGTCCGGCGTGCCCTCGGCGCCGGCAGGTTGCTCCGCGCCCTTTTTCCCTTTTGCTTCCGCCATGGTCCAGCTCTCCTTTTGTCAGCCGCCGAAGAACGCCAGCGCGCGTGCCTCGATGCTCTGCCGCGGTGGCGCGCCGGGCGGGGTATCCGGATCCTCGAACGACGTGTGCGGCGTGAAGCGGGCCCGGCCGTCCTGTTCCGAATCGTACACCTTGAACACCAGCGCCTCGTCACGCCGCATCCGCGGGAAGTAGAACCAGCGGTGGCCCGGGTTGTGCATCAGGCGGTAAGTCTGCCCGACCCGGCCGGGGTAGCGGCGCTCGGCCACCAGCAAATCCTCGAATGCGACGCTGCCCGCATCGGCGACGGCCAGCGGGTTGGACTGGATCGGCTGGTTGATCGCGCGCCAGACCTGGATGATCGCGAAGCGGTGCGCGAGGAGCCGCTCCGCCTCGTCGGGCAGCAGGTCCCGCACCCGCTGCGGGCCCGACCACTCCGTGTAGTCGTTGTGCGCCGAGAGCACCGGCTCGCGGATGAGCCTCGCCTCGCGCTCACCCTCGTCGCCCGAGCGCAGCGTGTGGTCGAACAATACGACGCGCGACGCGCCGGACAGCTCCCTGATGAGCCGCTCGACTTCGGGGTAGTACACGGCGTTCAGCTGCGCGGGATCGAAAAAGTCCGTGACCCGGGTCTTGTGCTCGACGAACACGAAGCCGTTGCCGTCCAGGGAGAAAGCGAGCGCCAGCGGCCGGCCGTCTCGGACGTCCATCCGCCGCAGCTCATGCCGGCCGGACTTGCGGCGGCGGATATTGTTCGGGCCGTAGGTCTCGTTGACGAGCTTCTCGCCCGTGTCCACGGTGTAGGGAATTTCCGCGCTGATCGAGCGCTCCGCTGTCAGGGCAGGTGGCATGGCGAATTTCCTCAATTTCCCTGGACGGTCCAGACCCCGTCCCAGCCCGGGCGGGGCGGCTCGACGCGGTAGACCTCGCAGCGCTCGAGATACAGGCGCGACGGGCGGTCGCCGGGCCACGCCGTCAGCGCTTCGCTGAAACACACCGCCGCCCGCGCCCACGACTGCTTGCGGTAGTGGGCGACGCCTTGCACGAACGCGGGAACCACCACGTCGAGATTGGGAAAGCTCTCCGGCGTGTGGTGGTCCAGCACCTCGTAGATGGACACCGGGGTATTCATGCCCCTGACCCGTATCAGGTCGAGCTCGCGCAGGTTCACCGGGCGCTTCAGCCGTCCCGCCGTGGTCTGGCAGATCAGCACGCTGGTGCCGTAGTACTTGTTCGCATTCTCGAGCCGCTCGGCGAGGTTCACGCGGTCGCCGATCACGGTGTACTCCAGCCGCTTGGGCGAGCCGATGCTGCCCGCCACGACGTGGCCGGTGCTGATGCCGACGCCGATGCGTATCGCCTCCTGGCCCGCCGCCACCCTGCGGACGTTCAGCTCGCGCAGCGCCACCATCATCCGGCTGCCGACGGTCACCGCGTTGTCGGCGTCCTGGTCGGTCGCGAGCACGGACCCGAACACGGCCATGATCATGTCGCCGATGTACTTGTCGAGGATGCCGTTGTGCTCGAACACGACGTCAACCATGTCGGTGAAATACTCGTTGAGCATCGACACGGTCTCCTTGGCGCCGAGCCGCTCCGACATGGAGGTGAATCCCCGGATGTCCGAGAACAGCACGCTGACCTCGCGGCCGGTGCCGTTCAGCACGGCGTCGCCGCATTCCAGCAGCTGGTCCATCACCGCCTTGCTCATGTAGCGCGACATCGTGGTCCGCAGCCGCTTCTCCCGGGTGATGTCCTCCATGACCAGCATGGAGCCGAGCGGCTCGTCCCGCATGTTGCGCAGCGGCACCGCGGCCAGGTTGACGGAGACCGCCGCGTGCCCGTCCACCAGCAGGTCGGTATCCACCGTGATATCGATCTTCCCGGTGCCGTGGACTTTCTCGAGGCTTCTCGTGACCCAGCCGTTCCGTTCCCCGAAAACATCGCGCGCCGCCTTGCCGAGGAGGTCGCCTTCCGCCCGCTTGAGTATCCGCTGCGCCGAGTCGTTGACCTTGCTCACCACGTTGGCGGTGTCGAGCGTGACCACGCCGTTGCTCATGCTGCGCAGGATGCTTTCGTTGTAATTGTGCGAATCGCTCACTTCCTCGAACAACTGCGCGTTCTCGATGCACACCGCCGCCTGCGCGCAGAGCGCCGCCAGGCGCTTCTGGTCGGCGGCCGTGAACGCCCCCTCTTTCTTGTTCAGGATCTCCATCACGCCGACCTTGTTTCCCCCCTTGGTGGCGATCGGCATGCACAGGATGTTGCGCGTGCGGTAGCCGGTGCCCTTGTCCACCTCGGGGTTGAACCGCAGGTCGGTGTAGGCGTCGGCGATGCTGATGGTGGCCCCGAACGTGAAGCACTCGCCCGCGATGCCGGCGTTTGCCGGGAAGCGGATCTCGTTGACCGCCACGCCGCCCGCGACCCGCGAGTAGAGCTCGTCGCGCGCCGGGTCATGGAGAAACAGGGACCCCCGGTCGGCTCCCAGCAGGTGCGTCGCCGCCACCAGGATTTTTTCGAGCAGCGGATCGAGGTGGATCTCCGAGGCGATCAGGCTCACCACGTCGAGGAACATCGCCTCCTCGCGCTGGGCGCGCTCGACTTTCTCGAAGAGGCGCGCGTTCTCGAGCGCGGCGGCGGCCTGCGAGGACAGCGCCTCGAGCAGGTGCTGGTCCTCGACGTCGAACTGGCCTTCCCGCTTGTTGAGCGCCTGGGTGACCCCGATGACCTCGTTCTTCTTGTTCCGGATCGGCACGCACAGCATGTTGCGGGTCCGGTACCCGGTGCGCGTGTCGACGTCCCGGTTGAAGCGGTCGTCGGCGTAGGTGTCGTGGATGATCACCCCTTCGCCCCGGGTGAAGACGGAGCCCGCGATGCCGCGGTCGCCGGGAAACCGCACCTCCCCCATGGCGTTGCCCTGCATCACCCGCGAAAACAGTTCCTGGGTGTCGGAGTCGTACAGGAACATCGAGCTGCGCTCGACGTTGAGGGTCTCGGTGACCACTTCCATCAGGCGGGGAAACAGGACGTCCAGCGACAGGGTGTCCGACACCCGGTTCGCGATGTCCACCAGGGCGGAAGTGCGGCGCACCAGCTCCGTGATCCGCATGAAGAGCTGCGTCTTCTCGGGCTCGGACAGACCGTGCAGCAGGCGCTCGATGTCGGCCTGCTGCAGACGCCGTTCCAGTATCCCGCGGATGGTTTCGAAATCGATCTGCATATCCGGCTGCCCGGCCCGTCAGGACTGCACAGGACCCGTATGCCGTTCCCCTGTTAACATCATGCTGCCAAAAGGGAATATTCCCCTTTCGGCACCCAAGATGCAAATCACCCGGCAGGCCGGGCGGAGAAACGCGAATTACCCTTCAGAGGTATACCGCGCGAACAGCCGGCCGCTGTCGGTCGCCCGGGACTGAAAGACGCCTTCCGGGGACATCGGGATATGCAGGAACTGCCCCTGCTCCACCAGGCCGGCATTCTGCAGGTCGCGAACGACCATCTCGCGCTCGTTGGTCCTGCCCCGCAGCGCCGGGACGCAGTGCTCAATCACCGCCGAAGTGGATCCGTTCTGCCAGCGGGGGACGGGGACGTCGTGCCGCTGCATCCATTTCACCGGGTCGTTCAGCACCGCCAGCGTCGCCAGGTGCACCGGCGTCAGGTAGTCGATGAGCCGCAGAAACATCAACTGCAGCAGCTCGTCCGGGCCGCCGGGCAGGGCGGCGTTCACCACCGCGTACTTGAGCGCCCTCAACTTTTCCTCGTCGTGATTGCGGCACGCGATCAGGGTGGCTTCGCTCACGACGGTGAGGAACTGGTCGCTTCCCAATATCGTTTCCGCGGCCTCCGGATCGAGCTGTTCCCGGATCCCGGCGAAAGCCTCTTCCAGGCGCTGGTTCCAGACCTCGCGGCGGCGTTCCGTCAGGCCGCGGAAGACGCTGTTCATGAAATCGAATATCGACCTCTTGTCGCCCTTGCCCGGCGCAGCCTCCGGTGCCTGTGTCCTGGGCCGCTCGGCTACCGACGGGTTTTCTTCTGATGGAGGTGTCATGGCTGGAGTCCCGGGCGGCGTGGAGCCCAATCTAGTCTCAAAAGCGCCGGGCGGGAAGCCTGTTGCCGGATTATTTTGTGCTCGCGGAAAAACACCTTCCTCAAACCTAACATTTTGTGAGGTTTGGACCGCCGTGACGGGGTTTACCGCTCCCGCGCCGCCGTGTGGCGGTGTATACGGGATCCGGTGTGCGCGGGTTCCGACCCCCTCAACGCGCTTACTCTCCGAGCTTGTGGATGTAATTCTCGTGGCGGAACAGAAAATCGCTGCCGACGATGCGATGATCGAAGCCATCAGGGCGAAACCGATAGTCGATGAACCCGACCTCGCGCGTACCCCAATGCAGTATTGAAGGGGCGCCGTTGACGCAAGCGGTGGATGGGCCCCAGAAATGGTAGATGCCCTCGAATGAAAACGTGCGCGTCTGATGCTTGTGTCCGCAACTGATAAGCCTCACCCCGTGAGTCCTGCAAAGCCCGAGCAGGCGGGTGCGGCTGGCGGAATCGAGGCAGGACTGGCGCAACGTGAGGTCCTCCGGGTCGGGCTCGGAAGGGTGGTTCAGGAACAGCGGCTTGTGAATGAAGAGCGCGATCGGCTTGCCGGCGTGCTCGGCAAAGCAACGTTCGATGAAAGACCACTGCTCCGCTTCTTCGGCGAGCCCGCCGCTGCCGAAGAGCTGCGCGTTGACACCGACGAAGCCCCAGCCGGCGCCCGCAAAGGACCAGCGGTCCTCGCCGTAACAGCGAAGAAACCGTGCGATGCGCTCGCCATTGATGCGCTGGGGCATCTTGCCGAAGCGCACGTTGTCGCCGACATCGTGGTTGCCGGCAAGCACCCGGCGGGTGACGCCGAGCCGGCCGATCTGCTCGCGGGCGACGGCATGATCGGCATCCGCGTCGGGATCGCTCATCACCAGATCACCGTTGATGACGGCCAGATCCGGTTTCTCGCGAGCGGTCCAGGCGCAAACCTTGTTCCAGTTGTCCAGGTGCTGTTCCTGGCCTGCGCCAAGGTGAAGATCGGCCAGTTGAACGATTCGAAGCTCGGTCATCGTGTATCGGTTCCGGTGATGCCTGGGAAACCCAACGATGCCATAGCGGGCGGATCGGGTCTAGGCTGAACCGACGAGCAACGCCGCGCGCCCGGTGATCTCGCCCCGCTCCAGCCGTTCGTGCAATGCCTCGGCCTGGGCGAGGGGCCGGACATCGCTGACGAGCGGCCACACCTCGCCGCGCGCAACGATGTCGAGCGTCTCGAGGATCTCGGTGCGCGTCACGTAGCGGCTGCCGAGCAGGTCCTGCTCGCCGAGCATGATGTCGAGCGAGGACGCCTGAAAGGTCCTGCCGGCGCCTCCCAGCGTCACCAGCCGCCCCCGCCGCCCCAGTGCCTTGATCCCCGCTTCGAGAGTCGTCGTGGCGGAGACGTAATCGATGGCGACATCGACGCCCTGGCCGCGCGTGAGGTCGCGCAGCGCCGCGGCCGGATCGCAAGCCGAGGCGTCGATCACGGCGTCGGCGCCGGCCTTGAGGCAGGCGTCGAGCTTCGCGCGTGTCACGTCGACGGCAATCACTTTCGCCTTCGCCCATTTCGCCAGCATCACCTGGTGGATGCCGACGCCGCCGCCGGCGCCGAACACGGCGACGGTCTCGCCGGCCCTGACGCGGGCCCGCTTGAGCACCTTGTACGGCGTCGCCAGTGCATCGGTGATCACGCCGATCTGCGCCGGGTGCGCCTTGTAGTCGAGGCCCGCCGGCAGCTTGATGAAGACGTGCGCCGGGAGCTTGATGAACTGGGCGTATCCGCCGTCGCAATGACGCCCGACGTTGCCGCCCGGGTTGTCGCACAGCGGCTCCAGGCTCGAGAGGCACCAGCGGCAATGGCCGCAGTTGAGGTAATAGTAGGCGGTGACCGCATCGCCGGCGGCAAGTCCTCTGACGCCCGCTCCGGTCTCGACGATTTCCCCGGTGATCTCGTGGCCGATGATGCGCGGGAACGGGGCCGTAATCCGTCCCGCCTTGATGTGCTGGATGGTCAATCCGGCGCCGCACGCCAGCACGCGGGCGACCGCCTCGCCCGGCCCCGCGACGGGATCGGGAACGTCCATCAGCTCGAACGGCGTGTTCGGGCCCTTCAGAACCATTGCTTTCATGCGCGTCGCCCCGCCGAGCCGCGGCTCAATCCCGGAACATGAAGTTGGCGGCCTTGAGGAACAGCGTCCGGTTCACGCCGTCCGAATGGAGGAACGCCGCCGCGTCGCGCACCAGCTTTTCCACGCCGAATTCCTTCATGTAGCCGTGCCCGCCGTGGATTTCCATGGTCCAGGTCGCGATCTGCCACGCCGCCTGGGCCGCCATCGCCTTGGGCAGCGCCCCCAGCGTCCTGTCCCAGCCGTGCTCCTGGTGGTCCGCCAGCCACGCCGCGCGGTGGAGATACGAGCGCGAAGCGTCGATCAGCATGCGCATCTCCGCGAGCTGCGCGCGTATGCCGTCGTGCTCGATCAGCGGCTTGCCGCCCTGCACGCGCAGCCGCGCCCACTCGATGGCCTTGCGGTGCAGCGCGACCGCGACGCCGAGGATCGTCGCGGCGGCGTACGCATTGCTCTGCGGGAAGAACTCTCCCAGGACGGCGTATCCCCTGCCCGCTTCGCCGACGACGTTCGCGTCCGGGATGAAGCAGTCCTGGAACACCAGCTCGGCGTTGTTGGCGAGCCGCTCGCCCATCTTGTCGTGCACCCGCCCGATGGTGAAGCCGGGGCGCCCGCGCTCGAGGAGAAAGCAGGTCGAGCCTTCGGCCAGCGGCTTGCCCGGCTCGGTCTGCGCGAACAGCAGGTAGAAGCTCGCGCGGTTGCCGTTCGAGATGAAATGCTTCATCCCGTTCACGACCCAGCCGCCGTCGGCCTTCTTCGCGCTGGTGCGGAACGGCGTCGGATGGGGCAGAAAATAGTTGGACGCGTTGTCCGGCTCCGTGATACCGATCGCGAGCATGCCGCGCGGGTCGGCCGCGAACTTCGGCAGCACGCGCGCCTGCTGCTCCGCGTTGAGCGCCTTCTCCATGATCTGCGCGATCTTGAGCGTCTGCGCGAAGATGACGGACACGCCGATGTCCCCTTTCGCCAGCTCCTCGATCACCATGGCGGTGGTCAGCGAGTCGGTCCCGAGGCCGCCCCATTTCTCGGACAGCGTCATGGTGCGGATGCCCACCTCGTGGGCCTTCTCCACGATCTCCCAGGAATAGCCCGCCGCCGGATCCGGGTCGGCGTCGAGCCGGGCCGCGCGCGGCCTCACCTCCGCCTCGACGAAGCGCGCGACGGTATCGAGGATGGCGCGCTGCTCCGGGGTCATAATGAAGATCCGTTCCATGGCGTTCCGGCCTCCCTGCGCAAACCTAGCAGATCGCCGGATTTTCGCAAGCGTGCGTGCGCCGGCGTGCTCGAAGCGCGCCTAGGCGGAATCGCGTGCTACCGCTCCCGCCCCGCCTCGTGCGCGACCTTCTGGACCGGTGAAAGGAGATACTCCAGGACGCTCCGCGTGCCGAGGTGGATCTCGGCGCTGACCTGCATGCCGGGGACGAGGCGAAAAGCAGAAGGGTTGGCCCAGCCCCTATGTGCGCCCGACCTGCGAGAGCAAGCCGGGCGCGAAGACGTGCTATTTAAATCTGCGCTCAGGGGATCAAGGAGTTGACGCAGCTGGTGTCGAAGCCCTGAGGCCCGCCGTTACCGTTCAGGGTTCCCTGGCGCCCATCCGCGGATGAGTTGTTCAAACAGCGGACGCCAACCCCCGCATTGTTCGTGATCGTGTTGTTGGGCTGGTCCTGGGGCGCGCTGCCGCTGTCATTCCCGAGATTGACGCCGGAATTCTGGTTGATAAAGACCCCGTTTCCGGTATTGCCGTCAATGGCATTCGCCGCAATATCGGCATGCGCAGCCCGGATCACACCCACCCCATCGCCAGTATTGCTCCTGATGAAATTTTCCACAATCCGGGCACTGGAGGATCGCGCGACCAGAATTCCACGATTGCCGTTGAACTCGATCGTATTGGCGCTGGCAAAAGTCCCCGCGACACCTGATTGAAAACCGATCTTCGCGGAGGAACTGTTATCAACCGCAATACCGGTGCTGATGTTGCTGTAGACGGAGTTGCTCTCTATCTCGGCATAGGAGGCGTCGGCCACGAGAATGCCATTAGTGCCGTTGTTTCGAACGATATTGGGGCTCGCTTGCGTGGCAAAGTCACCACGAAAGCCGATGTCGGCTACCGAATGCTCGCACACGCAGATCCCATTGAAGCCGTTCTGTTCTATGGTGTTATCCACGATCCGGGCGACGCTGCCATTGTGCACGCCCACTCCGTGGGTCGTTGCATTCTTGATCAGATTGCCGTCGACGGTGCCCGTGCCACCCCCAATCAACTGCACGCCGTGACGACCGCCGATGATCGTAAAGCCCTTGATGGTGATGCCCCGGCCCCGGATTTGCACCGTCGGCGCGTTCAGATTTCCGCTGCCGTTGATCGTTGCGCCTCCTCGACCGACGATGGCGAGGTTTCTGCGGCCCTCGCCGATGACCACATTTTCGTTACAGGTGCCGCTCACGATCAGCGTATCCCCCGCATCCAGCCTATCGATGGCGCGCTGAAGGGTCTGCCCATGGTGACTCCCGCAGGCATGTCTCCTGGTTTCTGCCCCCGCTACCGATGGGAGTAGCCAGAAACAAAAGAACATCAAAAAGATTGACCTTATTGTAATTATCATTTCGTGTTTCATGCCCGCTCCTGTTTCGATGGTGATGATTGAGGCGACACTGGTTGCCGCGTGCGTAAAGCAATTGGGGTCGCCCGTTGGCCCCAACTTGATTAATCGCCTGAATAAATGACGCTCCCCGGTACTGCCGGCCCGACATCAATAGCCCCCAAGCTTATACGCAATAATGCATTAACCGGCGCTGCATCGTAAAGGAATAAATCGAAATAAAGGAATAAATGGGGTCACCCATTTATTACCGTCGTCGGCGTGCAGCATCCTCGGTTGCCGCGGGTTCGAACACTCGGCTATCATGAGCGATAGCCTATTTGATGTGAGGTCACTATGACCACGCTGGAAGTGAAACTGGACCTGCCCGAGAGCCTGGCGAAGGAAGCGCGGCAGGCGGGCCTCCTTGCGCCTGAAGAACTGGAACGGTTGGTGCGCGAGGCGCTGCGTGTTAAGCGTGTCGAGCGTCTAACGAAGGCGCGTGAAAAACTCGCCACCGACCCGCTGCCTCCGATGACTCCCGAGGAAATTCAAGCCGAGATTGACGCCTACCGCGCCGAAGTCCGCCGTGCGTCTAGTGCTTGACACGAACACGGCGATCTCGGCGCTGCTGTGGCACGGCACTCCCGGCAAGCTGATCGACGCGGCACAGAGCAAAACCTTTTCCCTCTTTAGCAGCGCACCGTTGTTGGCGGAGTTACGGGGAGCGTTACTACGCGAGAAGTTCGCAAAACAACTCAAGACCAAGGGACTGATGCCGGATGAGATTGCCGACGGCTATGCTGCACTTGTCTCCATCGTTACGCCAGCCGTCATCCGACCCGCGATCGCCCACGACCCTCCTGACGACGTAGTACTAGCTACTGCCCTCGCGGCACAGGCCGACCTCATCGTTTCAGGCGACGCCGACCTGCTCAACCTCAAAACCTATCAAGGCATCCCCATCGTCGGCCCCGCCGAGGCGTTGGCCCGCCTGCCGCAGCGCTGAGCGGCGCGCGTCGTAAAGCGGTGCGGGCGCGGTAACATCGCCGCGCCTTTCTTCAAGAACAACAAAGCATCTCCCATGCTGATCGTCGTGCTCGTCCTGCTCCACGCGCTCGCCATCGTTGTGGGCCGTTCGGCCCGCCTGCGTTGCGCTTTCGTTGCTCTCGCCCTGTGTCTGCGCTTACGCGCTCACGCGCGCGGCTACCGGCGCATCGCCCTGCCCGCGCGCCCGGCCCACTCTCCCGCCAAGCCGCCGTGGGTGAGGCAGGAAATCATTCGCCTCAAGGCGCTCATGCCCCACACTGGTTGCCGCAGGATCGCGGACAGCTTCAACCGCCGCTTCGGCGAGAGGCGCAAGATGACGGTCGGCAGGACCTGGGTGAACGAAACGATCCGCAGGCATAAGTACGAGATCGAAGTCCTCCGGCGTCAGATCAAGAACGCCAAGCCCAGGCCGGCGCCCAAGAACCTGGTATGGGGCCTTGACCTGACGGGCAAGGCGACGCTCGACGGCAAGACGCGTTTAATTCTCGGCGTCATCGAGCATGCCAGCCGCGCAGCCTTGTGGCTGGAAGCCCTTCAGACCAAGTCGAGCTCGGCACTGATCCTGAAGCTCGTCGAGGCCATCAAGCGCTACGGCAAGCCGAAGGCGGTGAGGACGGACAACGAGGCGGTCTTCACCTCGAGCGCGTTTCGCTTCGCCCTCTTCCTGCTCGGCATCCGCCACCAGAGAACTGATCTTCACTGCCCCTGGCAGAACGGGCGGGTGGAGCGTTTCTTCGGCACGCTGAAGGAGCAGCTTGATCGGCTGGCGGTGGATTCCCTGCAGGTACTGAATACAGCGCTCGGCGAGTTCCGCTTCTACTACAACCACGTGCGCCCGCACCAGAACCTGGAGGGCAGGACGCCGGCCGAGGCGTGGGCGGGGATCGATCCGTACGCGGACAGCTACCGGGAGGAATACTGGTTCGAGGCGTGGGACGGGTTGCTCAGGGGTTACTACTTGCGAAGATGACGCAACAGCGGACTCGATAACCCCCACTGACAGCGGTCTCATCGAGAGGACGAACGCATCGTCCGGGCCGCGCTCGTCCGGCAGGCGGCGAACGGCGGAAATCAACGATGAAACGGTGAAATATCGAAGTGGACAAGGAAGAACGGATTCCGGCTGTTACTGATTAGAGGCGGGAAATCGGCAAAAAGCGAAGCAGTCTCGCCTCAAAACAGCTCGGCGGACAAGCGGACAGGACACCGTGGTCTGTCCCCTATTTATTCACAAATATCAGCCGCAGATAAACGCAGATACACGCCGATGAAAATAAAAATCAAAAGAGGCGACTGTTTAGGTTTAGGTCTTTCTGTGATGGGTTCTAATTATTCGAGCCTGGCCCCTTTGAGCCTGCTTTGAGCCTCTTTGATTGCCTTGATTCAAAAAGACGGGCAATTAACACTCCAACGTACGCGTACAGTCCAATGTTAATGACAATTGATACGATCAGATAAGCGATCACAACTCCGTCGAGCGGGCCCGACAATCCACCAAGAATAAGGTAGCTTGGCCAGACCCACAGCATGATCGCGTCCGCAAAGTCCTTTCCAAAGTCAACGTTTCTCGCAACTAACAAGATAACCGGGACAACCGCCCCAATTACTCCGAAGACTCCAGCTGTGAACTTGGAATTAGTCATTTCCATTACTTCTGAGCCCCATAGGTCTTCTGAAGTAGCTTGAATAGATCCTTCGGCCTCATGGAGTCATATCGTGGGATCCGCACCCCAGCTGCCCCAAGCGCATCTATAACGAAACGAGTGCATTGATCGTTGTAAAGATCGTAGGTCAATTTTGATTGAGCACCTCGCTCTCTCATCTGTTCAATATACTGCTTGACGTATACATCCTGCGCTGGGGTGGTCTTAATGATTAACGTTTCTGCGTCTCTCCGTGAAGCGGCATCTTGAACATACTGATCATTTGATATCCTCCCCGGCACGTCCCTCCCCAGTGGGACAGATGGTCCCCTTTCTTGTGGATAGAGACCGTAAGTTATCGAGGAGTTGACTCCGATCCCAATATGGTCAACGACCGATCCCGGATAGAATGTAATTGTCAGGTCTAAGCCACTTGCGTCCGTGAACCGGGTGGGCACGCCTTGCACATAGGTGTAGAGATTTGCGCCGCCCGTGATTCCAATCGGGTCTTCTGAAATGAACCGCTTGAGCACCGGATCGTAGTATCTCGCCCGGTAGTAGTACAACCCCGTCCCGTCATTCTCTCTTCCGGTGTACTGAAGTGAGTTGCCTTCGTCCGGCCCGAGCGTGATTGCCTGTCCGTACGCTGAGTACGCATAGAAATTCCCCACGCTCTGATCATCATTCGCCTGCGCAATCACGCTCATCAGCGCATCCGTGAGCAGCGTTTTGTTACCACTCGACCCATACCTCGCCAGCACCTCATCAATCGCCAGCCCTGTGTGATACACGGTGTCTATCGCCGTTCCTCTGAGTTCTGCAATGGCCTGCGCCCCGTCGTAGAGGAAGCCGGTGCTGTCCCCGTTGATGGTCTTCTCTATCCTACGCCCCAAGGCGTCGTACTTGAAGCTTGCATTACCCAATGGTCCGGAGATCGAGGCCAACTGGTTCCTTGCGTTCCAACTGTAGCTTGTCGTGCCGCTCGTCTGTCCCACCTTCGAGGTGAGGTTCCCGTTTTCGTCGTAGGCGAGCGTGAAAGGCTCGCCGTTCAGGGTGATGGTGGCGAGCCGGTTCGCCTCGTCGTAGGTGGCGGTGAATGGTGTTTCCCCCGCCCCGCTGGTGCCGATTCCCTTTTGGACCCTCTGCCCACCAGCGTCATAAGCGTACGTAACGCTCTCAATTAGAGTGTTATCCGTCTTGGCGTAGGCGATGCTCGTTACCCGGTCGGCGGCGTCGTACTGGTAGCCAACCTGGATGCCGTTCGGTAGCGCCTTGCTCGTGAGCCGACCTGCGGTGTCGTAATTGTAGGTTGCTGTCCGCCCCAGCATTGTGACCGTCTTCAGCCGATTTACCCGGTCGTAGGCGTAGGTGGTGACATCCCCGCCGGTAATCGTCCGGCTCGTCCGCCGGCCAATAGCATCGTAGGCATAGCGCACCGCGCCCTGCGAGGTCACCACCTCGGTCAGGCGGTTGAGGCTGTCGTAGCTCATCAGGATCGCGCCGGTGGTGTTGTCCGACACCCGCGCGAGGTTGCCGGCGAGGTCGTAGCCGTAGGTGGTGGTGCGCCCGTCGGCGTCGGAGACTACCGCAATGCGGTTGAGTGAATCGTAGGTGTAGTCAGTGACCCGGCCTCGCCGATCCGTCATCTGGGTAACGTTTCCTACCCCGTCGTAGACGTACTCGGTGTTGCGATTTTTTGCGTCGGTGCGCTGCGTGAGACGGTTTCGCAGATCGTATAAATTTCTTTCCACTGGATTATTATTAGGGTCGGTAGCAGATACCAAGTTGTCATTGGCATCGTACGCGAACTTCGTCAGCCCGGCGAGGGCGTCGCGCACTTCGGTCACCCTATCCAAATTATCGTAGGTGAACTGCGTGGTCCTGTTCAACGCGTCAGTGACGTGCGTCAGGCGGTTCGCGACGTCATAGACACGCGTCACCGTCTCGTTCGCCGGGTTCTGCGCCGTGAGGAGGTTGCCGTTGGCGTCGTAGGTGAAGGTGGTCACGCGGCTCAACGGATCGGTCACGGTCGCGAGCTGCCCCTTCGCGGTGTAGGTGAAGGTGGTGGTCTCGTTCTCGGCGCTGGTCAGGCTCGTGAGATTGCCCTGCGCGTCGTAGACCATGGTGGTGACGTTCGCAGCCGCGTTCTCGATGCGGGTGGGCTTCCGGAAGCGCGCGTCGTAGTCGATCAGCGTCTGGCGGTTGTCCGCATCCACGGTGCGGATCACGTCCCCGCGGGCGTTGTGGAAGTACTGCGTCACCCGCCCCGCCGGGTCGATGGTGCGGCGTAACAGGTTGTTCACCGGGTCGAACTCGTTCCGCGTCACCCGGCCCTGCGCGTCCACGATCTGCGTGTTGTAGCCGAGCGCATTGAAGCGGTAGGCCGTGACGTTACCCCTGGCGTCGGTGTGGCGGGTCTCGGCGGCCCCCGCGCCCGGCCCGACGTAGCTGTAGCGCTCGTCCACGTTGTCCGCCAGCACTTCGCGCGCGACGCGTCCGAAGCCGTCGTACTCAATGGTCTTCACCGCGCCCCGCGCATCGGTCATGCGGATCAAGCGGCTGGTGGCGGGCGCGTCGTACTCGAACTGCGTCATGTTGCCGCCCTGGTCGTGATAGCGGATCAGGCGCCGGCTGCCGTCGTACTCGAAGCGCACGAAGCGCCCCGCCGGGTCGGTGATGCGGGTGATCGTCTGCGGCGCTCCCGCCGACAGCTCGAAGGTATAGACCCTGCCGGCGGCATCGGTCATCGCGGTGGGCGCGCCCTGGGCGTTCAATTGGAACGTCGTCCTGTTACCGGCTACGTCCTCCACCGCGGTCAACCGCCCCGTCGTGTTGAACTCGTAGCGCGAGCCGTCGGCGAGCTTCAACGTCCGACCCGAGGCGGTCGGCGTCACCTCCATCTGGATCGCGCCCTGGTGCCCGCTGCTTGCGCGGAAGATGCCGTCCGCCCCACGCGAGAGCATGAACTGCACGCCATCCGGATTCGTCACCCGCACGGCATCCCCAACGAGATCCGCGGTCCAGTCGTAGGTGAAACTCATCCTGGGCCCGAACAGCCCCAGATTGCCGTTGGTCGAGCGATACTGCGCATTCAAGTTGACCGGCATCAGCACCGACATGAGGCCAAAGGGCCGCAACTCGAACACCTCTGCATTGCCGCTCGCAAGATCGACCGGATTCCTCGTCTTGGGTGGAGTCGGATTGCAGGCGGGACATCTGCCGCCACCGCCGTTGCCGCCACCGCCGAGGAGATTGCGCACGAAGCGCGCGAAGCTCGCGCCGCAGCAGAATTTCGGGATGCCGACGCCGGGGTTGGAGACGATGGACTTGCCGTCGGCGGAGACGGTGCCCATGCCCATCACCCGCCACTGGTTGGAGTTCGCATCGGGCGTGGGCGATTCGTCGTAGTACCACAGCTCGACCTGCTCGCCCGGCAGCAGCCCCTGGTCGTTCGGCATCGACACCGGGATCGGGGTGGTCGGGTTGGCGCCCCCCTCGCGGAAGAAGTAATAGAGATAGACGCTCTTCGTCTCCACGCCGTCGGGGATCGGCCGAATCGGCAGCCGGTCCGGCGTCACGGTCCGCACGCTGATCTTCGTGATCGGCTGCCCATCCCAGCCGAAGAGCGTCGCCCCCGCCGGGATGTTGAGCGAGTAGTTCGGAATGTCGGGATTGGTCACCGCCGCCTGCTGTCCCGGCACCACGTCGGTGAACCGGGTCGCGTCGATCCTCTGGATGAAGGACGTGAGGACCGGGTTGTCCTGCCCGGCCACGATCATCACCGGCATCGCGATGCCCGAAGGGAACTCGACCGTTGGGGTGTTGTTGGTGTTGCCGTCGATCAGCAGCACCTGGTCGCCCAGCACCGGGGGACTCACGAAGCGGTAGGTGCCGGTCTCGTCGGTGAACGCCTGGACGGTGGCGAGCCGCACCCGCGCGCCGACGAAGGGCGCGCCGTCGTCGGCGTGCACGACGCGGCCCGTGACCGTGGTGCCGCCCGCCGCGAGCACTTCCAGCGTCAGCGTCTTCATACGGGTCATGGTGCCCACGCCAGCCTGGCCAATGGCGGTGATGGTGACCGGGAAGCTTCCCGCCGCCGCGCCTGCCTGCGCCGTGAGTGTGATGACCGCATCCTGTCCGAGCGCGACCGTGGGCCGGTCGAATGTGGCCGTGACACCGGCCGGCAGCCCGCTCACGGTGACCACGGCCGCGTAGGGGTAGGCATTCAACCCGGTGCTCGCGAGCCGCACGCGCGTCCCGCTGTTGCCGCCCGGCGGCACCTGCGCTAGAGCGGGGGCGAGCGTGATGTCGAACGCCTCGCGGTCCTGCACCGTGAACGGCGTGGCACTCGTCGCCGTGCCCAACGTGTTGGTGACGCTGATCGGGCCGGTGGTGGCGGTCAGCGGCACGATGGCGTTGAGGGTCGCCGCGTTGCCGCTCACGATCACGGCGGCCTCGCCGTTGAAACGCACCTGGTTCGCGCCGGCGACCGGGTTGAAGCCGATGCCGGAGATCGCCACCGCGGTCCCGACCGGCCCGCTCGTCGGGTTGAAGCCGGTGATCGCCAGCGCCGGCGTCAAGGTGAACGGCA
>Ga0156023_1031_pt1 | contig 44854 bp, 33 predicted proteins | sample RifCSPlowO2_02_FD_107677 | JGI IMG/M metagenome (GOLD analysis project Ga0156023, IMG submission 107677) | Betaproteobacteria bacterium RIFCSPLOWO2_02_FULL_67_26
ACGACGTCGGTTGGCGCGGCCGCCGCGGCCGGCGTCTCGACGTCCATCACCAGGCTTTCCTGGCCGCGCGTCATGGCGAGGTAGACCTCGGCGAGCAGCCGGGCGTCGAGCAGCGCGCCGTGCAGGGTGCGGGCGGAATTGTCGATCTGGTAGCGCTCGCACAGCGCATCGAGGCCGTTGCGCTTCCCGGGATGCAGGTCGCGCGCCATGCGCAGCGTGTCCACGATGGCCCCGCAGTACTCGGTGACCGGCTTCTGGTCCGCGAGGTCGAGCTCCCGGTTGAGGAAGGCGGTGTCGAAAGCCGAATTGTGGATGACGAGCTCGGCGCCGCTGATGTAATCGAGCAACTCCGCGGCGACGTCGCCGAACTTCGGCTTGTCGCTCAGGAATTCAGTGGTCAAACCGTGGACCTCGAGCGCCCCGGCCTCGCTCTCGCGCCCGGGATTGAGGTAGCGGTGGAAATCGTTGCCGGTGAAGCGCCGGTTGACGAGCTCGACCCCCGCGATCTCGATGATGCGGTGGCCCAGCTCCGGCTCGAGGCCAGTGGTCTCCGTATCGAGAACGATCTGTCTCATGGCGCGCAGCTCACTTCATCACTTCCGCAACCCCGCGGTTGGCCAGCTCGTCCGCTTTCTCGTTTCCCGGGTTCCCGACATGGCCGCGGACCCAGAGCCACTCGATTTCGTGCTCGCGCGCCAGCTCGTCGAGGCGGCGCCACAGGTCCTCGTTCTTGACCGGCTTCCGGTCCGCCGTGCGCCAGCCGTTTTTCTTCCAGGTGTGGATCCAGGAGCGGATGCCCAGCTGCACATACTGCGAGTCGGTATGCAACCGCGCGCGGCTGCCGGGCTTGAGCGCCTCGAGCGCGCGTATGACCGCGGTGAGCTCCATCCGGTTGTTGGTGGTCTGGGACTCTCCGCCATGGAGCTCGCGGGTCTTGCCATCGTGCCGCAGCAGCGCGCCCCACCCGCCGACGCCGGGATTGCCCTTGCAGGCGCCGTCGGTGTAGATCTCGATCACTTCTTTCTTCATTGGGTCCGAATGACTTCGCGCGCCGTGACCGCCTCTTCCGGCTGCCTCACCTTCTTCGGAGCCGGGGCGAGCGCCTTCTCCGGCGCCAGGCGGTCGGTCCACTTCGGCATGATGAGCCGCATGCCCCGCACGCGCTTCACCGCCTGCAGGAAATAGACCCCGCCCGCGATCGGCCACCACCGGTCGCCCGCCGCGTCCATGAACGCGAAGCGGGCCAGCCACCGCTCGGTGACGCACGGCGGCGAATAGCAGCACATCTGCCCGCCCGTGATCTCCAGCCCCAGCAGCGTCAGCCAGTCCTTCAGCCGCGGGAGATTGATGAAGCGGCCGTTCCAGGGATAGCGCGACTTGCGGCCGAAGGCGCGCCGGACGCCCCACAGGCTCCAGGGATTGAAACAGGAGATCACCACCTGGGCTTCGGGCAGGAGCACCCGCGCGACCTCGCGCAGCACCTGGTGCGGGTTCTGGCTGAAATCGAGCACGTGCGGAAGCACGACGAGATCGATGCTGTTGCTGGCGATCGGCAGGTCCCGGAAATCGGTCTTGAGCCCCGCCGGCGCCGAAACATCCGCCGTCAGCCGGAACGTGATGCGGCTCGCGCGCAGCAGGTCGATCCCCGGCAGCCCGAGCTGCACGGCGTTATAGCCGAATATGTCGGCCACGGTCTTGTCGAAGTACTCCTGTTCCCGCGCGAGGAGGTATTGCCCGAGCGGCGTGGCGAGCCATTTGGAAGCATCGCGCGCCTTGTCGTTGCCGATCATGCTCCGAGTTTATAATCGGCGTCGGCATTGCACAACTCGATATGAGCGCATACGAAATCATCCCGCTCCGCGCGTTCGCGGATAACTACGTCTGGACCCTTCGCGACGCGCGCTGCGCCGCGGTGGTGGACCCGGGCGACGCGCGCCCGGTGCTCGACTACCTGCAGCGGGAGAAGCTCGAGCTGGTCGCCATCCTCAATACGCATCACCATGCCGATCACGTCGGCGGCAACGGCGGGCTGCTCGCGCGCTGGAAGGTGCCGGTGTTCGGCCCGCACGACGACCGCATCCGCGAGGTCACGCACAGGCTGAAGGACGGAAGCCGCTGCACGCTGCCGCATTTCGGCATCGAATTCGAGGTGTTCGAGATACCCGGCCACACGCGCACGCACATCGCGTTCCACGGCGGCGGCATGCTGTTCTGCGGCGACACCTTGTTCGCGGCGGGCTGCGGGCGGCTGTTCGAGGGCACGCCGAGACAGATGCACGATTCGCTGTCGCGGCTCATGCAGCTGCCGGACGACACGCGGGTCTATTGCGGGCACGAATACACGCTCTCCAACATCCGCTTCGCCAGGGCCGCCGACCCCGGCAACGCGGCGCTGCGCGAGCTCGAGGCCACGGCGAAGCGATTGCGCGACCGGGACCTGCCCACCCTGCCGTCCACCATCGGGCAGGAGAAGGCGACCAATCCGTTCGTGCGCGTGCGCGAGCCCGCCGTGGTCGCCTCGGCCAGCCGGTTCGCGGGCAAGGCATTGAGCGACCCCGTGAGCGTGCTGGGGGCGATACGGGAATGGAAGAACGGATTTTGATAAACCACTTTCGGTTTCCGTTAGAATACGATGATTTTTAACAATTTTCCTCTTGACGGAACTGTGCCTCTTGGCTACCATCACGCTCTGCGGTAAAAGGCGTGTGGTGAGGGAAGGAACCGAATGACGTTAAGAAGTTGGACGACCGGCCTTGCCGCTGCCCTCGTGGCAACCGGCTGCGCGCAGATTCCGACGGGCGAACCGGACCCCCTGGCCCAGGCCGAGGCCGTCACGCTGCCTGCTCCCGTAGCCGCGCCCGAGCCGCCGCCCACTCCGCCAGCGCCCGCGCAAGCGAAGGCGCCCGAGCCGCCGCCCCCGCCGGCCGATGTCTGGGAGCGCATCCGTGCCGGGTTCCGGCTGCCCAACCTGAACGGCCCGCTGGTGCAGCAGTGGGAACAGTATTACTCCAGCCGCCCGGATTACGTCGCGCGCATGGCCGAGCGCGGCGGCCGCTTCCTGTACCACGTGATGGAGGAAGTCGACCGGCGCAAGATGCCGGCCGAGATCGCGCTGCTGCCGATGATCGAGAGCGCCTATAACCCGCAGGCCTATTCGCGCGCCCACGCCTCGGGCATGTGGCAGTTCATTCCCTCGACCGGGAAGCTCTACGGGCTGCGTCAGAACTTCTGGTACGACGGGCGGCGCGACGTGCTGGCCGCGACCGGCGCCGCGCTGGATTACCTCGAGAAGCTCTACGCCCTGTTCGGCGACTGGAACCTCGCGCTCGCCGCGTACAACTGGGGCGAAGGCGCGGTCAGCCGGGCGATCGCGAGGAACCAGGCGAAAGGGCTGCCCGCCGACTACGAGAGCCTGGCGATGCCGGCGGAGACGCGCAATTACCTGCCCAAGCTGCAGGCGGTGAAGAACATCATCGCCAACCCGGAGCAGTACGGCATCCAGCTCGCGGACGTCCCGAACCGGCCCTATTTCGCCACCGTCTCCACCCACGGACACATCGACGTGAAGCTCGCCGCGAGCTTCGCCGAAATATCGCTGGAGGAATTCCGCTTCCTCAATCCGGCGCACAACAAGCCGGTGATCAAGTCCGACGGCTCCGAGACGATCGTGCTGCCGGTGGACAAGGTCGAAGTGTTCCAGCGCAACCTCCAGGCCCACGACCAGCCCCTGGTGTCCTGGCAGGCCTATACCGTGAAGCGCAGCGACAAGCCGGAGCAGATCGCCGCGAGGAACGGCATGACCCTCGCCGAGCTGAAAGCGGTCAACGGCATCAACGGCAAGAAGAGAATCGTCCCCGGGCAGACCCTTATGGTGCCGCTGCGCGGCACCGCCGAACCGAACCTGCCCGACCTGCCCGCGCCCAAGGTAACGCTGACGCGCTACCGGCCGAAGGGCCGCTGCGTGCAGGTCAAGAATGGCGTCCGGAAAGTCGTGAAGTGCCGGGCGCCCGCCAAGAAAGTCCCCGTCTCCAAGAAGGCGGCGCCCAAGAAACAGCCCCCCAAGCGCGTCAACGTCACGCTGTAGACGCGCAGCCCGTCACACCATTGGGTACAAGTGGCACGCCGCCGTGTGCGACGCGGTGAAGCGCGCGCTGTCCGGGTAGGCCTGCCCGCAGCGCTCGAAGGCGTCCGGGCAGCGCGGGTGGAAGTGGCAACCCGCCGGCGGGCTCACCGGCGAGGGCAGCTCGCCCTGCAACCGGATCACCTCCCGCTTCGTGGTTCGATCGAGCACGGGCACGGCCGATAGCAGCGCCCGCGTGTAAGGATGCCTCGGGGCGCGGAGCACCTCGTCCACGTGGCCGTGTTCGACGATGCGTCCGAGGTACATCACCGCGACTTCGTGGGCGAGGAATTCGATCACCGAGATGTTGTGGCTGATGAACAGGTAGGCGAGCCCCTTCTTCCGCTGCAGTGCCTTCAGCAAATTCAGAATCTGGGCCTGCACTGAGACATCGAGCGCGCTGGTCGGCTCGTCGCAAATGATGAGCCGCGGCTCGACGGAAAGCGCGCGCGCGATCGCGATGCGCTGGCGCTGCCCGCCGGAAAACTCGTGCGGGTAGCGGAACTTGACCTCGGGGTCGAGGCCCACCTCGGCGAGCAGCGCGTCCACGCGCGCCTGGCGCGCCTCGCGCCCCTCCCCCAGGCCCAACGCCGCCATGCCTTCCTCGAGCGTCTCCAGCACCCGCATGCGCGGGTTGAGCGAGGCATACGGGTCCTGGAAGATGATCTGGAAGTGCTTGCGCATCGGGCGGAGCGCGGCGCGCGACAGGTGCGCGAGGTCCGAGCCATTGAACACGACCTGGCCGCCGGTGGGCTCGACGAGCCGCAGGATCCCTTTGCCGACGGTGGTCTTGCCGCAGCCCGACTCGCCGACCAGCCCGAGGGTGCGGCCGGCCTCGATCTCGAGCGAGACGCCGTCCACGGCGCGGACGCGCGCGACGACTCTCTTGAGCAACCCGCCATGGACGGGAAAGTGGACCTTCAGGTCCTTCACCAGAAGGAGTGACTCGTTGCTCGTAATGGGAAAAATGGGGTCAGGAAAAATGGGGTCAGAGTCGATTTTCTGACTCTGCATGGAGGAGTCTCTCTCAGAAATTCGACTCTGACCCCATTTTTCCGACTTGTCGGCGCCGGGCGCGTAGAGATGACAACGGGCAATTTGCCCGTTGCCGGCATCGTAGAGGCCCGGCACGGACTTGCGGCAGAGCTCCCACGCCGAATCGCAACGGTCGGCGAAGCGGCAGCCGGTGAACTCGCGCGTCAGGGCCGGCACGCTGCCGCGGATCACCGCGAGCGCGCCGTCGCGCTTGCTCCCGGAAGGCAGCGAGTCGAAGAGCTTTCTCGAATAGGGATGGGCGGGCCGCGCAAAGAAGGCGTCGCGCGATGCCGTCTCCACGATCTCGCCGGCGTACATCACCGCGACGCGGTGCGCCATCCCGGACACCACCCCGAGGTCGTGCGTGATCAGCATCAGCGACATGCGGCGGGTCTTCTGCAGCTCGCGCAGGACGTCCAGCACCTGCGCCTGGATCGTGACGTCGAGCGCGGTGGTCGGCTCGTCGGCGACGAGGAGCTCCGGATCGCAGGCGAGCGCCATCGCGATCATGACGCGCTGCTTCATGCCGCCGGAGAGCTGGAACGGGTACTCGTCCTTGCGGCGCGCGGCGTCGGGGATGCGCACGGCCTCGAGAAGCTCGCGCACGCGCGCTGCCAGCGCACCGCCCTCGAGGGGGGTATGGCGCCGCAATGCCTCCGCGACCTGCTCGCCGGCGGTCATCACGGGGTTCAACGAGAGCGCCGGCTCCTGGAAGATCATGCCGATGCGCCGCCCCCGCACGTCGCGCATTCCCGACTCGGGCATCTGCAGCAGGTCCTGCCCGTCGAGCTCCACGCTGCCGCCGACGATGCCGCCCGCATCCGGCAGCAGCCGCATGATCGAGAGCGCGGTCATGGACTTGCCGCATCCCGACTCGCCCACCAGCGCGAAGGTCTCCCCGCGCCGGACGTCGAAGGACACGCGGTCCACCGCGCGGACGATGGCGTCTCCGGCATCCAGCCAGGTCCTGAGATCCCTGACGCTGAGCAGCGGCCGCTCCGGGCTCATTCGATCACGCTTTTTGAGCGGCAAGGCGGAACGGACGCGCCGTGCGAATGCGAGGATCGAACGCGTCCCGGACCGCGTCCGCGAACAGATTCGCGGAGAGCACCATCAGCAGCATGAAGCAGAACGCCGCCGCGAGCGACCACCACACCATGGGGTCGCGCGCCATCTCCAGGCGCGCGCTGTTGATCATGGTGCCGAAGCTGATCGTCGAGGGATCCACGCCGACGCCGACGTAGGACAGCACGGCCTCGGCCAGCACCAGCCCCGAGAAATCCATCACCACCGCGATCAGGACGATGTGCATGACGTTGGGCAGGATGTGCCGGGTGAGGATGCGCCAGTGCGACACGCCGAACGCGTGCGCCGCCTGGATGTATTCCATCTCGCGCAGCTTCAGCGCTTCCCCGCGCAGCAGCCGGGCGAGCCCGGTCCAGCTGGTGATGCCGAGGATCACGCACAGGAACAGCAGCCTCAGGTCGGCGCGCGCCGTCACGGTGTCGAACAGCTCGGGATGCGTCTCGATGTACACCTGCATCATCAGCACCGCGGCGGCAATCAGCAGCACGCCCGGGATCGAGGAGAGCGTGGTGTAGAGGTACTGGATCGCATCGTCCACCCAGCCCTTGAAATAGCCCGCCATGACGCCCAGCAGGAGCGCAAACGGCAGCATCACCAGCGTGGTGAGGGTCCCGATCACGAGCCCGGTGCGGATGCTCTTCAGCGATTGATAGAACACGTCCTGCCCCACCTTGTCGGTGCCGAACACGTGGTATTTCGCGGCAAGCGCCAGCAGCGGCATGCCGGCCACCAGCACCACGGCCAGCGTGACGAGCACCGCGCGCCACGGCACTTCAGTCTCTCCGCGCCAGATCGCCCTCCAGATTTCGTCCACGTCGGCCCCTGCCCGCCGCGCGAGCAGCGCGCACAGCAGGATCGCCAGGACGAGCCACAGCACAACGCCGGCCGCCGCACCCCACAGCGCGCGGCGCGCAATGTCGGATGCCCACTGCTCCTCCGGCTGCTCCAGGTGCGCTCCGCCATGCTTGAGCCGGGGGTAATCGCGCGCCTGCCCGCCGCCCGGCAGCTCTATCGTTTCCTTGGCGAACAGCCGGGTGGCAAGCGGCGCGGAGTACGTCTTCTCCTTGCGCGCCCTGAGCGGCGCGGCGATGGCGTCGAGCAACGAGAGCACTTCCACCGCGTAGACGGTCTTGCCGTCCTTGACCGCGACGGAGGGCCGGTAGTGGACCGAGTCGGCGAGCCCGATGACGACGAAGAGCGCGAGCAGCGCCGCCGCCGCCAGGCCGCCCGGGCTTCGCGCCACCTTGCGCCAGGGCGCCGCCAGGTGCTCGTGCCGGCGCACGTGCCACGCGAGCAGCAGCACCACCACCACCAGCAGGTAGATCAGCGCGTCGGTCCAGAGGATGACGATCTTGAAAGGCATTATTCGAATCTCACGCGGGGATCGACCCAGGTGTATGAGATGTCCGTAACAATGAGCCCGACGATGTAGAGCACCGAGCCGAGGAAGACCATCGCGCGCACCACGGCGAAGTCCTGGGAGTTGATGGCGTCTATGGTGTAGCTGCCCAGCCCCGGAATGCCGAAGAAAGCTTCCGTGACGAGGCTGCCCATGAACAGCAGCGGGATCACCACCACCACGCCGGTGAGGATCGGAATCATCGCGTTGGCGAGCACGTGGCGGAACAGCACGCGCAGCTCGGAAAGCCCCTTGGCGCGCGCGGTGCGCACGTAATCCTTGCTGATTTCCTCGAGGAAGATGGTGCGGTACCAGCGCGTGCTCGCCCCGATCCCGCTCACCACGCCGATGATGACCGGCAGCACCAGGAACTTGAGCGCGTTCGCGCCGCCGTCGTAGCCCGAGATCGGCACCAGGTTGAGGAGCTTGCCGACGAGGTACTGGCCGCCGATGATGTAGAACAGCCCCGAGATGGACATCATCATCACGCAGGCCACCACGCCCCAGAAGTCCACGTAGGTCGCGCGGAAGAACGCCATCAGCAGCGCGAACGTGAGGTAGGCCGCGAGGCCCAGCAGGAACACCGGCAGCGCGATCGCGAGGCTCGCCCACATGCGGTTGCCGATGTCGTAGCCGATGTCGCGCCCCTGGTCGGAACGGCCGAACTCGAAGGCGAACAGCTTCACCGACTTCTCGTAGAAGATGGTGTCGGTGAACGCCTGCGCGCCGGCGGCCGCCCCGTTGTAGAGCAGCGCCTTGTCGTAGCCCCGCTCTTCCTTCCATTTCCGGATCGCCTCCGGCGTCACGCGCTTCACCCCCAGGTGCACGCGCGCCATGTCGTCCGGCGAGTTGACGACGAAGAACAGCGTGAAGGTGATGACGTTGACCCCGATCAGGATCGGGATGGCGTAGAGCAGGCGGCGGATGATGTAGGCGATCATGAGACCCTGGCCGTCTGGCGCTCGCGGCGCCGGAAGGTGACGACGGCCGGCACCAGCGACAGCACGATCAGCGCGCCGCCCAGTGCCACCGGCCACAGCACCGGCTGGTTCCACTCGCGCCGCATCCTGGTCCGCAGCGCGGGATCGATGCGCTGATACTTGAGCCCGTTGTTGGCCATCGTATTCGGCTTGCGGTTCTTCACCCAGGCGTGGTGCAGCGTGTAGTCCATGGGGAACAGGCTCCACACCCACGGCGCGTCGCGGCGGGTGATCTCGACCATGCGGTCGATGAGCGCCTGGCGCTCGGGGCCGTTCGCCATGTTCTTCATGCGCTCGAACAGGCGGTCGAACTCGGGGTTCTCGTAGTTGGAGGCGTTCTCGCCCGCGGTCCTGACCTTGCTTTGCGCGCCGTGGAGCAGGAACAGGAAATTCTCGGGATCGGGATAGTCCGCGTTCCAGCCCAGGAAATAGAGCTGCACGTTGCCCTTGCGCAGCTTGTCCTGGAAGCGGTTCCAGTCGGTGGCGCGGACCGCGAGCTGCACGCCGATCTTCTCGAACTGCTTGGCGTACCAGTCGAGCCGCGACTTGGCATCGGGCCCGGTGCCGGTGGTGTCGAGGTTCACCAGCAGCGGCTCGCCGGTCTTCGCATCGCGTCCGTTCGGATAGCCGGCTTCGGCGAGCAGCTTCTTCGCCGCCTCGACGGGCTTGCGGCGCGGCGCGCTGTCCGCCCAGTCGTAGACGTAGGGATTGATGCCCTCTTTCCCCTCGCGGTAGCCGAAGATGCCGGGCGGGATCGGCCCCTGGGCCGCGATGCCGCGGCCGTTGCGGAAGATCGAGATCATCTCCTCCTGGTCGATCGCGATCGAAATCGCGTGCCGCAGCTTCCGCGCGCGCTCGCCGGTGCCGCCCACCACCGGGTCGAGCATGTTGAATCCGAGATAGAACGTCGTGGTCGCCACCGAGGTCTGCAGCCTGATGCCGCGCGCCTGCATGTCTTCCGACAGCGTGACGTCGCCCTGCCCGCTGAACTGCACCGCCTGGTCGAAGGTGTCGGAGGCGATGCCGGAGGCGTCGTAGTAGCCCTGCAGGAACTTGTTCCAGTACGGGATCTGCTCCTTCTCGAGCGCGAACATCACCTTGTCGATGAACGGCAGCGGGTGGCCCGCGTCCTTGAGCAGCCCGGCTTCCGCGTCGCCGGGCTCGCCCTCCGCGGGGTAGACCTCACCTTTGTAATGGGGATTGCGCTCAAGCACCATCTGCCGGTTGGGATCGTTGACGGTCAGCATGTAGGGACCGGTGCCGACGGGAAACCAGTCGAGTGAAATGTTTCTCTCCTCCATTCCCGGCTGCGCGTAGAAGCGGTCGGATTCCGGCGGGACCGGGGCGAAGAACGGCATCGCCAGCCAGTAGACGAACTGCGGGTACTTGCCGCGCACGCGGACGCGGTAAGTGTAGCGGTCGACGACCTGCGCGCCGGCAAGCTCGAAGCGCGTGAGGTCGAGCAACCCGCCGCGGCGCCCGGCCCTGGCCGCCGCTTTTTCCGCTTCGGCGAGCTCCTGCGCCAGCGCCTTCAGCCCCACGATGTATTCGCCCATCAGCTGCATGACCGGGGAATGCAGGCGCGGGTGCGCGAGGCGCTTGATCTGGTGCACGTAGTCCGCGGCAGCGAGCTCGCGCGTGCCGGCCTGCTTGAAATCCCCGACGGCGTGCACGCCGTCCAGGTCGCCTGGCTTGAGATCGTGGTAGACGTAACGGCCCCGGGCGTCCTGCGCCAGCGCCGGGTGCGGCTGGTAGAGGATGCCGGGCCGGATGCGGATCACGTAGTCGCTGTAGGCGACTTCCTTCGCGTCGGCGTTGTCGGGCAGGCGCCGGTCCTTCGCGTCATAGAGCAGCGCCCGGGGCATTTCCGCGGCGGCGAACGGGACCAGCGCGTAGGGCCGTTTCAAGTAGTGGTACTGGAGCGGCGGCTGGTAGATATTGGCGATCAGCACGTACTCGTTCTCGCTGTACGACTGCACCGGGTCGAGGTGCTTGGGACGCTCGGAGAACGAGGTGTAGAGGATGTTCCTGCTGGCCTCCGTGTGCGGATAAGGATCGTTCCACGGCGCGCCACTGCATCCGGCCGCGAGCGCGGCTGCAATCAGCACGACGCGGAGGACGGGGGAAGGCATCGGCAGATATTACCAAAGGCGTGACCCCTTATAATGCGAGGAATAGCTCCGCCGCACCCCGTGTTTGCCTCGGGGACCTCCAAGAACCAGGGAACAACGATGGGCTTCCTTCAGGACAGAAAAATCCTCGTCACGGGCCTGCTGTCGACCCGGTCCATCGCCTTCGGCATTGCAAAGGCACTCGCGCGGGAGGGCGCCGCGCTCGCCTTCACCTACCAGAGCGCCGAGCTGCGCAGCCGGGTCGAGGAGCTGGCCGGGGAATTCGGGCAGGCTCCGGTGCTGCCCTGCGATGTCGCCAGCGACGAGGAGATCGCGGCGCTGTTCGCCGGGCTGGGCAGGCGCTGGAACGGCCTGGACGGTATCGTGCACTCGATCGCCTTCGCGCCGCGTGAAGCGCTCAAGGGGGAATTTCTCGAGGGGCTGACGCGGGAGGGATTCCGGACCGCCCACGACGTGAGCGCATACAGCTTCGCCGCCCTCGCCAAAGCCGCGCTGCCGATGATGGAAGGCCGGAACGGCGCCCTGCTCACGCTCACCTATCTGGGCGCGGTGCGCTCCGTGCCGCATTACAACGTGATGGGGCTGGCCAAAGCGAGCCTGGAAGCGGCCGTGCGCTACCTTGCGCAGAATCTCGGTCCCCGGGGCATACGGGTCAACGGCATTTCCGCCGGCCCGATCAAGACCCTCGCCGCCGCCGGTATCGGCGATTTTGGCAAGATCCTGAAATTCGTCGGGGATAACGCGCCGCTGCGGCGCAACGTGACGACCGAGGACGTGGGCAACGTCGCGGCGTTCCTCATGAGCGACCTCGCCGCCGGGATTACCGGGGAGATCACCTACGTCGACTGCGGGTTCAATACCGTCGTCGGCGGCATGCGCGGCGAGGCCTGATCACAGTCCGCCGCGCCGGCGCGGAGCAGGCCGGTCAGGGGCGCCGGGAGACGGCGGCGGAGCGCTCTCTTCCTGCTTTTCCACGCGCTCCTTGTTGATACTCACTCCGACCCGCTGCCTCAGGCTCGCGACGTAGGCCGCCATTTCCTCCTGCACCAGCACCGCCCGCAGCTGGTCCGAGTATGCCTTCACCTTCTCGGCCGGCACGCTTCCGGCGTCCTGCACGCGGGTGATTCGCAGCAGGAAATAGGCGCCCCGCGGGCTCTCGAGCCCGCCGTAGGCCGGCAGCTTCGACACGTCAATGCGGAAGGCGTGCCGCGCGACCGCTTCCGGGACCTCCTCACTGGCGGCGCGGCCCACGAGATGCAGCTTGCTCCACGCGATCGCGGCGCCCTTGTCCTGTTTCATCTGCTCGAGCTGGCGCCGCCCCTCCTCCGCCGCCAGGCGCGCCGCCGCCCGCATGGCGAGCACTTTTTCGAGCTCGGCGCGCACGTCGTCAAACGGGCGGAGGGTCGCGGCCTTGTGCTCGGCCACGCGCGCCGCGACGAGCGTGCCCGGCGCGATCTCGATCGCCTCCGTATTGCGGCGATTCCTGACCGCGTCCTCGGAGAAGATCGCGGCGAGGAGCCGCGCGTTGTTGAGCGGGGCGTCGGCCTGCTCGCGCGTGATCCAGCCGCTCGTCCGGGGCGCGGCCTTGAGCAGGTCCGCGGCCGGCTTCAGGCTTTCCGACTGCTCGTAGACCACGTTGGTGAAATTCTCCGCCAGCTCGGCATAGCGCCGTGCCGCGAGCTGCTTGCGCAGCTCCTTCTCGATCTCGCCACGGACTTCCTCCAGGCCCCGCACCTTGGCCGGCTGCAGCGCGGTCAACCGTATGATGTGGAAGCCGTGCCGGGTCTCCACCGGGGGCGAGATCTCGCCGGGCTTGAGCTTGAACAGCGCGTTCTCGAATTCAGGCGCGTCCTTCATCGAGCCCCGTTGCAGCGTCCCGAGGTCCCCGCCGCGGCCCGCCGAGCCGGGATCCTGCGACCGGGTCCTGGCCAGATCGGCGAAACTGTCGGGCTTTTTCCCGAGCTGCTGGTAGATTTCATCCGCCGCCGCCCGCGCCTTCTGCTTCGCCTCGGCGCCCGCCGCCGCGTCAACGCTCAGCAGGATATGGGCCGCCTGGCGTGTTTCCCCCACCCCATAGCGATTGATACTCCCCTCGTACTGCTTTTTCACCATTTCCGCGTCGACCTGGACCTGCTGCATCAGCGCTTCGATCGAAAGCGCAAGGTACTCGACGCGCGCCTGCTCCGGCACGCGGAAGTCGCCCGGGTTCGCGTCGTAGTACTTCCTGGCCGCATCGGCCTCGAGCTTCACCTGGCCCAGGAACTTGTCGGGCGCGATGACGGAAAAGCTCACTTCGCGCTGCTGCTCGGATAGCCGCACCAGACGCTCGGCGACGGTGCGCGGCACGAAGCCACTGGCGGCGTAGCCGTCGGCGAGCTGGCGGATGACCAGGTCCTGCCGGATACGCGCTTCGAACATCGCGGCCGTCATGCCCTCGGATTTCAGAAACTGCTCGTAGCGCGCGTAGGAAAACCTGCCGGCCTCGTCGCGGAACAATTGTTGCTCGCCGATGACGGTCTTCAGCTGCTCGTCGGTTACCGTCATGCCCCTTTTGATGACCCAGTCGAACAGCAGGTGCCGCTGGATCAGGTTCTCCAGAGTGGCACTGCGCAGCTCGGGGTTGTCGAGCGTGTCGGGGTCCACGCGGCCTTCCGCCAGGCGCTGTATCGTCTGCTGCCGCTCGCGCAGGGACCGTTCGAACTCGTCCTGCGTGATCGTGTACTGGCCCACTTCGGCGACTGCCGCCCCCGCCCCCCCTTCGCGGATGTAGTCCCCCACCCAGAAGAACGCGAACGGGATGAAGATCAGGAACAGAGCCGCCTGGATCAGCTTCTTGTGGCCGTAGACGAAGTCAAACATATGTGGAAAAAATGTGGCGGAGCGGACGGGACTCGAACCCGCGACCTCCGGCGTGACAGGCCGGCATTCTAACCAACTGAACTACCGCTCCAAGCAATCTGTGGTGGGTGCTGAGAGGCTCGAACTCCCGACCTTCGCCTTGTAAGGGCGACGCTCTACCCGCTGAGCTAAGCACCCCCGAAATATTTTGGGGCGGGCCGCGAGCATCCCCGCGCCCACCCCAAATTGGATACCGTCGGACCGCAGCCGGGTGGCTAGTTTACTGCATCTTTCAATGCCTTACCAGCGCTGAACTTGGGTACTTTCGCGGCCTGGATGCGGATCTCCGCGCCCGTGCGCGGATCGCGCCCCGCGCGCGCCTGCCGCCTGCCCACCCGGAACGTGCCGAACCCGACCAGCGTGACCGACTGCCCGCGTTTCAATGCGCCCTTGATGGCGTCGATCGCGCCATCAACCGCTTTTTCCGATGCGGACTTGGTGATCCCCGCGGATCGTGCGACGACTTCGACCAGATCGGCTTTGTTCATTGTTGTCCCCTTTTCCCGGCAGTGACGAATACGAGCCCCTCCGCTGTCCGGCCCCTTCACCCGGAGAACAAGGGGCCTGGCGGAATATCTTGTCTGTTGGTTGGCCTGCGAATGCGCGTTGTGGATTGGTAAACGCGCTTGCCACTTTATAGCAAGCGTGAAAAGCCACTGTCAAGCAAATGCAAAAAATATTTCACACGCGCGCGCGCGCCGTTGTGAAGAACGTCACACGAAAAAGAAACGCAAGCGGACGCCAACTCAAGAAGTCAAGCGAAGTGCGGAGATTAAGTGTTTGAGCGATTGAGTGATTGACGCGCGCAAGACGTTCAAGCGGCCCGGCATGCGTTGTGCTTGCGTTTGAACTGGCGCTGAAAAAACAAAAAAGGCGGCAGTGCCGCCCTTTTTGCCTGAAACCGAGTGACTCGTCAGCCGTCACCCGGCAGTCGTCACCCCGTTAGTGCTTGACAGCAGCCGGCACCGGCGCCTCGGCCACCGGCGGCGGCGGCGCGGCGTCGTCGTCGGTGAGCGGCTGCGGCTTGCGCTCGAGCGCCATCTCGAACACGGAGTCGATCCACTTCACCGGTTGAATGTCGAGCCGGTTCTTGACGTTATCCGGGATTTCCGCGAGGTCCTTCACGTTCTCCTCGGGTATCAGCACGGTCTTGATGCCGCCCCGGTGCGCCGCAAGCAGCTTCTCCTTGAGGCCCCCGATCTGCAGCACTTCGCCCCGCAACGTGATCTCGCCGGTCATCGCCACGTCCGAGCGCACCGGGATGCCGGTGAGCGCCGACACCATCGCCGTGCAGATGCCGATGCCCGCGCTCGGGCCATCCTTGGGCGTCGCGCCTTCGGGCAGGTGGATGTGGATGTCGTTCTTCTGGTAGAAGTCCGCCGGGATGCCGAGACGCCGGGAGCGGCTGCGCACGACCGACAACGCGGCTTGCACCGATTCCTGCATCACCTCGCCGAGCTTCCCGGTCGTCGTCATCTTGCCTTTCCCGGGCATGATCGCCGATTCGATGGTGAGGAGCTCGCCCCCCACCTCGGTCCAGGCGAGCCCGCAGACCTGGCCGACCTGGTTCTTCTTTTCGGCCATGCCGTAGGTGTAGCGCCGCACGCTCAGGTACTTGTCGAGGTTGCGCGCGCTGACCGCCACCTTGCGCTCCTCTCCCGCGCTGACCAGGGTCTTCACCACCTTGCGGCAGACCTTGGAGAGTTCCCGCTCGAGCGCCCGCACGCCGGCTTCCCGCGTGTAGTAGCGGATGATGTCGCGGATCGCGCTCTCGGATATGGCGAGCTCCTGCGGCTTCAATCCATGGTTTTTCATGAGCTTGGGCAGCAGGTGCTTCGACGCGATATTGACCTTCTCGTCCTCGGTATAGCCCGAGAGGCGAATCGTCTCCATGCGGTCGAGCAGCGCCGGCGGGATGTTAAGCGTATTCGCCGTGCACACGAACATCACGTCGGACAGGTCGTACTCGACCTCGACGTAGTGGTCCACGAAGGTATGGTTCTGCTCGGGGTCGAGCACTTCCAGCAGCGCGCTCGCCGGGTCGCCCCGGAAGTCCATCCCCATCTTGTCCACTTCATCGAGCAGGAACAGCGGGTTGCGCACGCCGACCTTGGTCATGTTCTGCAGGATCTTGCCCGGCATCGAGCCGATGTAGGTGCGCCGGTGCCCGCGGATCTCCGCTTCGTCCCGCACGCCGCCGAGCGACATGCGAATGAACTTGCGGTTGGTCGCGCGCGCGATCGACTGCCCGAGCGAGGTCTTGCCCACGCCGGGGGCGCCGACCAGGCACAGGATCGGGGCCTTGAGCTTGTCCACGCGCTGCTGGACGGCGAGGTACTCGACGATCCGCTCCTTGACCTTGTCCAGGCCGTAGTGGTCCTCGTTGAGCACCTTCTCGGCGGCGCCGAGATCGTTGTTGATCTTGCTCCGCTTGCGCCAGGGGAGCTGTACCAGCGCCTCGATGTAATTGCGCACGACGGTCGCCTCCGCCGACATCGGGCTCATGAGCTTGAGCTTCTTGAACTCGGACTCGGCCTTCTTGCGCGCATCCTTCGGCATGTGCGCGGCCTTGATGCGCTTCTCGATCTCGTCGATGTCCGCGCCCTCGTCCATCTCGCCGAGCTCTTTCTGGATCGCTTTTACCTGCTCGTTCAGGTAGTACTCGCGCTGGCTCTTCTCCATCTGGCGCTTGACGCGGCCGCGGATGCGCTTCTCGACCTGCAGGATCTCGAGCTCGCCCTCGACGAGCTTCAACAGGTGCTCGAGCCGCTCCTTGACGCCGAACATTTCGAGCACTTCCTGCTTCTGCTCGAGCTTGAGCGGCAGGTGCGCGGCAATGGTGTCGCCGAGCCGGCCGGCCTCGTCGATCCCGGCGAGCGAGGTCAGGATCTCGGGCGGGATCTTCTTGTTCAGCTTCACGTACTGGTCGAACTGCTGGATCATCGTGCGCCGCATCGCCTCGGTCTCGTGATCGCCCGCGGCGTCGGGTGCGACCGGCGTGACCGTGACGGCGTAATGCGTCTTGAGATCGACGATGTCGTGCAGCCGCGCGCGCTGGTTGCCCTCGACCAGCACCTTCACGGTGCCGTCGGGGAGCTTCAGCATCTGCAGGATGTTGGCGATGCTGCCGATCCGGTAGAGGTCCTCCGGGGCGGGGTCGTCCTTGGCCGCGGACTTCTGGGCGACGAGGACGATGCTCTTGCCCGACTCCATCGCGGTTTCCAGCGCCTTGATCGACTTCGGGCGCCCCACGAACAGCGGTATCACCATGTGCGGGAACACCACGACGTCGCGCAGCGGCAGCAACGGCATTTGGATCGGATTGGTCTCGTCAGGCATCGGGTCTCACCAGGCTGTGTTGAATAACGTCAAGATGGGGGAAAAATGCAAAAAATTCAAGGGCCGAGCGACAGCACCCTGATTCCAAACCGGTTTCGCGGCGGCGGCGGCGGCGCCGGGCGCGTCCGCCGGTCCACCGCACCGCGTGCAGGGTCTTCCCACGCTAGTGCGCGGACCCCGCGACCTTGGGCTGATCGGAATAGATCAACAGCGGCGGCGCATCGGAAGTGATGGTGTTCTCGTCCACCACCACCTTGATCACCTTCTCGAGCGAGGGCAGGTCGAACATGGTGTTCAACAGCGTGTGCTCGAGGATGGAACGCAGGCCCCGCGCCCCGGTCTTCCGCTCGAGCGCGCGCCGCGACACCGCCTTCAACGCCGCCTCGCGCACTTCCAGCTCGACGCCTTCCATGGCGAACATCTTCTGGAACTGCTTGAGCAACGCGTTCTTGGGCTGCGTCAGGATCTGGATCAGGGCGGTCTCGTCGAGCTCCTCGAGGGTCGCCACCACCGGCAGCCGGCCCACGAACTCGGGGATCAGCCCGTACTTGATGAGGTCCTCGGGCTGCACGTCGCGCAGCACCCGGGTGTTGTCCTTGCGGTTGTCGCGCGAGCTCACCTCGGCGCCGAAGCCGATGCCGCTCTTCTCGGAGCGCGCGCGGATGATCCGGTCCAGCCCGTCGAACGCCCCGCCGCAGACGAACAGGATGTTGGTCGTGTCCACCTGCACGAACTCCTGGTTCGGGTGCTTGCGCCCGCCCTGCGGCGGCACCGAGGCAATGGTGCCCTCGATCAGCTTCAGCAGCGCCTGCTGCACCCCCTCGCCCGAGACGTCACGCGTGATCGAGGGGTTGTCGGACTTCCGCGAAATCTTGTCGATCTCGTCGATGTAGACGATGCCGCGCTGCGCCTTCTCGACGTCGTAGTCGCACTTCTGCAGCAGCTTCTGGATGATGTTCTCGACGTCCTCGCCGACGTAGCCCGCCTCGGTCAGCGTGGTCGCATCCGCCATGACGAAAGGCACGTTCAGCAGCCGGGCGAGCGTCTGCGCGAGCAGCGTCTTGCCCGAGCCGGTCGGCCCGATCAGCAGGATGTTCGACTTGGCGAGCTCCACGTCGTCGTTCTTGGTGATCGTCTTCAGCCGCTTGTAGTGGTTGTAGACCGCCACCGACAGGATCTTCTTGGCGAGGTCCTGCCCGATCACGTACTGGTCGAGGATCGCGCGGATCTCCTTCGGCACCGGCAGGTCGGATTTCGCGCCCTTGGAGCCGTGCTCGCCCTGGGTCTCCTCGCGGATGATGTCGTTGCACAGCTCGATGCACTCGTCGCAGATGAACACCGACGGCCCCGCGATGAGCTTGCGCACCTCGTGCTGGCTCTTGCCGCAGAACGAGCAATAGAGCAGTTTTTCTCCGCCGACCTTGTCAGACATGGGCGTCCCCAGGATTACGACATCATTTAACCGTCTCGGTTCTGCTCGACAGGACCTTGTCCACGATCCCGTAAGCCAGCGCCTGCTCGGCGCTGAGGAAATTGTCACGGTCGGTGTCCCGCTCGATGTTCTTGATGTCCTGGCCGGTGTGCTTGGCGAAGATCTCGTTCAGTTTCCCCTTCAGGAACAGGATTTCCCGCGCGTGAATCTCGATATCCGAGGCCTGCCCCTGGAAGCCGCCCATCGGCTGGTGGATCATCACGCGCGAATTCGGCAGGCAGTTGCGCCTGCCCTTGGCGCCGGCGGCGAGCAGGAGCGCGCCCATGCTCGCGGCCTGCCCGACGCACAGCGTGGACACGCTCGGCTTGATGAACTGCATGGTGTCGTAGATCGCCAGCCCCGCCGAAACCGAGCCGCCGGGCGAGTTGATGTAGAAGGAGATCTCCTTGTCCGGGTTCTCCGACTCGAGGAACAGCATCTGCGCCACGATCAGGTTGGCGGTCACCTCGGTCACCGGCCCGACCAGGAACACCACCCGCTCCTTCAGCAGGCGCGAGTAGATGTCGTACGCGCGCTCGCCCCGCCCGCTCTGCTCGATGACCATCGGGATCAGGCCCAGGCCGCGCGGCTCGCTCTCACTCATCATCATTGCTTCCCCATCAGTTCGTCGAATTCGATCACCCGGTCCGTCACCTTGGCAACGCCGAGGGCCCACGCCACGACGTTGTCCTCGAGTGCCGCGGATTCGCTGTCCTGCAACCGCTCCGGCGCCGCGTAGAACCATTTCACGACCTCCTCGGGACGCTCGTAGCTCTGCGCCTGCTCTTCCACCAGCGCGCGCACCTGCTCGGGGCGGGGATGGAGATTGTGCGCCTTCACCACCTCGCCGAGGATCAGCCCGAGATTGACGCGGCGCAGGGCCTGCCCCTGGAACACGTCCGCCGGCAACGGCGTGTTGTCCGTGACCTGCACGCCGCGGGACGCAAGCTCCTGCCGGGCGCTGGCCCGCAGCCGTTCCATCTCCAACTGCACCAGCGATTTCGGGGCTTCGACACGGGTCGCGTCGAGCAACGCCTGCATCACCTGGTCGCGCAGCCGGACCTTGAGCTTGGCCTTGACCTCGCGCTCGAGGTTGGCCTGGATCTCGGCGCGCATCTTGGCGAGGTCGCCGTCCGCGACACCCAGCACTTTGGCGAACTCGGCGTCGACGTCGGGCAGGCGCGGCGCGGCGACCTGCTTGACGGTGAGGTCGAAGCGAGCGGTCTTACCCGCCACTTCCCGGCCGTGGTAGTCATCGGGAAAATGAACATCGAACGACTTCGATTCGCCCGCCTTCAACCCGGTCACGCCGGTTTCAAAATCCGGCAGCAGGCGCTCGCTGCCCAGCACCACCTGCTGGTCCCTGCCGCTCGACCCCTGGAACTCGGCGCCGTCCAGCGTCCCCCGGAAATCGACCGTGACGCGGTCGCCGCTTTCCGCCGCGCGCTCCGCCAGCTCGAAGCGGACACGCTGCTTGCGCATGATCTCGATGGTCTTGTCCACTTCCGCCGGGCCCACTTCCAGCAACGGGCGCTCGACGGTGGCGGTCGAGATGTCTCCCACCACCACCTCGGGATAGACCTCGAAGGTGGCGCTGTAATGGAGCTCCCCGGCGTCCTCGACCACGGGTCCCATCTCGATTTTCGGATAGCCCGCAACCTTCAGGTTCTGCTGGCGCACCGCCTCGCCGAAGCTGCGCTGCACCGCGTCGCCGACCACTTCCTGCCGCACCTGTGGTCCGTAGTGCTGCGCCACCACCTTTAACGGCACCTTGCCGGGGCGGAAACCGTGCATCTTCATGGTACGCGACAAGTGCTTGAGGCGGTTTTCCACCTCGCTGTTGATGTCGGCGGCGGGAAGCGCGACGCTCAGTCTCCGCTCGAGTACGCTCAATGTTTCCAAATTGGCTTGCATCGTATTCTGGATGTCCAACGATACCAGTGACCGGATTCACGTACAACAACAGTTGCGTGCCGGGGCGACCCGGCCCATGACACCATCATCCGGAAGGACGGAACGAATGCCGGCACCCCGGCTCGCACCACGCGCGATTCGCTCGTGGTGCGAAAGGAGGGACTCGAACCCCCACGCCTTGCGGCGCCAGAACCTAAATCTGGTGCGTCTACCAATTCCGCCACTTTCGCGACGTTCTGATTGTAATATAATCAGGTGTGCGCTGAAAGCTTGCAAGCTTTCTTAACGTTGAGACGCAGCCATTTGATAATAATGGGATATTGCATAGCAACAAATGGGCGTCAACCACTACGAAAATTTCCCGGTCGCATCCCTCCTTCTGCCCCCCCGATTTCGCCATCCGGTAGCCCAAATCTACCGCTTTGCACGGGAGGCCGACGACTTCGCCGACGAGGGTAACGATCCCGCTGCGCAGCGCATCGCCGCGCTGGACCGGTATCGGGCGGAACTCGACCGCATCGAGCGCGGCGAGGGCCCGCGCCTGCCGCTGTTCGAGGAGCTCGACGGCATCGTGCGCGAGCACCAGCTGCCGCTTGCCCTGTTTCGCGACCTGCTCGACGCCTTCACGCAGGACGTGACGAAGGGCCGTTACGCGAATTACGGCGAGGTGCTCGATTACTGCCGGCGCTCGGCGAATCCGATCGGGCGCCTGCTGCTGCATCTCTTCGACCGCGCAAGCGGGGATAATCCGGTGTGGTCGGATTCGATCTGCTCGGCCCTGCAGCTCATCAATTTCTGGCAGGACGTGCCGATCGACTACGCGAAGAACCGCATCTACCTCCCCCAGGACGAGATGGCAACCTATGGCGTGACGGAGCGGCACGTGGCGGAACAGCGGTGCGACGGGAACTGGGTGGCGCTCATGAGGTTCCAGGTCGAGCGCGCGCGGGCGCTGCTGCAGTCCGGCGCCTCCCTGGGCACGGCGCTGCCCGGCCGCATCGGCCTCGAGATCCGCGTCACCGTGCAGGGCGGGCTGCGCATACTCGAGAAGATCGAGACCGCGCGCTACGACGTTTTTCGCCAACGGCCCGTTCTGCGATGGCGTGACTGGCCGCTGATTCTGGCGCGCGCTCTCTGAACATGGATCCGCACCAATACTGCCAGCAGCAAGCCGCGGCAAGCGGCTCGAGCTTCTACTACAGCTTCCTGTTCCTGCCGCAGGACCGCCGGCGCGCCATCACCGCGCTGTACGCGTTTTGCCGCGAAGTGGACGACGTGGTGGACGAATGCTCGGACGCGGCGGTGGCGCGCATGAAGCTCGCCTGGTGGCGTAACGAGCTGGCGGCGGTCTATCACGGAACACCGCAGCATCCGGTGGCTCGCGCGCTGGGCGACGTCGCCCCCCGCTTTCACCTCGCCGAAGCGCGGCTGAACGAGATCATCCAGGGCATGGAGATGGACCTGGACAACAGCCGCTACCCCACCTTCGATGCGCTCAAGCTGTATTGTCACCGCGTGGCGGGCGTGGTGGGACTGCTGTCGGCGGAAATCTTCGGTTACCAGGACCGCCGCACGCTCGAGTACGCGGCGGACCTCGGATTGGCGTTCCAGCTCACCAATATCATCCGCGACGTGGGCGAGGACGCGCGCCGCGGCCGCATCTACCTGCCGCTGGACGAAATCCAGCGCTTCGAAGTGAGCGTGGAGGACATCCTGCAAGGGCGGGAGACGGGCAATTTCCACCAGCTGATGGCATTCCAGGTCGAGCGCGCGCTGGCGGTTTACCGCGGGGCATTCGCCAAGCTGCCGGAGCCGGACCGCAGGGCGCAGCGCGCCGGTATCATCATGGCGGCGATCTACCAGGCGCTGCTCGGGGAAATCCGGCGCGACGGCTGCCGCGTGCTGACGCACCGCGTCTCCCTCACGCCCGTGCGGAAGTTGTGGATTGCGTGGCGGACCTGGATCAGGGGATGAAGCGTGATGGGTGATGGGTGATGAGTAAGGGTCACGGACCATGGATCTGCAACTGAAGGGTAAGACGGCGCTGGTGACCGGAGCGAGCATGGGTATCGGCCGCGCGATCGCGAAAGGCCTGGCGGCGGAAGGGGTCGCGGTCTGCATTGCGGCGCGGCGCAAGCCGTTGCTCGAGGAACTGGCGGGGGAGATCGCCGCGGCGGGCGGCGCCAGGCCGGATATCGTCGAAATCGACATGATGGACCCGGGCGCTCCGCAAAGGCTCGCCCGGACGGCGAAGCAGGCGCTCGGCGGGGTGGACATCCTGGTGAACTCGGCCGGCGGCAGCAAGCCGCCGCTCCCGATCGACGCGCCGGAAGCGCAATGGGAGGAGGCGATGACGCTCAATTTCACGCGCATACGACAGCTCACCCACGCCACCCTGCCCGGCATGATCGAGAAGAAATGGGGGCGCGTCATCAACATCAGCGGCAAGTCGGAGCCGGAGCGCATGATCGCCGCGCACCCGGCCAAGGCCGCGATCCACGCCTGGTCGAAGGGGCTGTCGCGCGAGGTCGGCCGCTACGGCATCACGGTGAACTGCATTCCGCCCGGACGCATCATGAGCGAGCAGATCCGTCGCAAGTACCCGCCGGAGTTCCGCGCGAAGCAGTCCGCCGAGGACATCCCGGTCGGCCGTTACGGCGAGCCGGAGGAGCTCGCGAGCCTCGCCGTGTTCCTCGCATCGCCCATCGCCTGCTATATCACCGGCGCGGTGCTGCCGGTGGACGGCGGCCTCAGGCGCTACGCTTACTAACTGCGTGAATCGTGATTGGTGACTGCTCACCACTCACGCTCTTAGTCGTATAATCAACGGGCTTCGCTGGAGAAATCGGCATGCAAACAAAAATTCCATGCGTGATCATGCGCGGCGGCACGTCGCGCGGCCCGTTCTTCCACGCGTCCGACCTGCCCGCCGACGTGCCCACGCGCGACGCGGTGCTGCTCGCGGTGATGGGATCGCCGCACCAGATTCAGATAGACGGCATCGGCGGCTCCCACTCGGTAACCAGCAAGGTCGCGATGATCAGCAAGTCGAGGCATACGGGGGCGGACGTCGACTATCTCTTCGCGCAGGTGCAGATCAACGAGAACATCGTGGACACCAAGCCCAACTGCGGCAACATGCTGGTGGCGGTCGGGCCGTTCGCGATCGAGTCCGGGCTGGTGCCGGCGAAGAGCGGCGAGACGACGGTACGCATCTTCAACGTCAACACCCAGTCGCTGGTCGAATCCATCGTGCAGACGCCCGGCGGGCAGGTCACCTACTCCGGCACTGCGTCGATCGACGGCGTTCCCGGCACGGCGGCGCCCATCAAGCTCAATTTCAAGAGCGCGATCGGCTCCGTCACCAGGAAAATGCTGCCCACCGGCAAGCCACTCGATGTGATCGACGGCATCGAAGCGAGCTGCGTGGATGTCGCGATGCCGGTCGTCCTGATGCGCGCCGAGGCGTTCGGCAAGTCCGGCCACGAAACCGCCGTCGAGCTCGACGCGGACAGGGCACTGGTGAAGCGCATGGAGGCGATCCGCGTCAAGGCCGGCGCGCTGATGGGCATGGGCGACGTCTCGAAGTCGGTAGTGCCGAAAATGGCCCTGCTGTCGAAGCCGCGCAACGGTGGCATCATCGCTTCGCGCTTCTTCGTGCCCGAGACCTGCCACAAGGCGCACCCGGTGACCGGGACGGTGTGCATCGCCTCGGCCTGCGCCATGCCCGGAACGGTGGCCTCCCGGATTTCTCCCCTGCCGCCGGCGCCCCAGGGGATGATCAGGATCGAGCACCCCCAGGGCATGATCATCATCGACCTCGACGTCGACTTCACCGGCGGCAAGCAGGAACTGCGCCGCGCGGCGCTGGTGCGCACGGCGCGCCGGATATTCGAAGGCCAGGTCTGCGTGCCCGAGGAGATCTGGGCGGGCAGCCAGCGCGCCGCACGGCCTGCCGCCGCCGCCGCGTAACCCCGCCGCAACGCTTTCCTCATGAACGTTGCCGTCATCGGCGGTGGTTACGCCGGCATGGCGGCAGCCGTTACGCTCGCGGAGCGCCGCGTCCCGGTGACGGTCTTCGAGGCGGCAAGGACGCTGGGCGGCCGCGCGCGGCGGGTCGAGCACCGCGATCTCGCGCTCGACAACGGGCTGCACATCCTGATCGGCGCCTACGCCGAGACCCTGCGCCTGATGCGCCTGGTGGGCGCCGATCCCGACCGGCTGCTGCTGCGCATGCCGCTCAAGTGGCGGATACACGAGCGCTTCTCGCTGGAGGCGGCCGGGTTGCCCGCGCCATTGCACCTGCTCGCCGGCCTCGCCACGGCGAGCGGGGTTTCGCTCGCGGAGCGCCTGGCCGCGGCGCTGTTCGTGGTGCGCATGCGGCGGCAGGGTTACACCCTGGACCCGGACACGACGGTCGCCTCGCTGCTGCAGCAGTACGCGCAAGGAGAGCGCATGACGCGGCTGCTGTGGCGGCCGCTGTGCGTGTCCGCGCTTAACACCCCTGTCGAGACGGCATCGGCACAAGCGTTCCTCAACGTCCTGCGCGACAGCCTCGACGCCCGGCGCGCGGCGAGCGACCTGTTGCTGCCGCGCGCAGACCTCTCGCGACTTTTCCCCGAACCTGCCGCGGAATACGTCAGGGCACGCGGCGGCGAGGTGCTGCCCGGGCAGCGCGTGACCGGGATTGACGAAGCGAGAGGCGCCTTCGCGGTGCGATCCGGCGACGGCGAGCGCGCTTTCAGCCACGTCGTGTGCGCCCTCCCCCCGTACCATGCCGGCGCGTTCCTGATCGGCATTTCGGCGCTGGCCGAGATCGCCGAAACGGTCGAGAAGCTCGCCTACCAGCCGATCTATTCGGTTTACCTCGGCTATCCGCAGCATGTCCGCCTGCCGGAGGCCATGCTGGGATTCGAAAGCGAATTGCTGCAGTGGGCATTCGATCGCGGCGCGCTGGCCGGACAACAAGGCGTGATCGGCGCGGTGATCAGCGCGGAAGGCCGGCACCAGGATCTCGCGCAGGAGGCGCTCGGGCGGCTGGTGCATCAGGAGCTGCAGCAGCAGCTCGGACGCCTTCCCGAGCCCTTGTGGTGCCGCGTCATCGCCGAGAAACGCGCCACCATCGCCTGCGTGCCCCGGCTCAGGCGGCCGGAAACGCGCACGCCGCTCCGGAATTTTTTCCTGGCGGGCGACTACGTCGCAAGCGACCATCCCGCCACCATTGAATCCGCAGTACGGAGCGGGATCAACGCAGCGAAGATGATTCTATAATCCGGGAATGCGTTGATCGGGGAAAAAATGGCTGAACGCGAATCCATGCAGTACGACGTCGTGATCGTGGGCGCCGGCCCCGCCGGGCTCGCGGCGGCGATCCGCCTGAAGCAGCTGGCCGCGCAGCACCAGCACGAAATCAGCGTGTGCGTGCTGGAGAAGGGCTCGGAGGTCGGCGCGCACATCCTGTCCGGCGCGGTGATGGACCCGCGGGCCCTCAACGAGTTGATCCCGGACTGGCAGCGGCTCAACGCGCCGCTCAACGCCCCGGTCACCGAGGACCGTTTCCTGTTTTTGACTGAAGGCGCGTCGTATCAAGTGCCCGGCTTCATGCTGCCGGTGTGCTTCCAGAACCACGGCATGCACGTGGTGAGCCTGGGCAACGTCTGCCGCTGGCTGGCGCAGCAGGCGGAGGGCCTGGGCGTGGAGATCTTCGCCGGCTTCGCCGCCGCCGAATTGTTGTATGGCGAGGATGGATCGGTGCGGGGTGTCGCCACCGGCGACATGGGCATCGGCCGGGATGGCAAGCCGACCGCCAATCATCAACCGGGCATGGCGCTGGAGGCACGCTATACCTTGTTTGCGGAGGGCTGCCGCGGCCACCTCGGGAAACGGCTGCAGGACCGGTTCCAGCTGCGCGCCGGCGCGGACCCGCAGGTCTACGGTATCGGGCTGAAGGAATTGTGGGAGATTGCACCGGAGCGGCACCAGCAGGGCCTCGTCGTCCACACCGCGGGCTGGCCGCTTGCGACGGACACCTACGGCGGTTCGTTTTTGTACCACCTCGAGAATCGCCAGCTCGCGATCGGCTTCGTGGTCGGCCTCGCCTACACCAATCCCTACCTGAGCCCGTACGAGGAGTTCCAGCGCTTCAAGACGCATCCCGCCATCCGGCCGTTTCTCGAAGGCGGCAAGCGCATCGCCTACGGCGCGCGCGCGATCGCGGCGGGCGGACTGCAATCCCTGCCCCGGCTCGTCTTCCCCGGCGGTTGCCTGGTGGGGGACGATGCCGGATTCCTCAACGCCTCGCGCATCAAGGGCAGCCACGCCGCGATGAAATCGGGAATGCTCGCCGCGGAGGCGGCGTTCGCGGCGCTGCGCGCCGGGCGCTCGCACGACGAGCTCGGGGCCTATCCCGAGGCGTTCCGCGCGGGCTGGCTCCACGACGAGCTGCACCGTGCGCGCAACTTCAAGCCCTGGATGAGCAAGGGACTGCTGCTCGGCACGCTGATGGTGGGCGTCGACCAGGTGCTGTTCGGCGGGCGGGCGCCGTGGACGCTGCATCACGGACACGCGGATCACGAAACCCTCAAGACCAAGGCGGAAGCCGAGCCGATCGCGTATCCCAGGCCCGACGGCGTCATCACCTTCGACCGGCTGTCCTCGGTCTTCGTCTCGAATACCAACCACGCCGAGGACCAGCCGTGCCATCTCACGCTGAAGGACGCGGCGGTCCCCATCAAGGTCAATCTCGAGCGCTACGACGCGCCCGAGCAGCGCTACTGTCCCGCCGGTGTCTACGAGATCGTGCGCGATGCGGAGAGCAGGAACCCGCGGCTGCAGATCAACGCGCAGAACTGCGTACACTGCAAGACCTGCGACATCAAGGACCCGACGCAGAACATCGTGTGGGTCGCGCCCGAGGGCGGCGGCGGGCCCAACTATCCCAATATGTAGTCCAACCCGCGTCGGACGTGAACGCTGAGTTAGAATACCGGGCAAATTCCAATGGAGGAGGCAAGGCCGCCCGATGGCAACACCGGAGGACAAGAGCAAGAATCCGCCGAAGGATGTCAGCACCATCCCGCCAGGGAGGGTTCAAGGGGCGGAGACGGTTCCGCCGGTAAAGCCGAAAGACATCGCCACCATCCCGCCGCAGACGCGCAAAGCGGACGACACGATCCCGCCCGGAAAACCGCTGGACGTCGTGACCCCCCCGCCGGCGGGAACCAGTGGCCAGGTTCCCGGCGAGCAGGGCCAGGCGCTCTATCTGCGCTCGATCAACGAGCAACTGATGGGATGGGACGACCCGCGCGCGATGCTCAAGCGGGCGCTCCACGAGAATCATTTCCTGCTGCTGTGCCAGAGAATCCTTTCGCTGAAGTCCGGCGCGGCGGATTCGCAGTGCTTCGAGGTGCTGCTGCGGCTCAGGCAGGAGGAGGAGAACCTGCTGCCGCCGGGCGGCTTCCTCGACGTCGCGGAAAGCCTCGGCATGATGGCCGAGATCGATTTCTGGGTGGTCCGCAATCTGCTCGCGTGGGGCGCCGAAAGAATACGCGCCAATCCGGCGGCGCAGCTGCCCATGATGTGCGTCAACGTCTCCTCGGCGGGGCTCATCGACGACCGGTTCGTGAAATTCGTCCGTCACGAGCTGCAGAGGACCGGCTACCCGCCCCGCGCCCTGTGCTTCGAGATCAACGAGCACGATGTCATCGAGTATCACGAGCACGCGCAGAAGTTCATCTCGGCGCTGAAGCCCGGCTGCCGCATCACGCTCGACGCGTTCGGCAGCGTCAAGGTGTCGTTCTCGCACCTGACGGGGCTCGCCATCGATTTCCTCAAGATCGACGGCGCGATCATCCAGAACGTCGTTCGCGACCCGGCCGCCCTCGCCAAGGCGCGCGCCATCACGCACGCCAGCCAGCGGACCGGCCTGCGCACCATAGCGGAGTGCGTCGAGGACAAGGAGACGCTCGAAAAGCTGCGCGGCATCGGAGTGGATTACGCGCAGGGCTTCGGGGTCGCCCGGCCCGATCCGCTCGGCAAGCTTTCCTGAGCCCCGGCGCTGTGGCATCCTTGAGGGCTGACGCCACCCGCCCCGGAGGACCCATGCGCATTCCGACCGTAACCGCCCGCACGCTCGGCCTGCTGGCCGGCCTTGCGCTCGCGCCGCAGCCCGCGCTGGCGCTGAAGCTGCTGACCGAGGAGAACCCCCCGCTCAACTACACCGAGGGCAAGAAGCTGACCGGCATGGCGACCGACGTCGTGCGGGAAATGCTCAAGCGGGCGCAGATCAAGCCCGAAATCGAGGTCATGTCCTGGGACAAGGCGTACGAGAAGGCGCAGGCCGACAAGGAAACCTGCCTCTACGCCACGGCGCGGCTGCCGAACCGCGAGAATGCGTTCAAGTGGGTCGGCCCGATCGCCATGAACAAGTGGGGCTTGTACGCCCTCGGCGGGTTCAAGCCGGAACTCAAGACGATACCGGAGGTGAGGCCGTTCCGGGTCGGCGGCGTCGAGCGCGACGCCAAGGTCGAGTTCCTGCGCGAAAAGGGCGTCACCAACGTCGTCGAGGAGAAGGACGACCGGCAGAATCCTCCGAAGCTCACGCTGAACCGCAAGGAAGCGCTGAAGATCGACCTGTGGGTCACCAGCGTCGCCAGCGCCAGGAAGGTCGCCGCCCAGGCCAAGGTGCCCGGCATCAAGCTGGTCCTGGTCGTGAACGAGGCCGAGTCGTACCTGGCCTGCAGCCCGCGCACGGCCCCGGCCACCCTGAAGGCGCTGGCGGCCGCGCTGGACAGCATGAAGAAGGACGGGTCCTTCGAGAAGATCGTCAAGGCCTACGAGGGCCGGTAGTCACGCCTCACCGGCTCACGACCCGCCCAGCAGCGCGGCGCGCAGCCGCCCGTCCACCGGCTTGGCGCCGATCCAGATCTTCAGCAGCGACCGGAAGAAATCGTTTCCGGGGATCGTGATCCGCTCGACGCCTTCGACGGTGATGCGCGTGCCGGTGCGGGGCAGGAAGTCGATGGTGACGATGCCACCGCGCTTCAATATCCCGATCGAGTTCATCATGCGGTTGAGATCGGTGAGCCGCTTCTGGATGAGCGTGATCTCCGCGGGGATATGGTTGGCCTCGATCGCGTCGTTGAGCGAGGCGGTCAGCTCCCTGGCGGTCAACTCCTCGATCACCACGTGCATCAGGATGCGCTTCGGGCCGGCGTCCGCGAGCACCTCCGCCGCGCTCTTCTTCCGCGCCGTGAGGTAGAGCGCGCCGACATATACCGGCACCGCCATCAGCTTGTGCCGCATGCCCGCCCCGTTCAGCACCAGCTCGGTCTTGCCGACCACGGCCCGGTCCGGAATCCTGACGCCGTCGACCTCGACCGCCAGCGCCGCGCCGCAAAGGATCCCCGCGGCGCTGAGCATGCCGGTCAGTGCGTGCTTGAAGCCCCTACCGCGGCCCAGGCGCCCTGACTCGTTTCGGTTTTCGCCACTCATCACTCATCACCCATCACTCATCACCCTTCAGAGGGCCTCGAACACCCCGGCGGCGCCCATACCGGTACCGATGCACATGGTCACCATGCCGTACTTCTTCTGGTGGCGGCGCAGGCCGTGGAGCAGCGTCGCCACGCGGATCGCGCCGGTGGCGCCGAGCGGATGCCCGAGCGCGATGGCGCCGCCGAGAGGATTGACCCGGGCGCGGTCGAGGCCGAGGTCCCTGATCACCGCCAGCGACTGCGCGGCGAACGCCTCGTTCAACTCGATCCAGTCGACGTCGTCCGCCTTGAGCCCCACCTGCTTCAGCGCCTTGGGAATCGCCTTGACCGGCCCGATGCCCATGATGTCCGGCGGCACGCCCGCCACCGCGTAGCCCATGAAGCGGCCGAGCGGGCGCAGGTTGCAGCGCGCGAGCGCCGATTCGCTCATCAATACCACCGCCGCCGCCCCGTCCGACATCTGCGAGCTGTTGCCGGCCGTCACGCTGCCTTTCACCGAGAACGCGGGCCGCAGCTTCGCGAGCGCCTCGGGCGAGGTATCGCGGCGCGGGCCTTCGTCGTTCACCGCTTCGCGCGCGTTGACCCGCACCTCGCGCTTCGCGAGGTCCGGCAAGCGCTCGTTCACCGCGTACGGCGTCACCTCGTCCCTGAATTCGCCGCTGTCGGCCGCCCGCACCGCGCGGCGGTGGCTTTCCGCGGCGAACAGGTCCTGCTCCTCGCGGCTCACCTTCCACTGGGCGGCCACTTTCTCGGCGGTAATGCCCATGCCGTAGCCGATTGCCACGTTTTCGTTGTTCTCGAAAACCGCCGGACTGAAGGACGGCTTGTTGCCCCCCATCGGCACCATGCTCATGCTCTCGGTGCCGGCGGCGACCATGACGTCCGCCTCGCCCAGCCGGATGCGGTCCGCCGCGAGCGCCACCGCCTGCACGCCCGAGGAGCAGAAGCGGTTGACCGTCATGCCCGACACGGTGTTGGGAAAGCCCGCCAGCAGGAGCCCGATGCGCGCGACGTTCATCCCCTGCTCCGCTTCCGGCATCGCGCAGCCGACGATCACGTCCTCGATGACCGCGGGATCGAGCCCGGGGCACTTCGCGAGCGCGCTCTTCAGCGCGTGCGCGAGCAGGTCGTCCGGCCGCACGTTCCTGAACATTCCGCGCGGCGCCTTGCCGACGGGTGTGCGGACGGCGGCGACTATGTATGCGTCCTGGACTTGCTTAGCCATGGCGGTTCTCCATCCGAAGGCACAAGGCAAAAGGCATAAGGCAAAAGGGGCGCAGCCCAACGGGCTGCCATTTGCTGTTCCTACCCTTGTGACTTGTGACTTGTGCCTTTTGCCTTTTGCCTTTTGCCTTAGTTTCTGAGGGGCTTCCCGGTCTTCAAGGTATGCTCGATCCGCGCCTGGGTCTTCTCGGTGGCGATCAGCTCCATGAAGTGCTTGCGCTCGAGATCGAGGAACCACTGCTCGTCCACCAGGCTGCCCCCCTCGATATCGCCGCCGCACATCACGATCGCGATCTTGTGGCCGATCAGGTAGTCGTGCTCCGAGATGTGCCCGCCGGCCAGCAGGTTCTCCATGAACGCGCGGATCGTCGCGATCTGGCTGCGTCCAGCGGCCGGTATCGCGACCTGCCTGAGCGGCGGACGGTAGCCGGCGGCGGCGAGCGAGCGCACTTCCGCCTTGGCGATCTCGAGCTGCTCGAAGCGGTTCATCACGATGCGATCGGTCGCGCGCAGGTAGCCGATGTCGCGCGCCTGCTCCGCGCTGCGCCCCACTTCGGCCATCGCCACCGCCTTGAAGTACTTCTGGATGAACGGCGACATGTCCCCGCCCTTGGCGTCGGCCGCCGCCCGCATCGCGAATTCCTTGCAGCCGCCGCCCGCCGGCAGCAGTCCCACGCCGGCCTCCACCAGCCCGATGTAGCTCTCGAGCGTCGCCACCGCCCGGTCGCTGTGCATGACGAATTCGCAGCCTCCGCCGAGCGCCAGCCCGTCCACGGCGGCGACGGTCGGAACCATCGAGTACTTGAGCGCCTGCGTCGTGTCCTGGAACTGCTCGACCAGCTTCTCCACCTCGGCGAGCTTGCCCGCCATCAACTGGTCGGCGACGCCGATGCTTCGCGCCGCCTTCAAGGCGAGCGATTCGGCTTCGCGCGTGACCTGCCGGAACAGCCGGCCGAGCGCGGACGGCTTGGACGGCCTGCCGCCGCCGGCGGGCGTTTTCCTGAGGTTCGCGCCGACGGAGAACGGCGGCTCGGTCTGCCAGATGACGAGGCCCATGTAGTTGCGCTCGGCCTCGACCAGCGCCTGCAGCACCCCCTCGAGCACGTCGTCGCCGATGGCATGCATGCGGCTCTTGAAGCTGACGATCGCGATGTCGTCGCGGGTGTGCCAGCAGCGCACGCCTTCGGTCTCGAAGATGGTCTCGCCGTACTTGACCGCCTCGCCCAGCAGGCGGTCGGGAAATGGCTGGCGGCGGTAGACCGGCAGGCGAGAGCGCGGCTTCCAGGCGTTTGCCGCGGGCGAGAACGAGCCCTGCTCGCCGTGCACGCCCTTGCGCGAGGTTTCCATCGCCCACGCCGGCAACGGCGTACCGGTCATTCCTTTTCCCGCCGCGATGTCCTCGGCAATCCATTTGGCGAGCGTATGCCAGCCCGCGGCCTGCCAGATCTCGAACGGCCCCTGGGTCCAGCCGAAGCCCCACCGGATCGCAAGATCGAGGTCGCGCGCGTTGTCCGCGATCTCGGCCAGGCTCGCCGCGCAGTAATGGAAAGCATCGCGGTAGATGGACCAGAGGAATTGCGCCTGCGGGTGCGTCGAGCCGTGCAGCAGCTCGAAGCGCGCCGCCACGTCCTTGTTCTTGAGGATCTCGACCACGCCCTCGTCCGCTTTGCCGTCGGACGGCCGGTAATTCCGCGTCTTGAGATCGAGCACGTGGATGTCGGGGCCGATCTTCTGGTAGACGCCCTTGCGGGTCTTCTGTCCGAGCGCGCCCTGGTCGATCAGTTTCTTCAGCCACGCCGGGACCTCGTAGTACTGGTGCCACGGATCATTCGGCAGCGTCTCCTTCATGGTGTTGACGACGTGCGCGAACGTGTCGAGACCCACCACGTCGGCGGTGCGGAAGGTCGCGCTGCGCGGGCGCCCGATGAGCGTGCCGGTGAGCGCGTCCACGACGTCGAAGCCGATGCCGAGCCGCTCGGCGTGATGGACCGTCGCCAGCATCGAGAACACGCCGACGCGGTTGGCGATGAAGTTGGGCGTGTCCTTCGCGCGGATCACGCCCTTGCCGAGCACGGTGACGAGGAACTTCTCGAGATCGTCGAGGATCGCCGGATCGGTGTCGGCGGTGGCGATCAGCTCGACCAGGTGCATGTAGCGCGGCGGGTTGAAAAAGTGCACGCCGCAGAAGCGCCGGCGCTGCCCCTCCGGAAACGCCTGCGCGAGCCTGTTGATCGAGAGGCCCGAGGTGTTGCTGGCGAAAATCGCGTGGTCGGCGAGATGCGGGGCGACCTTCTGGTAGAGGTCGGCTTTCCAGTCCATGCGCTCGGAGATCGCCTCGATCACGAGGTCGCACTCCTTCAGCTGCTCGAGGTGCTGGCCGTAGTTGGCGGGCTGGATCAGGCCGGCGCGCGCCGCGCTCGCGAGCGGGCTCGGCTCGAGCTTCCTGAGGTTCTCGATCGCCTTCAGCACGTTGCCGTTGGGATCGCCGTCCTTGGCCGGAAGCTCATAGAGCACGGCGGAAACATTGGCGTTGACGAGGTGCGCCGCGATCTGCGCGCCCATGACGCCGGCGCCCAGCACGGCGGCCTTGCGCACGATGAAGGGCGTAGCGGCGGCCATTGGACTCCCCTTCGACTGTGCTAGAACGTGTGGCGGTACTGGATGCTCAGGATGTCGACCTTGCTGTCGAAATTGCCGATCAACGCGCCGCGCCCCGCCACCAGCGCGGGCGACAGCGCCGGCTGGCCGACCATGTTGATCAAGGGATCCTTGACGAACAGGTGCGCGTAGCCGAAATCGAGCGTGCCGGCCTGAGAAACCTTGTATTGCGCGCCGATCGCCAGCCAGGTGCGGTCCTGGTCCGGGATGCGCGGCGTCCGGTAGGTGTCCTGCGTGGGGGTCTGGTCATACGCGATGCCGAAGCGCACGGTCCACGGCGGGCTCAGGCGGTAATTGGCGCCGATGCCGACGCGCCAGGTATCGGACCAGTAGAACGGCGTGCTCTCGAGCGTGGCGCCGTTGCTCCGGATGATGTCCAGCGTCTTCAAGCCGCTCCAGCCCGTCCACGTCGCATCCGCGAGCACGTCCCACTGGTTGTTGACCCGGTGCTTCAGCGCGAATGACAGCGTGGCCGGCATCTTCACGTTCGCCGTCACCGGGCCGTCCCCGGCCTGGTTGAACACCGGCGCCAGGCCGAGCAGCGCGTTCACCGCGGCGGGACGTCCCTGGTAGGTAACGTCCCCGGACAACTTGAAATGCATCGCCGAGCGATAGGCGATGCCCAGATCGGTATCCGGCCCCGGCTTGATCATGATGCCCGCGTTGTAGCCCCAGGCGCCGTCATCGGCCGAGATCTTGTTGCTGCCCTCGGTGTTGTTTGGCACGCCGGGGATGCCGCCCGCCGAGGCGAGGAAGCTGTAGTTCACCGCCTTCGTCAGCTCGCCCTCGAAGGTCTGGTAGTTGACGCCGAAGCCGAGCGAGATCTGGTCGTTGAACTTGACGGCGAACGACGGGTTGATGTTGATGGCCTTCACTTCCGACTTGAGGGCGTGGAAGCGTCCCATCCAGGTCGCGTCGTAATCCGTCTTGAGGCCGAACGGCGCGTTGACGCCGACCCCGAGGTACAGCTTCGGATTGAGCTGCCACGACAGGTACAGGTTGGGGACGAACGCCAGATCGCCGGCGTCGCCTCCGTTCCCGTTCAGCGCGTACGGGCCGGCGCCGAGTATTGTGGAGACTGCTGGCCGGGTCCCGGCGTTGTTGAACTCGGCCGACGGAACGATGAGGTGGCCGGCGACGACGACCTGCCGTCCCTGCAGCCGCGTCATCCCCGCGGGATTGAAGTAGATCGTGCTCGCGTCATCCGCTGCGGCGGCGGCACCCGCGTAGGCATTCCCCAGGCCGCTTGCGCTCTGCTCGATCAGCGCGAAACCCGAAGCCTGCGCCCCGCCGGAAACTGCGGCCAGCGCCGCGGATACCGCGAACGGGATCAGTGTCTTGTAGCGCGTCATACGTTCTCCCCCTGTACGAAAACCATATTACTCCCGGCGGAATTTGATGCCGCAACTTCGCGCGGTGGCGCCGGATTAGTGTTGCGCGGAAACAACACGCGGGTTGCGGTTCTCGTCGATCGCCACGTACGTCAGCGTCGCCTCCGTGACCTTCACGACCTGCTCGCGCTCCGGCTTGCGCTGCGCGTAGACCTCGACGTTCACCGTGATCGAGGTGCGCCCGACGCGCACCACCTCGGCGTAGAAGCTGACGATGTCGCCCACCAGGACCGGTTGCTTGAACTGGAACGAATTGACCGCCACCGTCGCGACGCGGCCGCGCGCGAGCCGCACCGCCGGGATGCTGCCCGCGATGTCCACCTGCGCCATGATCCACCCGCCGAATATATCGCCGCTCTGATTCTCGTCGGCGGGCATGGGCGCGACGCGGAGCGTCACTTCCTTGCCGGCCGGGAGGGTGGTGGTGGGGCGGTCAGTGACCGGCATACATGCGGTCGATTTCCGCGTTGAACTTTTCCATCACCTTGGCGCGTTTCAGCTTGAGCGTCGGCGTGAGGAGCCCGTTCTCCACCGACCACGGCTCGAGCGTCGCGGTGATGCGGCGGACCTGCGCGTAACCCGGGAATTCCTTCATCTGGGCGGCGATGCGCCCGCGCAGGATTTCCTCGGCCTGCCTGGAGCCCACCGTCGCCGGCGCCGGGTCGAGCCCGCTCTCCACGCAGAGCTGCTTCCAGAGGTCCGCGTTGAGCACCGTCATCACCGTCAGATAGGGCTTGCCCTCGCCCAGCAGCATCACCTGCTCGAACAGGCGGTCGCGCGCGATGGCGGCCTCGATATCCACGGGCGGCACTTTCTCGCCGTTCGAGAGCACGATGATCTCCTTCAGCCGCCCGGTGATGAAGACGTGCCCCTCGCCGTCGATGCGCGCGGTGTCGCCGGAATTGAGCCAGCCGTCCGCGCCGAGGATCGCCTGGGTCGCCTCCGCATTGTTCCAGTAGCCGAGCATGACGTTCGGGCCCTTGATCAGGAGCGCGTTGTTGTCCCCGATCCTGAGCTCCACGTCCGGCAATGCCGTTCCGACGCTCGCCGGCAGGTTGTCGTCCGGGCGGTTGGCTGCCGCGACCGGGCTGCACTCCGTCATGCCGAATCCCTGGAGCACCGTGAGCCCGAGGCCGAGAAACACCCGCGAGATGTCGGGCGGCAGCGCCGCGCCGCCGGAGATCGCCGCGCGCACGCGCCCGCCGAGGCGCGCCAGGATCTTTTTCGCAACCAGCGCGTTCAGCACCGGCCACAGCAGGAAGGACGGCTGCCACGGCCCGCGGCCCTGCGCGTGCTCGAAGCGCGCGTAGCCGATTTCCACCGCGAGGAGGAACAGCTTCTTCTTCAGCGGCGGGCCCTGGTCGAGCGCGTCGCGGATGCGGCCGTACACGCGCTCGTAGATGCGGGGCACCGAGATCAGCAGCGTCGGGCGCACCGACTGCAGGTCCTCCCCGAGCACCGGGATGCCCCGTGAATACGCCGTCGTGGAGCCGGTCAGGATGGTGAGGTAATAGCCGCAGGTGCGCTCGAACGTGTGCGACAGCGGCAGGAACGACAGAAACAGGTCGTCGTGCCCGGCGGTCAGCACCGCGCAGCTCGCCGCGGCGTTGGACAGGATGTTGTGGTGCGACAGCATCACGCCCTTCGGCCGGCCGGTCGTGCCCGACGTATAGACGATGGTGGCGAGCGCCTTCGGATCGCGCGGCACGTGGCGGGACTGCCCGCCCTGGGCCGGCAGCCATTCCCCGATCCACCTCAACCTCGGCTCGCCCGGGTTGGGCACCGAGTTGACGGTCAGGATGCGGTTCACGTTCCCCAGCTGGTGCTTGACGTCGGACAGCGCCCGCCACTGCTCGGCGCCCTCGATCAACAGCGCCTTGCAGCCCGAGTCGCGGATGATGTAGGCGACGTTGTCCGCCCGGTCCTGCGTGTAGAGCGGCACCACCACGAGCCCCAGCCCGAGCGCCGCCTGGTCGAAGGTCACCCACTCCGGCGAGTTCTTCAGCATTACGGCGACGCGGTCGCCGGCCTTGAGCCCGTCCTTCTCCAGCGCCGCCTGCCAGCGCGCCACCTGGTGGTCGATCTGCGCCCAGCTGTAGTCGCGCCAGTTCTTGTGCTGCTCGTTGTACTCGCGGTACGCGACGAGGTCCGGCGTGCGCTTCACGCGCTCGCGGAACAGGCCGTCGAGCGTCACCGCCGCTTCGACGGGAATCAGGTGGCCGGGTTGTTGTGGCATCGCTCCTCCGTCTCGCTCTACGCCTGGTGATGCGTGATTTCGACCTTGATCAGTCGAGGAACAAGTCGGTATACAGGCTGGTTCCGGGAGTGACCGCGTACTGATCGAAGTCGGTGACGCCCTCCTCCCGCAGCACCGTCTCGTCGATGTAGAAGTTGCCGGTGGCGCCGCGGCTGTCGCGGCTCAGTATGGCATGCGCGGCATCGGCCATGATCGAGGGCTTGCGGCTCGCCTTGAGGATCGCCTGCGGAAAATTCACTGCGATCGCGGCGGTGGCGATGGTGGTGCGCGGCCACAGCGAATTCACCGCGATGCCCTGCGCGCGGAATTCCTCCGCCATTCCCAGGGTGCACAGGCTCATGCCATATTTTGCCATGGTATAGGCGACGTGCCCCTTGAACCACCGTGCATTCATGTTGAGCGGCGGCGAGAGGGTCAGTATGTGGGGATTGGCCGCTTTTGCGAGGTGGGGAATGCAGGCCTGCGAGCAGACGAAGGTGCCGCGCAGGTTGACCGCCAGCATGAGGTCCAGGCGCTTGACCGGGGTGTCGAGCGTGCCGGTCAGCGAGATCGCGCTCGCGTTGTTGACCAGGCCATCGATCCCGCCGAACGCCTTGACGGCGGAGCGGACCGCGGCGGCCACCGCGTCGGCATCCCGCACGTCGAGCTGGATCGCGAGCGCCTTGCCGCCGGCGGCCTCGATTTCCTTCGCGACACTATGTATGGTGCCCGGCAGTTTCGGATGCGGCTCGGCCGACTTGCCGGTCACGACGACGTTCGCGCCGTCGCGCGCGCAGCGGAGCGCGATCTCGCGCCCGATCCCGCGCGTCGCACCGGTAATGAAGATCGTTTTGCCCTTGAGCCCCATCACCCATCACTCATCACGCCCTATGTTCCCGGATTGGGCTGGTGCCCGCGCGCGTCCATCTCGGGCCACGACGTTCTGCCGCGCAGCTCCCCGAACGTGACCGGCTGGGTGGTCTGGTAGATCTCGGTCTTGCCGAGGTCCCGCGGGAAATCGTCCACCATGATCACCTGCCGGCGCAGGAGCTTCGCGCGCTCCATCGCGTTGCGATCGTCCTGCGTGATCACCCCTTTCGCCAGCGCCTCCTCGACGATCTCGTCGGCGAAGCGGGCGGTGATCATGCCGCGCTCCCGCGCCGCGCGGATCTTGGCGCCGATCGGCTCCGCCGCGATCACCGCGCGCAGCGCCGCTTCCAGCGCCGCGACCGGTTCCTGCGGGTCCCTGGGGATGTACACGCCCGCGGTCAGCCGCTCGCGCGCGGGCCCGGGCTGAAGCAGCAGGCCCACGACCTCGTGGCCGAGGCGATCGCGCGGCGGCTCGAACTCGCGCCCGTAGGGATAGATGAACGGGAAGATCACGCCGCGCATCGCCCACGCGATGAAGCGGTTGGGCAGGTTCGCGAACAGGCCGTAGAACGCGTCCTCGGTGCGCGCGAGCGCGTCCTGGATCGACCAGTGGACGAGCGGCAGGTCCTCCTCCGGCCGCCCCTGGTCCTCGTAGCGCTTCAAGGCGCAGGACGCGAAATAAAGATGGGAGAGGATGTCTCCGAGCCGCGCCGACAGCCGCTCGCGGCGCTTCAGCGATCCGCCGAGCAGGAACATCGAGACGTCCGCGGTCCACGCGAACGCGGACGAGAGCCGCGTCAACTGCTGGTAGTAGCGCTTGGTGTGCCGGTCGCCCGGCGCGCTCACCAAGCGCGCCCCGGTCAGCCCCATCCAGAACGCGCGCGCCTTGTTCGCCGCGGTGAACGCGAGGTGCCCGAAGAACGCTTCGTCGAAATCGCGCAGCGCCTTGCCCGGCTCGGCTTCCCGCGTCGCCAGCATCTCCTTCAGCACCCAGGGATGGCCGCGGATCGCGCCCTGGCCGAAGATGATCATCGAGCGCGTCAGGATGTTCGCGCCTTCCACCGTGATCGCGATCGGCGTCTGCTGGTAGGCGCGCGCGAGGTAGTTGTTCGGGCCCATGCAGATGCCCTTGCCGCCGTGGATGTCCATCGCGTCGTTGATCACCGCCCGGCCGCGCTCCGTCATGTGGTACTTGACGATCGCCGACACGACCGAAGGCTTCTCGCCGAGGTCGATCGCCCCGGCGGTCATCACGCGCGCCGCCTCCATGATGTAGGCGTTGCCGCCGATGCGGGCGAGCGCCTCCTCCACGCCTTCGAAACGGCCGATGGAAAGGCGGAACTGCTGGCGCACGCGCCCGTAGGCGCCGGTGGCGAGCGCGCCCAGCTTGCCGGTCGCGGCCGACAGCGCCGGCAGCGAGATCGAGCGGCCCGCCGCGAGGCAGTTCATCAGCATCTTCCAGCCCTCGCCCGCGTACTCCACTCCGCCGATCACGTAATCCATCGGCACGAACACGTCCTTGCCCCAGTTCGGGCCGTTCATGAACGCGGCGTTGAGCGGCAGGTGGCGGCGCCCGATGTGCACGCCCGGCGTCTTCGTGGGAATCAGCCCGAGCGTGATGCCGATGTCGTCCTTGTCGCCCAGCAGGTGCTCCGGGTCGTAGAGCCGGAACGCGAGCCCGAGCAGCGTCGCGACCGGCCCGAGCGTGATGTAGCGTTTCTCCCACGTGAGGCGGATGCCCAGCACGTCCTTCCTGCCTTCCCACTCGCCGCGGCACACGATCCCGTAGTCGGGTATCGCGCCGGCGTCCGATCCCGCCTCCGGGCTGGTCAGCGCGAAGCACGGGATATCCAGCCCCTTCGCGAGGCGCGGCAGGTAGTGGCTCTTCTGCTGCCCGCTACCATAATGGAGCAGCAGCTCGGCGGGCCCGAGCGAGTTCGGCACCATCACCGACACCGCGACCGTGCCGCTGCGCGTGGAGAGCTTCATCACCACCTCGGAGTGCGCCAGCGCGGAGAATCCCAGTCCCCCGTACTGCTTGGGGATGATCATGCCGAGGAAGCCCTTGTCCTTGATGAACTGCCAGACGCGCGGCGGCAGATCGTTCAGCTCGTGCGTGATTTCCCAGTCGCTCACCATCCCGCACAGCTCTTCCACCGGGCCTTCGAGGAACGCCTGCTCTTCCGCCGTCAGCGTCGGCTTCGGATAGGCGAGGAGCTTGCTCCAGTCGGGATCGCCGCTGAACAGCTCGCCGTCCCACCACACGGTGCCGGCCTCGATCGCGTCCTGCTCGGTCTGCGACATCGCCGGCAGGATCCTGCGGAACAGATTGAGCAGCGGGCGGCTCACCACCGCGCGGCGGACCGCCCACGGGAAAAGCAGCGCCGCGAGGACGGCGAACACGGCCAGGATCGCCACCAGCAACGGCTGCGGCCAGCGGGAGAACGTGAACAGCAGACCGATCCCGACCGCCGCCACCGCGATCCAGGCAAGCGCCGGCGCGCGGTGGTAGGCGAGTATCCACATGACCACGAGCGCGGCGAGGAGGGTGAAAAGCACGTCCATGAGTGCCCCTTTGTTCGAGCGGGAAGTTTAACCCAGCCGGGCGCGCGGGAGCGTGTGCTACCATCAATTCACTTCTCAAGCACGAGCGCGATGTGGAAACTTCCGCCGGCAGGAAGGAAGCAGGCCGGGGCGAAATCGGCGCCGATGCGCTGATCGAATTGATCCGGCGGCTCGCCGCGGAGCTGCATCCCACCCGCGCCGCCATTCCCTCCGCGCTCGACGCCCGGCTCGAGCAGGATTTCGGCTTCGACAGCCTGGCGCGCGTCGAGCTGTTCCTGCGGATCGAGAAGCGCTTCGGCGTGACCTTGCCGGAAACCGTCATGGCGAGCGCCGAGACGCCGCGCGATCTCATGCGCGCGATGCTGGCGGCGAGCCCCCACCACGCGCAACCCGCCACGCTCGAGCGCGCGACCGCGCTTGCCGCGGAATCGGAGACGCCGGACGAGGCCGTCACGTTCCCCGAAGTGCTCGCGTGGCACGTGCGCCGCCATCCCGGCCGCCCGCACATCGTGCTGCAGGACGAGGACGGCAACGAGCGCATCGTTCCCTATTCGGAGCTCGACCAGGCGGCGCGCGCGGTCGCCGCCGGCCTCGTCGAGCGCGGGATCGAGCCGGGCAAAGCGGTGGCGATCATGCTGCCGACGAGCGTCGAGTATTTTTTCAGCTTCTTCGGCATCCTGCTCGCGGGCGGCATCCCGGTCCCGATCTACCCGCCGGCGCGCGCCTCGCAGATCGAGGACCACCTGAAGCGCCACGCCACCATACTCTCGAACGCGCTCACCGCGATGCTGATCACGGTGCCGCAGGCGAAGCCGCTCGCGCTGCTGCTGAAACCCAGGGTGGACACGCTGAAGGACGTGGTGACGCCGGAAGAGCTGATGCGTCCCGGCGCGGCGGCGGCGGTGCATCGCGCGCGCCCGCAGGACATCGCGATGATCCAGTACACGTCCGGCAGCACCGGCAACCCCAAGGGCGTCGTCCTCACCCACGCCAACCTGCTCGTCAACATCCGCGCGATGGCGAGAGCGCTGCGGGTGACGCCGGCCGACGTGTTCGTGAGCTGGCTGCCGCTCTACCACGACATGGGGCTCATCGGCGCCTGGATGGGAAGCCTGATGTACGGCTTCAAGTACCCGGTCATGTCGCCGCTCACCTTTCTCGCGCGCCCGGAGCGCTGGCTGCGGACCATCCACCGCCACGGCGGCACGCTCTCCGGCGGGCCCAACTTCTGCTACGAGCTGTGCCTGCGCCGCATCCAGGACGCGGACGTCGAAGGGCTCGACCTCTCCACCTGGCGCGTCGCGTTCAACGGCGCGGAGCCGGTGTCGCCCGAGACGATGGAGGCGTTCACGAAACGTTTCGCGCGCTACGGCTTCAAGCCCGGGGCGATGGCGCCGGTGTACGGGCTCGCGGAAGCGACGCTCGGCGTCGCGTTCCCGCCGCCCGGCCGCGGCCCCCTGCTCGACCGCGTGGACCGCGAGCCGTTCATGAACGGCGGCCGCGCCGTGCCGGTGGGACCGGAGCACACGGATGCGCTGGTACACGTGGCGTGCGGACTGCCGGTCCCGGGCCACCAGATACGCATCGTGGACGGCTCGGGCCGCGAGCTGCCCGAGCGGGCTGAGGGCCATATTCAATTTAGCGGGCCGTCCGTCACCAGCGGCTACTACCGCAACCCGGAGGCAACAAAAAACCTGCTCCACGACTCCTGGATGGACACCGACGACTACGGCTACGTCGCGGAGGGCGACATCTACATCACCGGGCGCATCAAGGACACCATCATCCGCGCCGGCCGCAACATCCACCCCTACGACCTGGAGGAAGCGGTCGGCAACGTCGAGGGCGTGCGCAAGGGCTGCGTCGCGGTCTTCGGCAGCAAGGACGAGCGCGCCGGCACGGAAAAGATCGTCGTGCTCGCCGAGACGCGCGAGACCGATGCCGCGAAGCGCGAGGCGATTCGGACGCGCATCAACGATCTCGCCGTGTCGCTCATCGGCACGCCGCCGGACGACATCATGCTGGCGCCGCCGGGCACCGTGCTCAAGACCTCCAGCGGCAAGATCCGCCGCGCCGGCAGCCGCGAGGTCTACGAGCGCGGCGGCGGCACCGGCACGCGCGCGGTGTGGTGGCAGGTCGTGCGCCTCACGTGGTCCGCCATCCTGCCGCAGCTGCGGCGCACGCTGCGCACCGCCGCCGATCAGCTCTACGGCGCCTATGCCCTGTTCCTCTTCGGCTCGTTCGGCGCGCTGGTGTGGCTCGGCTGCGCCGTGCTGCCGCGCGCTGACTGGGCATGGCGCTACAGCGGCCGCCTGGCGCGCGTGTTCCTGCGGCTGATCGGCATGCCGCTCGCGGTGCGCGGCCTCGAGCACATCCCTGCCGGGCGCGCTTGCATGATGGCCATCAACCATGCCAGCTACCTCGACGGCATCCTGGTGGTCGGCGCGCTGGCGGAGCCGAAAGCGTTCGTCGCCAAGAGCGAGCTGCTCGACCACTGGGTGCCGCGCATATTTCTCAAGTCCATCGGCAGCGTCTTCGTGGACCGCCTCGACGCGCAGCGCGGCGTGGAGGACACCGCGCGCTTCGTGGCAGCCGCGCGCGGCGGGCAATCGCTGATCGTGTATCCGGAAGGCACTTTCCGCCGCATGCCGGGGCTGCTGCCGTTCCGCATGGGCGCGTTCGTGATCGCGGCGCAGGCCGGCGTGCCGGTGGTGCCGGTCACGCTCCGCGGCAGCCGCTCCGCGCTGCGCGACGGCCAGTGGCTGTTCCACCGCAGCCGGCTCTCCGTGACCTTCAGCGCGCCGATCGAGCCGACGGGAAACGACTGGAACGCCGCGATCCGGCTGCGCGACGCCACACGGGCGGAGATATTGAGGTTGTGCGGAGAACCCGATCTCAGCGAGGAGATGTCACTGATGCCCAAGCGGACAGTCGCGCCGAACGAGTAACCTGCCGGTGGTCCTGATCGAAAACTTCCGCGCGGTGTTCTACGCGCCGTTCTACGCGGCGTGCGCGCTGGGCGCGTACGAAGCGGAGGGGCTGGAGGTCGAGCTGAAGACGTCCGCGGAGCCGGGCAAGGCGCTGCAGGCGGTGAGCGCGGGCGTGGGCCAGGTGTCGTGGGGCGGTCCGCTGCGGATCATGGCCGCGCTCGACCAGGATCCGAAGGGCGGCTACGCCGCGTTCTGCGAGGTCGTGGGGCGCGACCCGTTCTTTCTCGTCGGGCGCGCGCCCAACCCCGGCTTCCAGGTACGGGACCTCCCGCTGTGGACGCTCTCCGCGGTCACCGAGGTGCCGACACCCTGGATCTGTCTCCAGCACGACCTGCGCGGCGCGGGGGGCGACCCGGCGGCCGTCCGCCACGCGCCCGCCCGCACCATGGCGGAGAACGCCGCCGCGCTGCGCGCCGGCGAGGTCGAGCTGATCCAGGTGTTCCACCCCTACGCGCGGGCGCTGGTGGACGAAGGCGCCGGTCACGTCTGGTACGCCGCCGCGGGCCGCGGGCCGACGTCGTACACCACGTTCAACACGACGCGCGCCTTCATCGAGCGCGAGCCGGACACGGTCCTGCGCCTGACGCGGGCGATGGTCCGCACGCTCAAGTGGATCGCGGCGCGCGACGGGCGCGACATCGCGGACGCCATCGCGGGCTTCTTTCCCGACGTCCCGGCGGCGCGGCTCGCCGCCTGCTGCGGCGATTACCGCTCGCTCGGGCTCTGGAACCGCACGCCGGTCCTGCAGCGGGAGGGACTCGAGTGGCTGCGGGATGCGATGCTCGGCGCCGGCGCGATCCGCACCCGGTTCGCTTACGAGGACTGCGTGGACATGCGGTTCGCGGAACAGGTGGCGCGCGAGGACCCGCCCCCCGTTCACGAACGATAGGCCAACCCCATGATTTCCGGATAGTTGTTTCGAGCGGGCCCGGCCGGGCGCCGCGCGGCGTTGAGGGGCGCGGTGATCAGGGCTATAGTCGTCGCCGGCGTGGTGAATCATGGAGCCGCGACCGACAAAACACCCGTTACGGAGGAGAGGAAAGATGAAATGC